>Ga0265327_10001267_pt1 | contig 33290 bp, 42 predicted proteins | sample 41621metaG_FD_202089 | JGI IMG/M metagenome (GOLD analysis project Ga0265327, IMG submission 202089) | Rhizosphere microbial communities from Carex aquatilis grown in University of Washington, Seatle, WA, United States - 4-16-21 metaG | ecosystem: Host-associated > Plants > Roots > Rhizosphere...
GCCCGACAGGTTCGCGCGCGACAGGTCCGCGCCCGACAGGTACGCGCCCGACAGGTTCGCGCCCGACAGGTTCGCGCCCGACAGGTTCGCGCGCGACAGGTCCGCGCCCGACAGGTACGCGCCCGACAGGTTCGCGCCCGACAGGTTCGCGCCCGACAGGTTCGCGCGCGACAGGTCCGCGCCCGACAGGTACGCGCCCGACAGGTTCGCGCCCGACAGGTTCGCGCCCGACAGGTCCGCGCGCGACCTCACTGCGGCTTCGAGCGCCAGGGCGACCGAGTCGAACTCGCCCTGGTAGATGACCTTTCCGTTGTACCAGTGCTTGATCTCGACGATCATGGCGCCGGGGTCGGTTGCGGCGCCACGCGGCAGCCGGAAAACCAAGAGCCGGATCCGCCGCTCACCTTCGTCGGCGCGACGGTCACGACCAGCGGCGGCTCGGTCGTGCGGATGGGCGACGGCGCGGCTGTGAGGGTTGCCGTGGCAGTCCCGGTCCTCGTCGGCGCGTTCGTCACCGGCGGCTTCGGCGTCAGCGTGCGAACGATCGGGGGCGCCGTGGGCGGGCAGACGCCGCCGGGAAGCACCGCGCACGGGTTGACGGTCGGGGCTGGCGGCCGGCGCGTCGGCGTCCTGGCGACCGGAGTCCCGGCCGGGACCGGTGTGTGCGGCACGACGCCCGGGCAGGCGTAGGCGAGGCCGAGCGAATACTGGAAGCCGGGCTGGAGCTCTGCGAGGGTGTGCAGGACGTATGCCTGCGTCCCGATCGGGACGACGAAGGCGACGTTGTAGTAGCCGAACGCTTGGCGCCGGGTCTGGGCGTCGGCGGCCGTGTACCAGCGATCCCACTCGGCCGCGGCGATCGCATCGGCCGGACGCTTATAGGTGCCCTGCAGCCCCGTGCAGTTCTGATCGGCGTGGCACTGGTCGAGGATCGCGTACTGGATCCCGTCGCTTCCCCAGATCGTCCACGAGTGCGCGCCAAGCGCCTGCGTCGTGCGGCCGGCCATCGCGGGATCGGCGTAGTCCCATACCGGGTACTGCACCGTCGAGTCGGCCCGCAGATACCAGCCGCGGCCGGTGCACTGCGGGCGGACCTGGGCGGTCGCGGCCACGGCGATCAGAAGCAGAAGCGCGAGGATGATGAGACCGTTGGTGAGGCGTCGCATGGGATCTCCCTTCATGGTTTGCTGACGACCGGCAGGGCATCAGCGAAGCGATTGGCAAGGACGTGCGAGTGGTTGCGGTTGGCGCGCCCGGCCGCGGCTCTCGCGTCGCGGATCGAGACGACGACGGACCCCATGAGCGCAGCGGCTTCGGGCGTCTCGTCGGTGGCGCAGACGGTCGACAGTTGGACCGCCTCGATCGCCGCGGCGCGCAGGTGAACGTCGAGCGTCTCGAAACGCTCACGGACGAGGATCTCTGCGATCGCCTTATCTATCTCCGCCACTTCCCCACCCCTATCGAAACTGCGCGCCGGGTTTTCGTTGCCGCGCCGGCGCGCTGAGAGCCCCCGCGGTCGGGGCGCAAAAAGGGATCAGTCTTCGAGCTCGTCCCCGCCGAAGCCCTCGCTGTCGGGCGGCGCCGTCAGGACGCCCTGGGCGTAGCCCGGCCAGTGGTTGTTCTGCTCGCAGACGAGGAACTGCTCGAAGTAGCTGCGGTAGACCCTGCGCCCGAATTCGATCGCGTCCGGGGTCAGCGGGAACACGTTGACGACGAATGGCGCCCGGTTCTCGACCGCTACGATCGCGATGCGGGCAGGCATCTTCATGCCGACCGCCAGGATCGCGTCGAACTGCATCGCCATCTGGCCGTGGTAGCCGAGCTTGAGCGCCTGCCAGGGGAACCGCTCCGGGCTCGCGTCGGTCGTGGACTTGAGGTCGGTCAGGTGCTTGCCGTTCCAGTGGACGTCCGGGGTCGAGCGGCAAGCGCGGCCGGCGAGCTCGTAGAAGATGGTGCGCTCGATGTCGCCGCCGCGCAGCAGCTCGCGCGCCTCGTCATGGTTTCGGAGCGCCGCGGCCATCGCGAGCGCGGTCTCGAGTTCCTCCTGCTTGACGATCTCGCGGTCGGCGTTCGCAGCCTTGAAAGCGTCCCACTCCTTGCCGGCGCGGCGCGGCCCCGGGAAGACGACCGGCAGCGGCTGCTCGAGGAACACCGCGTGCGCCAGACGGCCGAGACGCCGCGATGGCGTGTCGTCCCAGTCCTCGACGCCGGCGAGGTCCTGGTCGAGCGCGAAACGGCAGTGGGCCGGCGACTTCGCCATGAGCTTGAGTCGCGAGTACCGCAGCGGCGCGAGTGCCACGCGCGGAGCGGCCTCGGCAACGTCGACAGCGTGCCCGCTCGGACCGATTGCGATCATGCTGACGCCTCCTCGCCCGGCTCGCGCTCTTCGGAGGACTCGGCCTCCGGCTCGGGCGCGGGCTCCGGCTTGCTCTTCGGCAGGAACGGCCGCACCCGGATGCAGTCGATCGTGCCTTCCGAGTTTTCCGTGGTCGTCCGGTAGAGGACGATGGCCTTCCCGGCCCACTGCTCGACGTCGTTGGTGCCGAACAGCTTCGCGATCGTCTTGCAAACCGTGGCGCCGGCGGCCATCGGCTTGCGGGGATCCTTCACGTTCTTGAAAAAGATGAGCGGCTTTTTGTTCTTGACGCCGCCGGCCATCGTGAGCTCGCCGCCCTTGACGCGGTCGATGACGACGACGACGTCGCGGCCCTCGGGCACGTCCCAGGAGCCGATGTACTTCTTCTCGAAGAGACTGCGCCAGTCGGTCATGGCTATGCCTTGTCGCCCTTCCCTTCTGCCTTCGCGACCGCGCGCAGGTGCTTCATCGCGTGGCCGGAGCAGAAGTTGCCGACGACGGGGCCGTTGTCGCCCTTCATCACGACGTTCGTCGCGGTGCGGGCGCAGTCCTTCTCGTGACAGGGAACCGGGGGCAGAGGCTTGATGGTGGCCATGCGTTCTCCTATGCGTCGGGCGAACCCGACAAAAATTGAGCTGAATCGCATCCGGGGGTTTCGGTCTCGACCAGCCGCGCCTTTCGGCAGCGCGGACAGAGCGGCTCGTCGCGCTCGTCAGCCGTCGGCCGGTACGTCTCGAAGACGACGCGGCAGGACTCGACCGAGCAGACGAGCTCGACGTTCATGACATTCCGAGCGGGCGCGGGCCGCTGTCGCCGTACGTGCGGCAGTGGACGCAGGTGCGGTCGGGCATTTCGGTCGGGAAGAGCGGCGCGCTGCACCGCTGGCAGAGAATCGACTTCTGCGCGTGATTCCGGGCCGCGCGGCGCCGTTCGGCATTCCAGCGCCAGCGCCAGATGGTGCCCTCCCACCAGAAGGCGACGCGCGCGAGCCACTTCACGACGCGCGCTCCTGGGCGACGACGGCCGCAGGGACTGAGCGCGCCTGCTTGTGCTCGCGGATGCGGTCGACCATCCGCCAGGCGAGCAGGCTCGACGGCCCGAGCTTGCGTTTGGCGAGCGTCAGCAGGACGCCTTCGGCCTCGTCGATGATGTTGCGCTGGTCCCGGATCAGCTGCGCGCCGTGGCCGTTCTCGACCTTGAACCCGCTGATCTCGGAGCCGCACTTCGGACAGGCGTTCTCGGCCGCGTCGAATACGACGCGACAGTCGAGACACGCCATCGAGGAGCCGAGCGGGATGCTCCAACCTGGCAGTTCCATCGTCAGCCTCCGATCATGAAAAGGGCGAACAGTGCCCAGCCGAAGAGCAGCGCGAAGGCGAGGCCCGCGACGTTGCGTTCGAACGGCTTCACGCGGCGGCTCACCGGGCCACCCCGTCGCGCTCGTCTTCCCGCCGCAGCTCGCGTTTCGCGTCTGCCGCGTCCTCCGCGAGCGCCTCGTCTCGGTCCTTCTGCGCCTTGATCGCCTCGGGGCTGCACTCGCACCGGCAGGTCCGCGAGTCGCAGCACTCGTACCGCTCGGCCCACGGGTTGTAGCGATGGTCGCTGTGCCCGCAGGGCTCGGTGTCCGCCTGGTCCTCGTGCTTCCGGCAGGCGGACCAGGTGCCAGACTCGCGGTCCAGATGGCAGCGGCCGCCGTCGCACGGGTCGTCGATCTGCGTGTCCGGGGGAAATGCGTACGCTTGGCTCATCGTGTCCTCCTTGCCGGCCTGACCGTGTCGATCAGGAGCGGCGATTCGAAGCGCGTGACGTTGGCTGGGCCTTCGAACGGGACGAACTGAACTTTCCTGCGGTAGGCCGCGAGCGCGGGCTCCTCGACGCGGTACGTGGCGCGGCTCCCCCGCCCGCGGATCGCGAGCGCCTGGAGCTCACCGCGGCGGACCAGGCGCCACGCCGTCGATGGCGCGCAGCCGAGCCGCTCGGCGACCTGGCGGAGGGTCAACGGAGCGGACACGTCAGGCCCCTGCGCCGAAGATCGGAGTCCCGACGAACGGGAGCGGCTTGGCGTGCTCCTGTCCGTCGATGGCGATCAGGGTCGGCCGCTTACCGAAGGCGAAGTGTTCGTCACGATCGGAGCGCGATAGCGTTGCGCGAACGGTGATCTTCTGGCCCTTCAGCTCGCGGACGTCGTTCCGAGCGCGGGAGCCGCCGCCGTTCTCGTCGACGTTCCAGTAGGCGCCGCTCGGGACCGTCAGCCACGCGAGCCACGAGCCCTCCGGCGTGACGACCTTGACGGTCATCTTGTAGACCGAGCCGAAGTCGGACTCGTGGAGCTTGACCGAGAGAACCTCGCCCGAGAATTCGATGCGGCCCTGCGGAGCCGGGACGTGTTTCTCTTCGGCCCGCTCTAGGCGGATGCGCTGGCCGTTGATCGCCTCGCCCTCCAGCTTGGACAGGAGCGCCAGTTGTGCCTCGCTCGGGAGGCCCCAGCGGTCGATACGGGCGGAGAGGTCGGTCGCGAAGTGCTTGGCGAATTCCGAGGAGCCCTCGTGCGCGGCCAGCTTGGCGAGGCGCTCGAAAAGCTCTGGGTTCTCCTCGCGGCGCTTGGCGCGAGCCGTGGCCCAGACCTGTTCTCGGGCGGCCTGCGAGCGCTCCTGTTGCCGCGCCTTCTGCCACGCCTGCCATTCCGAGCGGTCGTAGAGCATCCGGTATTTCGTCGCGCAGGTGTGCCCGACGAAGATGTGCTCACCCGAGACTTTGTGCTTCCAGATCGAACCGCTCTTGAACCACGCGCCACAGATCGAGCAGTGCGACTGGTTACCGATGCTGAAGAAGCTCGACGTTGCCATCAGACGAGCAACGCAGCAACGCCCGCTCGTGTCATGGCCGACGCCGAAGCGTGCGTCGTCTTTCGATTCGCAGTCTTGCCGAAACGTGAACTCCTTCCAGCAGGTCTGGACGGGGCAGCCCGGCGCTGCCTGATAGGACATCTGGACCCTGATCCGGCCGTAGGAGAGGACGTGGGTGTAGTCGGTCGGGATGATCGCCGACGGCCTGTGCGGGTCCGCGCGCTGAGAGCGGGCGCTCATGCTCACGCCGCGCTCTCCTGCTGCTGCTCGACGTGGCGCTCGAGGATCTGCCGGACGTACTGGGAGACCGTCATCTTTGGGCGCTGCTGACGGGCGAGGCGGCCGAGGGCCTTCGCCGTCGACCGCCTAGCCCGCGTAGGAACGGGGACGAGAGTTTCTTTTTCGGTGTGCATGCGTATACCGTATACGCCAGCGCGTATACGTGTCAAGGGGTCAAAATCGAAAATCTGCGAGGGGTCGGAGGCGGGTGTGGTAACCGGCGTATACGAGGCCGCGCGGTGTACGGATTCGGCGGTTACGCCTCCCTGACGCCTATTGCTTTCCCGTATACGCTCCGTCTACCGTATACGCCTCCGATGACAAGACGAAAGGTTCCGCTGGTTCAGATCCAGAGCCGGATCCCGGTGGACGTGTGGCAGTTTCTGAACGATCGGGCGCCTCATGGCGACATGAGCGAGATCGTCCGGCGATGGATCGTCGGCGTCTACCACAGCCGGAACCTCGTCGCGAAGATCGAAGAGGTCGGTCGCTCGGCCTCGGAACTCGCCGAGTCGCCAGGACGTCATTCGTCCGAGACGCCCGAGAAGGTGCTCCGTAAGCTACACGGAGCGCTGAAAGATGGACGAGACTCTGCTTCGGCGGGCAGCGGCGATCAAGAAGCTGGCGCGGCTCGAAAACCGAGACGGCGGCGAAATGGCTAGGCTCGTGATCGACGCGGGCATCCGGGTGCTGATGCGCAAGCACCGGCTCGGCTGCGGCTTTGACGGTTGCAAGATGAGGTGCTGCTCGCATGCTCGCGGGCAGATGCGCCTGGTCTGGCCAGGCAAGAAGGATGACTCATGAGAAAACCCCTGTGGATATTGATGGTTTTGACCTTCGTCGGCTGCAGCGCCACGCGCCACGCGGGGCAGCCGTGCCTGGACGGAGAGAATCCGTGGTGGACGGGCTGCGGGACTTTCACGGCCGAGCAGCAGCGCGAGAGGGAGCAGGCGGCTGCGAAGGCGAAGGCGGCGTACGCCTCGATCACGCAGACGATCAATCCGAACTCCGTCACCGGCTGCAGGAGCCTCGGCGTCGTGCCGGGGCAGAACGAACTGCCCGACGCGATGCTGAAAGCCGTGGACATGGGCGCGAACACCGTCCTGCTCGGCGCGCAGAGCACCGTCACGGAAGGGCCGTATTACACCTACACGCCGGGGCTCGCCACGAGGCCGACCTACGTCACGCGCACCTACGTCGCGATGGAGGCGTACGTGTGTTCCGCGGCGTCAGCGACCGCCTCGAAGTGAAGAAGCCGCGCGAGGCCCTGGTGCCGCTCGGCGTGCGTGTCGCGCCGGAGGAGAAAGGCCGCGTCGAGGCATGGAAGAAGCGGTACGCGCAGCTGCCGGCCGGCCTGCCCCAGCGGATCCTGCTCCTGATGGGCATGGCCGTCGCCGACGAGATCGGCGGCCTCGACTTCTCGGTGCTCGGCGAGTCGAAGAGCCTGGAGAAGCGGCGCAAGAAATGAAACCGCCCGACCCGCCGATGGCGATCGGCATCACGTTCCCGCGCAAAGGCGTCGCGGTCGTGACGCCGGCCGGGTCGAAGGTCTCGCGGATCGTCCGTCCGAAGCCGCCGCGGCCGAAGCCGAAGGCGCGCTGATGGCCTTCGTCCGCTCGAGGAAGCGCAAGGGCGGGACGTTCTGGTTCGTGGTCGATCGCCACGGCAACGAGCGCCGCTGCGGGGCCGGGCGCGAGGGTGAGAAGGCGGCCAGGCGCTGGCAGGGGCGCCTCGAGCAGGCCGAATGGGCCGAGCTCCGGGGCGAGCCCATCGAGACCGTCCTGGGTGCGAGCTGGACGCTGCAGACGCTGCGCGATCGCGACGTCGAGGCGTCGGCCGGCAAGGCGTCGCTGCCGTCGCGCCGGCGCCGCTGGAAGGGGTTGCTCGAGGCGTTCGGCGTCACCACGACGCTCGATCGGCTGACGCCGGCGCTGATCCAGGCGTTCGCGACCGAGCGCCGCCGCTCCGTCTCGGCTCAGACGGTCCGCAACGACCTGTCGCTGCTGTCCTCGGCTCTGAAGCTGGCCCGGCGCATGCGGCACGAGTCCCGCTTCACCGCGAACCCCTTCGCGGACATCCTGCGCCCGACGGGGCCGTCCCGGCCGGTCGTCGCCCTACCGGCCAGCGAGGCGAAGAAGGTCATCGCGGCAGCCTGGGCGAAGGCGGCGAAGGCCCCGGCGCACCTGGCCGACCTCTGGCGGGACAACGCGGCCATGATCGAGCTCGCCTACGAGACCTCGAGCCGGATCTCCCAGATCCTGACCCTGCGCCGCGACCAGGTCGCCGGCGGGCTCCTGCGGTTCCCTTCGCACAAGGGTGGGATCCCGCGGGAGTTTCCGGTGTCCGGCCGCATCGGGGCGGTCCTACGGAGGATCCCGGACCGCGGCGTCTACTTCTTCCCGGCGCGCGCGGGTGCGAAGAAGAAGGCGCACCGGGACAACCTGGCGGCCTTCTGGCGGGCGATCGCCCCGGCAGGCTTCACGCTCCACGGGCTGCGTCACTCGGCCGCCACGGCGGCGCTCTACGCCGGCGAGAGCCTTCCTGCCGTGGCGCTGCGGCTCGGGCATCGCGACCTCACGATGGTACAGCGCCGGTACGGCCACATCTTCCGGGCGCCGATCCCTGCGTTGCCCCGCGCCACTGGGAAAACCGCGGTTACCACAGGCGGCAAACGCCACCCCCGCGCCAGCGAACCGGGCAAAAGCGGCAATTCCGGAAGGTCAGGAGAGGCGAGAATCCTCAAGCTGGCTGTGAAAACAAGGCCTGCCGGTCGACCGGCGGGCAATTCGTAAACCGCAGGTCACCGGTTCAAGTCCGGTCATCGGCTCCATGTTTTCAATGGTTTACGAGACAGAGCGCAGATCCGACTCGATCTGCGCCACCCGAACGCCGGCCTCCCGGGGCTTGGTGCGGTAGTACCGGCGGGAGGTCGCAGTGCGGCGCCTGTGGCAGTTTGCGCACCGCACGAGGCATTTTCCGATCTCCTCGAGCAGGGTCTCCCGAGAGCACCCATTCCTAGCCAGCGTGCACACGGCGCCACGTTTCTGACCGGAGACGTGGTCGAACTCCAGCACGACGGGGTCGGGCTCGCCGCAATCGACACATGGGTGCCCGAGAAGAAAGGCGAGGATGACGGCCTGGTTCTCTCCCCGCCGCCCGACCGTCCATCGGGATGTCTTCCGGGTGAGCCGCTCCTTGCGCTTCTGGTAATAGGCCCGATGATAGGCGCGCCACTCTGGCGTGCTGCGCGACGCCGTTTTCATGGATCCAATTCTACCGCCAGCCGAACGACTGGAGTAACCTTCCCACTGCTTGCGAAGCGCTCTGTCCGTTGAGTGACGGCCCGGCTCTCCGGGCCGTTTCCTTTTGCGGCGTAGAGCCTCGCGGCCCCCGCTGAGATCTACCAGGGGCAGGTCATGTTATGGGAGGGCGCGAGGCCGAACCAGGTCAGCGTCCGCGTCTTGCCGTGGCAGGTGATCTTCGCCCGGATCGTCGCTGCCGTCTGCTGCACGGAATTGTTCGGGTTGTACTGGAAGTTCGACGTGACGACGGCCTTGTCGGCTCGCGCGTCGACCTCGCGGCCGTAGATCCGCAGCTTGTGCGTCCCGGCCGTCAGGAACTGGCCCGCGACTCCGCTGCCGCCCACGGTCGACCGCTCGTAGCCGGGCGTCGATGCCGAGCCGTTGCAGTTCTGCTCGCGGTCGTTGTGCTGGTTCCAGATCCAGAAGTCGCCCCACGTTGAAGGGTTCGGCTGCTGCAGGCAGGTGATGTTCTCGGCGATGTCGAAGACGTGCGTCGGCGCCGGATCTCCGGTCGGGGGCGAGTCGCCGCCCTCGGCGTCGTCCCAGGTCACGAAGAACGAATCCCGGTTCGAGTCGATGCCCTTCACGCGGAACCACGTCCGATAGAGCCCGTCGAAGGGGATAGTGACGGTGCAGGTTGCCACGCCGCCGCTCGCCGGCGTGGTCTGCCCGCTGACGGTCGTCGCGATGTACTGGCCGCCGGAGGCGGTCGGATCGGCGACGGCGGCCATCGGCGCCGTGAGCGTGCAGCCCTCGAGCTCGACGACGACCGAACCCGCGAGCGACGGGGTCGGCGTCTTCGTCGGCGTGAGCGTCGGCGTGTTCGTCGCGACCGGCGTGTTGGTCCGCGTGAGCGTCGGCGTGTTCGTCGCCACGGGCGTGTTCGAGGGCGTAAGCGTCCTCGTGTTGGTCGGCGTCGCGGTGTTCGTGGGCGTATTGGTCGAGGTGTTCGTCGGCGTCGGCGTGTTGACGGCGCTCGTCGGCAGGATCACGAACACCGAGAAGAACGGCCAGCGCGACGGCTCGGTTTTCCAGACCTCGGCCGCAGGCTTGGTCGAGTAGTTGTACGGCTGCGCCGGAGCGATGCGGCCGTGATTGAGCGGGAGACTGATCGAGACGCCGGTCGTGTAGGTGCCGGAGGTCACGACCTGGTCGCCGTTCATGAGGTTGTCGGTGCCGAAGAAGGCATAGGCGTCCCGGACCTCATACGTACCGCCGTTCGGCAGCCCGAGGGAGTCGATGTTGACCGTCTGGTCCGCGAGGCTCTGGTAGTTGAAAACGACGACGTGCCCGCGGCCCGGCTGGTAGTTGCCGACGGGCCGCACGATCACCTTGTTGGTCGTCGGGTTCTGCGTCCAGTAGGTGTTCGACGGGTAGGTCGCGTGGTTGAGGTTGTTCGCGTCGCCCACGAAGTCGTTCCCCGTAACGACCGTCGGCGAGTTGCAGGAGTAGGACGGGGGCGGCTGGGTCCCGAAGCGCGTCGGGCTCTTGTCGTAGTTGTTCGTGAACGTGATATCGGTGCACGTCCCGCTGCCGTTGTCGTTCAACCAGACCATGCCGCCGTTGCCCGAGTTGAAGCTGCAGCAGGTGTAGGAGATATTCGAGTCGATGAGGTAATGCGCGTTGGCCCCGCCGCCGCCAGCGAGGAACGAGTCCTGGAGCCCGTACTGCGAGAGGTATCCCCCGTTCGCGGTTACGTTGCCGATCATGTCGGCGCACTGCTCCTCGTTGAAGTTGCCCGAGCCGTAGAGCTTGAGCTCGCCGGTGAAGGCCATCAGGCAGATGTTCTCGTTGAAGTGCAGCCTCGAGACGACGGACGGCTCGGGGTCGGACGGCCCGTTGCCGATGTAGGTGCATTGATTCTGGAGATACATCGTGAAGCCGTGGCCGCGCCCCGGTGTGAAGCACGCGCTCCACCACGTCGGGTTGCCGCCGCTCGCCGGGGTATGGTTCAGGTTGCCGGCCTGGATGCTCGCGTAGGTCACGCCGCCTGACGTGACGGTGTTCCCGAGCGCGTAGGTCGTGCCGCTGTTCCATGCGCCGAGCGGGGTGTTCGAGCAGTACGGGCACGGCTCCTCGTCGGAGCCTTCGTTCCAGCCGATGTTTCCGTAGAGGGTCAGATTCGTCCAGCGTTCGTAGGCGCTCCATCCCTGCCGGCAGTCGTGGACGTAGTTGTAGGCGTAGATCACGCCATCGACTGCGGGGCCGCTCTGCGGGTCGCATCCGAAGGCGTCGTTGATGAAAATGTCGCTCGGCGAGGACAGCTGCGTCCAGGAGACACGCCCGGACTTCGTGAGGCCGGCGAGGGAGCCGTTGACAGGCTGCTGCGTGACTTCGAAGCCGATGTATTTGACGTAGGAGCCGACGCCGTTGAAGATCACGGCGGTCAGGTTCGACGCTCGAGCCGCGCCGAGGATCGTGCACCGCGCGCCGGGCGCACATATGATCGTCAGGTAGTTCGAGATCGTCCCGCTCCGGGTGTTCTGATACATATGCCCGGAGCCGTCGAAGGCTTTCGTGTACGTCCCGCCGTTCCAGATGATGAAGTCGCCGGGGCTGGGCGTAACCGCACCGTTCATCACCGTCTCGGGGAGGCACGGCGACACGTTGCTGCAAGTTGTCCCGGAGCCAGCCGGGTCGACGATGTAGTTCGTCGCCGAGAGCGGCGCCGCGACGAGCAGGAGCAGCCAGAGAAGCAGCTTTCTCATCGGGCCTAGCTCGTCGGCGGCGTGTAGAGCCGGTAATAGACGGTGATGCGGATGGCGCCGGCGCCGGGGTTCGAGCCGGTGCAGGTGATCCGCACGTGCGCCGCGGCCGCCTGGCGCGGGCCGCGCGCGTCCGTCGTGGCTGTCGCGGGATTCAGGAAGTTGTTGCAGATCTGAGTCGAGCCGAGCGTCAGCGTCGAGCTCGCCGAGCAGAATCGGTCCGAGGTCGTCGGGTCGCCCACGGCGTAGTTCGTGGTCGTCGTGATCGCGGTCGTGATGCGCGTCACCACGCCGGTGACGACGGACCCCGCCGGGATGTTCATCGTCGTATCGGTCGTGAGGCCGCCCGTCGAGAGGGTCAGCAGCTCCGAGACCTGGCCGGCCTGTTCGATCGCGCCGTTCGCGGAAGTCAGCGAGGAATTGTCGCCGACCCATCCGGCATAGGCCGAGTCGTCCGCGAGCCGCGAAGAAAGCGCCGCCGCCGACTCGCGCTTGAGCGACGGGTGACCAGACGACGTTCCACCGAGCGCCAGCAGCGTGAAGCTGGACGCCCCGTTGTTCGTCATCTTGATCTTGCCGTCGGCGAAGGACGCCATCACCGATGCGCTGTTCCAGGTGATGAGCTGGGTCGTCGGCAGCGAGAACCCGCCGTTCGCGTTGTTCCCGATCGAAAGCGATCCGCCCAGGTTGAGGCCGCCCGTCTGGTCCATGACGAAGCGGTTCGTCGAGTACGCGCCGCCGTTGATCGAGCTCTCGATGTGCAGCTGGTGGGTCGTCGGGTTGCCGGTGGCCGGCTTGTTGTAGATGATCCAGGAGTCCTTCTCGTCGGCCAGTCCCGTGGTATTCCAGGCGTGCGAGTCGAACTCGAGCGACGGGCTGTACTGAAGCGTGGTGCCGGCGCTCGAGGCCGTCGCGTTGGAGACGATTCCAGCCGTGGTCACCGTGGTCGCGATGCCGTCCTTCGAGAGGATCCCGACGCCGCTGACGTTGAAGTTCCCGGTCTGCTCCGTGCCGGGCGTCGAGCCCTGCTTGATGACCGCGCCGCCGTCGTTGCTGGTCGTGAGCGCGGCGTCGACCGAGGACGCGCCGAAGGTCAGGGTGCTCGAGGACATCTCGCCATAGGACGTACCCGAGCCCGAAGACCCGGACCCGACGATGCGCGAGCTGTTCGTCGCGTTGACCAGCTTGGACAGCGCGAGTGTCCCGGCGGTGACGTCGGAGTTTCCGACGCTCGCGCACGTCGCCGTAGCGCTCGCGTTGTACGACCGGACGAACTGGTTCGTGCAGGTCTGCGTGGTCAGGATCGTCGGGATTCCCGTCGTCGTCGTGTTGATGAGGACGCCGGTGCCGAGCGAGCCGAGGGCGAATTCGTTCGAGAGGCCAGCCTCCGCGACGGATGTGACGTAGCTGGCCGTCGTCGGGGCTCCACCGCCGCCGCCGCAGCTGGCCCAAGACGGGACTCCGCTCGCCCCCACGATGCACTGGCCGTCGACCCCGTAGGCCAGGACGTTCCACTGCGTGCCGTCGTAGTAGGACGTCGTCCCCTTAGCGACGGTCGCGCCGTTGGGGAGCGTGATCACCTGGACGGGATCGCCGCCGGCCGCGTCGATCGAGCCGTTACTCGCGTCGGTGGACGGGTCGTTCGAACCCTGAGCGAGCGCGACGGCGCAGCCGAGGGTCAGCAGCAGCGCGAGGAGGATCTTGCGCATCGCGGCCGCCTACTTGATGCGCTCTATGTGGCAGGCGAACTTCCCGCCGTTGTAGTCGCTGCCAACCGTACATCGGTAGGCGTACATGCGCGGATGCAGCACGACGTGGCCAGAGCTCACGCGGCCGTTCACGTCGGGGATGTCCGGGTTGGCTTTCGACGCCATGAGGCGCCACGGGCAGGTCGGGCAGGTCTGAGCGTCGACCGTGACCGTTCCGAGGCACGCCACCGTGGGCGACGCGCACCAGAACGTGGTTCGCACCCACGGCCAGTCCTGCGTGACCGTGCCGGGGCCGATCTCGGCTGCGGTGCCGCCGCTGACCGGCAGGCCGTCCGTATCGTCAGCCAGGATGGGCGCCGCAGCGAGGCCGATCGCGAGCGCCAGACAGAGAGCCGAAAGCCATCGTTTCATCGGTTTCCCCTTCGTGAACGTTCGTTTTCGAACGTAACACGGGGGCTGCGAACGGCTCAGTGCCGGGCCCTGCAGGGCTTACAGACGCATCGAAACGTCACGCCCATGTCCAGCAGGGCGCCCCCGAAAGGGCCGTCCAGGTGATACATCGTCTCGTGCCGGATCCGATAATGGCTGCGCCCTGGCCGGTGGCGCTCCTCGAAGTTGACGATGTGCATCACTTCGTGCACCAGCGCCTTGAAGGCTTGGCGAGGCCGCCCGCGCAGTTCGCTGTTCAGGGTGACGACGCGGAGCGCCTCGTCGACGTGCGATTCGTGTAGGTCGGGGTTGAAGTCCGGCTTAGCGCCGGCCGTCCGGATCGGCCGGTCAGCCCAGCGGACTCGCCAGGTCTTCCCGTAGCACCGGAAGGCGTGTGGGATGCGCACTCACAGGCCCCGCTCTTTCCGAACGCGCTCCGCCACGAGGTAGGCCGGCGCATCGTCGAGCTCCTCGTCGCACTCCCCGACCCAGTCCTTGCCCGTCAGATCCCAGTCGCCGTAGATCCGCTGCCCGACGTCGAAACGGTGCAGAGCCCGGTCGATCGCCTCCTGGTAGGTCCGCGCCTCGAGACGGGCGATCGCGGCGCGCCGGGCCTCGGCGTAGAAGCGCACCAGGGCGTCGGCGTACTCGTCGCGTGTGAGGATCTTGCCGGCCATCAGCGTACGTCGTCCAGCCAGCAGTCGTACTCCGCAGTGATTCCCCAGCCTGGCTTCACGAACTGGAGGTGCTGCGACGGCCGCGACTTCGAGCCGAATGACCGCACCGCGTAGGCGTTGTCGCTCTCGGGCGAGCCCGCCACGCGCACGGCCGTCTCGTTGAACGTGAATCGCTTGATGACGTGAAAGTGCCCGAGAAACGCGTCGTCGAATCCACCCTCGAGCCCGCCCGACTTCCAGCCGAGCACCAGCTTCTTGACGTGGTTCTCGGTCGTCAGGCCGCCCTGGATCTGGTCGCCGTGGAAGAGCAGCGTCCTGTATCCGCCGATATCGTCGATGGCATACCAGCCGCCCTCGACCATTCCCTCGGCGAGGTTCCACGTCACGCGCGGCTCGCCGCGAAGGACCTGCATCGCGACGCCCGCGAGCATCCGGTCCGCGTTCGTGTCGGGGTGATAGTCCTTGCTCTGGCGCCCACCGAGTCGGCCGTGATTGCCCGGAACCACCGTAACGTGGACGCGCTGGAACTCGGACAGCATCGCGCGCACGAAGTTGACGAGGATGCGCGGGCCGTCGACGATCACCTGCTTATAGAGCGAGGAGTCGATCAGGTAGGACTGGCCGGGAAAGATGAGCTCGCCTTCGATGAGGTCGCCCAGGCACCAGACGTGCGCGGTCTCGACGGGATGATCCGACCGCTGGATGCGCGTGAGCGAAATGACTTTCTCGGCGAACCGCTCGACGCGGCGCTCGCAGACGCGCGAGTTGTAGGTCTTCGTGATCTTCGCCAGCTGCCAGTCGGACAGCACCGGGACGGCGACTTCCGGCTTCTTCGAGCGCGCATCCTTCGGCGGCCGCGCCACCGGCTTGATCTCGAGCGACGTGAGTGCGAGCTGGACGGCCTCGGCGACGACCTGGGCGTGCCGCTGCGCCGTCATTCGGGCCTTGTCGCGCTCGCGCAGCGCGGCGTCGAGCAGCTTCTTCAGCACGACCGGGTCGGAGAATCGGTCGATCGCGTTGGCGCGCGCGGGCCTCATATCTTGCCGCGCTTCATATTCGAGACGAACTCCCGCGCGAGGCCCTTGTCGGTTCGATTGTAGGCGAGCGCGCGAGCTCGTCCGCGATCGGAGGCGTTGTAGACGGCGAAGGACGCGGCGCGCTTGTCGGTGCGGTCGTAACGGCGGAAGCGTGCGCGGCCCTTCTCGGTGCGCCCATACTTGCGGCTCGATTCGCGCCGGCGCTCGAGGCACGTCCAGACGGTTCGGCCGTCCTTCATGAACGTCGCGAAGTGCGCGTCCGGCTGCCGCCCGTGGGTGTGGCAGCGATGCTGTTTCATTCGGAGAAGAACGTGTGGTGCCCGATCTGCGCGACCTTCGCGACGCGGGCCAGCCAGTCCGGCTTCACTATGTCGAGGTTGGCATACAGCGTCGCGTTGCCGACGAGCGCCGTCTTCTCAGACGCGAGCCACGCGTCGGCGCAGTCCTTCACGACGGGATCGGTGTCCTCGATGAGCGCCGCCGGGACCCGGTTCGGGTCGGTCGTCATCCAGCCCGAGAATTGATACGGCGCGAGCACGACCTCGGCGACGGTGCGGGCCCGAAGCCCGCAGCGGTTGCGGATGACGTTCCCGACGGCGATCTTCCCTGCGTACGGCTCGCCTCTCGACTCTTGCCAGATCGTTGCGACCGCCCAGGCGAAGTCGGACAGCAGGCGCATTCAGTCCTTGCGCAGCTCGTTTCGGCGATCGGAATAGATCGAGGAGCTCAGACGGCCGAGCTCGCGATCGTGACCGTCGAGGCGGGCCTCGTGGACGGCGAGCGTCTGCCCCTGGCTATTCGATGCGCCCTCGAGCCGGTTGAGGATTGCCGTCTGCCCGGCGCGTTCGCGGTCGGCCCGTCCGAGCATGCGCCCGACGATGATCTGGCCGACGATCAGGAGCGCGTTCAGGATGCCGACGCCGATCACGACCTTCGATTCCATCGTCATCGGACCGGCGCCCCTGTCTGCGACGCGGACGCCTTCTGCTTCCCGATCTCGCGCTGGACGGCGGGATCGCTGGAGGAGTCGTTCTGGTTCGGGTCGGCGATGGTTGCCGCGGCGATCGCGCGCGTCAGGAGCTGCGCGTTGCGGATCTGCCGCCAGAACATGATCGCGAGCAGGTAGGAGATGCACGTCCACTGCGCGCGGCCGCAGAAGGCGGCCCAGTGGTCTGGCAGCTCGGCGGAGAAGAGGTAGAGCGTCCCCATGATGGCGACGACGATGGCCGAGACCTTGCCGCCGACGTTGGCCGCGAGGAACTTCGCCAGCTCGAGCGGGCTCGCACTCTGCAGCCCGGTCAGGCTGCGCAGCATCGGAAGCATCAGCGCCCCGGTGGTCGCTCTGGCTCTAGGCTGGCCATCTACGGCTGGTCCGGGCCGGACAGGTTGGCGTGGATCTGCTCAAGTTCCGGCAGCTTTCCGAGGAACCAGCTGTTCAGCTTTTCCGGGCCGCCCGAGGTCTGGAAGATTTTCAAAAACAGCGTGATCGCCTGAATGATCCCGGTCATGGCAGCGGCACCGCGGCGTCGAGGTCCTTGCGGATGATCTTGAGGGCGTCGGTCGCAGCGGTCGGCAGCTTTCCGCCCTGGGACTTCGTGACTGCGTCGAGGGAACCGGCGATGACCTTCTCGTCCCACGTGAGCTCCACGTCGCGCGCGATGCATGGCTCGGTGCGGGGCACCGTCATCGGCAAGCACTTCGCCTGGTACATCGCCTTCTGGTAAAAATAGGCTGCAGACGTGTTGCGCAGGAGCGCGCGATCGGTGCAGCCGATCGTTACCAGAAGCGATGCGACCAGGAGACCGCGCATTAGCCCTTGAGCGCGGCTGCGATCTGATCTTCGATGGCGGCCATCGCCTCGAGCACGGGCTCGGCGATCTTGACGCGCTCGACGGAGCTCGTCGCGGCCTTCTCGGCGGCGACCTTCGCGGCGAGCGACTCGGCCAGCGCGAGGATCGGACCGGACTCGTCCATCAGAAGCGCGAGCCAGTTGATGTGCGGCGCCGGCGCGGGCGGCGCGACAGGCGGCACGACGGGCGGAGCGACAGGGGGAACGGGACGCGGGGCACCCGGCGGAAGATTGGACGACATTGAAAGCCCTCCTTAAGGGTCGTTTACGTTCGTTCTCGAACGTAGCAGAAAAAAGGGCCCGCCGAAGCGGGCCCTCTGGAAACGGTGTCAGGCGCGGCGGATTAGACGGCGACCTCTTCCCACATCATCGAGCCGAAGCCCGTCACGGCGGTCAGGGCCCCGATCGCCACGAACCCGCCCGGCGGAATGACGATCGAGCCCTCGAAGTCCATCTGCGGGGCGGGGACGTTCGGGAGCGCCGCGGCGGTGAAGCCGTTCTGCAGCGCCCACAGGTACACGGGCGTCGGGATCGTCGCCGCGGAATCGACCTTCCCGGTCGGCGAGCCGCCGCCGAGGAAGTTGTTCTGCGGGACCAGGGGCGTCGTGTGCGTGACCTGCGCGGTGGGCGACATGCCGCCGATCAGGTGCAGCGAAGCGATCGCCGCCGGCGCGACCGACAGCGCGAATGCCGCCTTCAGCAGGACGAGGTTCTTCGTGTTCCCCAGCGGGTTCGACAGGCACAGGCCGGTGTACGTGGTCGCCAGCGCGACCGACAGCGCCTGCGCCGCCTGATTTCCCGCCGAGAAGAGGTTCCCGCGGTACGCCTGCTCGTAGTAGCGCCCGTGCAGCTGCGTGATCACCAGCTCGCCGGTCTTCCCGGAACGCGGCTGGACGTTTGCGCCATCCGCGGCGGTATCGGGGCCGACGTTTATCGTGATTGGAAGCATGGTCTGTCGCTCCTAGTCGTCGAAAATGAACATAGCACCGTCAATGCTGGTGCGCCCGGAGGAAGTCTTCTTCCAGGCCGGCGGGCAGACTCCCCGTCTTTTCGACGTAATCCGCCAGCAGGAGCCTGAATCTGTCGGCCAGCGTCTGCAGGGTCACGGTCACGGCGACCTGGTTGTTCGTCGGATCGTCGCTGCCGGATATGTCGATTTCCTCGTCCCCGAACAGGGCGATCCGCTTGCGGGCGGCGACGAGGGTGTTTTCGTTGGCGACCTCGACGCGCTGAGTGGACGTGTCGTCCGACGTACCCAGCGTGCCGCCGCTGCCGCTGCCGCCCGTGAACGTCAGACCCCCGGTCCCGCTGGCGGCGTACGCCTTGCCGACGCTCCTGAAGCCCAGCTTGTTGATCGCGTAGACCAGCACGTTGACGTACTTCGTCGTGCCGACCACGTGGACGATCGGCGCCAGATTGATCGGGTTGTAATGCTGCGGCGGCGTCGAGCTCGTCACCTCGAGGAAAAGCGGCGGCTGCGTCGGCGACCCGTAGAAGTCGTAAAGCACGTACTTCGTGATGAACGGGTAGTACACGGGCGCGGTCAGCTCGGGCAGCACCCACGCGGTCGGGTTGCTGTTGACGATTGCCGTCGTCGCGCCCTGAGCCTGCGTGAAGGCTTCGTACAGCTGCCCCGCGGCGTCGTTCACGTTGGTGATGTAGAACTTCTTGAGCAGCGTTCCGGTCGGCCCGTCAAGGAACCCGGTGATGTTGATGCGCTGCGCCCCGTTGACGGTCACGGTGGACACCGGCGACATGAGCGTGTCGCCAGCCGAGTTGACCCACGAGTAGGCGCAGCCGTACGTGCCCGCCGTGACGGCGCCCCCTGATATCGCCGACACGACCGGCGCGATCGTCGGCACGTTGATGATCGTCGAGGCGAAGGACTGGATCGGGCCGGTGAATTCGAAGAAGCCCGCCGGCGAGATGAACCCCTGCGTCACGTCGGGGATCGTCGCGTTGGTGAGTATCGGCGTGATCGTCCCGCTGACCGGGAGCGATTCCACGAACGTCACCAGCTGCGTGTACAGCCGGAAGGTGTACAGGACGTTCAGGGCGACCCCGGACAGCTGGAACGGCCCCGCAGCCAGCACGCCGTCCTGCACCCACGTCACGCCGCCGTCGGTCGAGTGCTCGATCCGCGTGCCGCGGTAGAACTGCACAATCGCGGGCGCGAAGCTGATGTTGATGCCGGCGACGGGTTCGCCCTGTGGTCCGATCTGGTCCGTTTCCGTGATGCCCACAATCGTCGGCGGCGGGGGCGCAACGAACGGCGACGTGCTGCCGCCCAGTATCGGCGTCGGGTTGATCTGCACTGTGTCGAGGTAGACCGACGGGTCATAGAATTCGAACGTGATCAGGTAAGTCGATCCGCCGGCCTGCATCTGCACGTCGGTGATGATCACCTGCGTCGCCGACAGCGGGCCGGTCGGGTGCGTCACCGTCGCGACGATCCCCGGCATGGCGCGCAGCCCTCGGGCGTTCACCGTCATGCGCCCGGTCTTATTCAGCCGCGACCGATTGAAAACCTGCGTCGCTATCCGCTTCGCCTGATCCCAGCTGGGGCACCCGTTCAGCTGCAGCGTGGCTTCGCGCCGTTCTTCGCGCTGGATTTCCGTCGGCGGCAGCGCCCAGTACGGATGCTCCACGGCGGCGAAGTCCTGAATCCAGCCGCGCGCGCCGTTGTAGAACTGGACCACCACGCGCGACCATCGCTGCGCGAGCCCCATCGTGCTGATTTCGATTTCGCCGATGATGTTCGTCGTGTCAAACGCCAGCCCGGTCGGCGACCGCGCCAGATCGACGTACGTGTGCCACAGCCCGTCGTAGGTCAGGAACCCGGAGTAGTGCGCCCTGAAGGTGTCGTCCCAGTTCTGCAGCGAATCCCGCTTCGAACACACGATGCCGATGGAATACCGCGGCAGCGTTCCCGTCGAAAGCGAGGTCGGCGGCGCGATCGTGGACTGCAGCTGATAGTCGAAGACCGTGTCCACGTACGTCGTGGTGGTGTTGTCGAAGATTTCCGCCACGAGGTAGCGCGGGGTCGCGGCTTGGCTTGCGCCCTTGTTCCGGTAGATGCGCCGCGACGTGGTGCCCGCCGGTCCCGTCAGGAACGTGAGTGTCACGCTGGACAGCTGCTGCGAAGCGTTCGGCGTCAGCGTCGTGGACGCCGCGGACGATCCGGTTTCGACGCCGTTCACCACGAAGGTGTACTGCCACGTGTACGGCGCGTTCGTCAGCAGCCCGCCCGAGTACGCCGCGCCCAGCACCCAGGTCGGGGCCGACGCCGGCGACGACGTGGCCGACGCGATCGCGAAGTCGCACGCGTTCACGGCGTCAACCACCGAGACGTTCCAGTCGATCGTGCGATCCGCGATCCCGAAACCGTAGCGCACCGACCGGCGAAGGTCCAGATGCGCCAGCACGGGGTTGTTCAGGACGCCGCCGGCGGTCGCGGCGATGTACAGAATTTCCTTCCCGAGCGATCCGTCCGCCACGTTGTCGGTGAACGTGGTCGTGGTGTTGTCGGGGATGTTGCCGACGAAGAACCACGGCCCCGCGGAATCCGTGCCCAGCGTGCGGTAGATGTTGCGCGAAGCCGTGCCGCCGAAGCCGGTTGAAATCCCGGTGAGCGCGCCCTTCTGCGACGAAAGCGTGACGACGTTCGACGTGGCACCGCCCCCGCTTTCGTTCCCGCCGATATCGACCATGCTGATGCGGTACGTGTAAGTGCCCGTCAGGACGCCAGCGATGCCCGCTGCGGCAGTCGGCGCGGTGATCAGGTATCCGCCCCCGGTGCGCGGGTCCGCGACCGGGAGGCCCGTCGTGATCGTCAGGGACAGCTGCTGCGGGTCCACCTTCGACGCGACCGGGTGATTCCCGTCCAGCACCGCAACGAGGTAGCAGATGCCCGGGTACGCCGACAGGCCGAAGCCCTGCGGGTCAGCCGCGGCCAGCAGCGGGTCGATCCCCTGCGTCGCCGTCCCCGTGTGGAGGTTGTAGTTCACGCCCGCCGTCAGGCCCAGCGCCGCGAACGGCTGGCCCGATATCGAAAGGTCGGTCACGCCGCCCAGCGGTCCCATGCCGATGATCCAGTAGCAGGTGAGGTATCGCCCCGTCGTGTCCACCCATCGCTGGACGAACAGCGGCTTGTCGGGCGTGTTGCCGCCCAGCGTCGCCGCGGCGAAGTCCTTGCCGCCGTAGATCACCGGGATCGTCGCGCCCGCCGGGTCGATCGGCACGTTCCTATTCGTGAACGTCGGAGTGGTGCTGTTGACCCTGACCGGCGACGGGTTGATCGGCGTGTTCGGCGCTGGCGGCCCCGGCGGAAAAATCTGCTGGCGCCCGCGCCCGATGCGGGTTCCGTTCCAACCGGGAGCATGGTTGTAGGTGTTCGTCCCGGTCGGGTCGGTCCCGGTCGGCGTCCACGGCTGGCGTGGCGCGTTCGTTCCCGGCGGGGGCGTGTACGGCACGCCGGGGCCGGCGCTGTTGCCGCCCTGATCGCCGCCGCCGCTGCCAGTGCCGCCGCGGTTTCCGGGGCCGGTCGCCTGCAGCGGCCCCACGCCTTCGAAGGCCGGGTTGTACGCGCCAGCGCGCGTCCAGCGGCTCACAGGACCTCGATCAGCTGGAACGAATAGATCGGGTGCGGGACCCTGGTGATGCCTTTGTTAAAGAAGACTTTCCGCGGGCGCGCGGATTCGATGCGGCACGGCTTCCTGATGTTGCCGTAGAACGTCGCGGTGATCGCGTGGCCCGCCGTCGGCGGTCCCTGCAGCGACGACAGGTGCGCTTCGCCGCCGCCCGTTCCCAGCGCGGAGTACGCGAACGTGATCGCGCCGCCGTTGTCATAGACCGCGGACGGCCCCGGTGTCGATCCGCCAGCCGTCGTGACCAGATTGCGAAACGGAAGGTCCAGCGTCGTGCCGCCGTTCGCGGTGCCGACGTTCTCGAGCAGGAATTTCTCCTGTTCGAACCAGAAGAACCAGAAGGGGTTCCCCTGCCCGCGATGCGTGCGGATGAAGTCGCGGACCAGTTGCGCCTGATCCTGCGTCAGCGGCATCGTGTCGAAGACGTAGTGCCGCCGCCCGTCCTGCGCCCAGTAGATGCGCCGCTGTTCCTGCCCGCCCACCGAAGTCTGGATCGCGACGGAGTCTTCCTGATCCGTTTCCGGGTCGTTCATCGCGCCCGCCTGCATGACGAACGGATCGGCCAGCGCTTGCCCGGGGAAGTAGTCGGTCGGAATTTCGGCCATCGGTTTGCTCTATCCGTTCGACGTGCGCCACAGCACCGCAGAGGGATTCAGCACGGTGTCCCATGCGTTCCGGTGAATCAGGTTCCCGAGATTCTGGCACGTCCCGCGCGTATGGTCGCACGAAGTGGCAACGCCCGTCCCGTTCGCCACCGGCGGCGTTGCGGTGCCGCGCCCGGTGCCCGGGTCGGTGAACGTCGTGGCTGTGATCTGCTGCCCGACGAGGATGATCTTCTGGTCGCCAGCCGCGCGCCCGTACACGTTGTACGCCGTCGCCCCCGGAACCGCTGCCCACGAAATCTGGACCGCGTGCGATCCCGTGATCGTCAGCGACCCCGTCGAAGCATCCGTTTCCTCGATGCCGTGCAGCGCCGTCACCGAATAGGCGTACGTGCCCGCCAGCTGCGTGCCCGCCACCTGGGTGAGCGTCAGCGTCCCCGGCTTCGCGATCGCGGCGTACTGGCAGCTGAAGCCTTCCTTGAAGACGTTCTGACACGTCGGCCCCACCGTGACCCACGGCGCTTCCACCGAAAACGTCGAGCGGTCGGGCACGAGCGAAATGCGGATGATCCCGCCCGTGATATCGCACTTGTCCGTGCGCCCCTTCCACATCTGCGGCTGGCCCAGCAGCGCCTTCGTCGTCGGATTGAAATGCGCCTGCCACAGCTGGATCGGCTTGAATTCGAGGTCGTAGTTCAGCAGGATCGTGGACCACACGTTGTCGAAGTTCCACAGTTCGACCCACGACACGTCTTCCGGTCGCTGGTCGGACCACGTGATCCCATCGGGCGCGACGTGCGAGTGAATCCAAGTTTGGACGCCGCTGCCGTCGATGTTGCCCACGTACCCCTGCGGGAAGTTCGTCAGCCGGATCACGCCGTTCGGCGCGGGCAGGTCGATGCGGCAGAAATCGTACGCGACCCACGGATTCCTGTCCGGGTCGGTGGACGCCAGCCCACCGAGATAGCGTTCGATCGGCCCGCTCATGCGGCCCTGCTACGCCGCACGCTGGCGGTGTACCCCATGTTCGCCATCTGCGCGGTCGCCGCCTGCAGCGCGGAAGAAAAGTCCAGCACCGAGGACGCCGCCGACTTCGCCGCGGTGTCCAGCTGCGTGACCGACGAGCTCGTGTTCGTGAGGTCCAGGCCGAACTGCGTGGTGTCCGTCGTCAGCAACGTGACCGCCGGGCCGAGTCCAGCCGTGATCGCCGCGTTCGCGGTGTCGACATCGGTGCCGAATTTCCGCAGCGTCCGTTCGTAGATGCCTTCGTACGTGGTCAGCTGCGACGACGCCCACGCCTGTGTCGCCGGGTCGTTCGGGTTCAGCCCGAGGATCTGCAGGATGCGGTCGTGGATCGTGTTGTAGTCGGAAGTCAGCTGCGTGGTGTTCGCTTCCCTGCCGAAGCCGGTTTCGGAAGTGGTCAGCGCGCCCTGCAGGATCGCGCGCTGCTGCGCGGGCGTCTTGCCCTGCAGCGAAATGTTCAGGAGATCGCCCGACAGCTGCGTTTTCGCCGACTGGATCATCCCGATGATCTGCTGAATGAACTGCTGCTCGAGCTGGTAGCGGTTGGTCAGCAGGGTGTTGATCTTGTTGATCTGGTCGACCTGCGACTGCCCGGTGAGCAGCGTCAGCCCCTGCGCCGCGTTCAGGATGTCCTTGCCGTTGGAGGCGAGCGAGTCCACAAAGGACTGCCCCATCGCCGTCTGCGTCGTCGCCCACAGGCCGGAAACGGGCGCGTTCACGGGCGTGGACAGCTGCTTGATCAGCCCCTGCAGCACGCCCAACGCCTGCATGTAGCCGCCCAGGTACGTCAGCGCGGCCTGCGGGTCCATCTGCTGTGCCGTCGTCCAGATCTGGTGGAACTTGTCCAGCGTCACGCCCATGCCGGTGAAGGTCGTCTGGAAGGCCGGCATGAAGCCCTGCATGACCGCCTGCGGCAGCTGGTTCGAGATCCACTCCTGCCAGTACTGCTGCACCTGGGCGGGCGTGATGAACGTCTTCGGGTTGCTCGGGTCGGTGTACGGCCCGGGGAACGACAGAGATCCGAACTGCGCGCCCGTCGTCTGACCGCTGCCCGTCTGCGAGCCCGGGAACGCCGTGCCGCCGCCGGTCGTGCCGGTGCCGAACAGCTGGCCCGTCATCATGTTCTTGACGATCTGCGCGACCTGCGGCAGCACCTTCGCCTGCAGGTCGGCCGGCAATCCGAGGAAGATCTGGATGTACCCGTTGCGGAAGCTGTCGAAGGACGTCTGGATCTTCGTCAGCAGCGCGTTCTGTTCGGCGTCGGTCAGCAGCGTCGAGCCGACCACGTTGGTCAGCTGCGCGAGCCCGTTCTTGATCATCGGGACGGCGTACGTCTGAATCGTCGGGGTCGCCTGGCCGATCGCGATCACTACGGCGCCTACGAACGCGCCGATCAGGCCGCCGGCCAGCGATGCGCCAGCGGCGCCACCGATCGCGGCAAGGTCGGCGCCGCCGATCAACCCGGACGCCGCGGCGGCGCCGCCGATCGACTGACCGATCGTGAATCCCGAAATCGCGCCCTGCAGCGACGACATGTTCGGCGCGTTCAGCGCGAAGCCGGCGATCCCGATCGCGGCCTGACCGTAGCCCGAGGCGATACCGCCGCCGCTCTGCGCGTTCGCCTGGTTCGCTTCCTGCGGCGTATAGAACTGGTTCGTGGCGGGATTGATATCGCCGGTGCTGACGCGGTTCCCGCCGCTGAACATGCCGGTGCCAGCGAGTCCCTGCGTCAGCAGCCCGAGGAAGCCCTGCGCGGCCTGCTGCATCTCCTTCGCCAGCGCCTGGCCGAAGATCTGCGCGATGTTCTTGCCGCCCGTCGACCCGAGATCCGCGAACGCCGCGGAGAGCGGCTCGACGAAGTCCGTCTGCCACTCCTGCGCGAGCTGCTTCTGGTACTTTTCCTCCTGCTGGAATTGGTAGCGGGCTTCTTCGTCGGACTGCTGGCTGGTGAACGTCGCCAGCGAATCAATCAGCGCCTGCGTCCGCGAGGCGTCCACCGTCGCGTTGCCGCTGTCGTCGATCGTGACGTACGCGCCCAGCACGGACGACCAGACGGGCTTCTGGCTCATCGCCATGATCAAGCCCTGCCCCGTCGTCGTCGTCGCGCCGGGGATCGTCGGCAGCTTGTACGCGGTCTGGTACTGGGCGTCGTCCAGCATCCGCTTCTGGAGGTCGGTCAGCGCGATGCCGTAGAGCTTCGCGTCCGCCGTCGCCTTCTCGATCGACGCCGCGTTGGTCGCCGTGAACTGGTCGAAGCTGACATACGGCTTCTGCTGGGTATAGAGGTCCAGCAGCTTCTGCAGCGCCGCGCGCGCGTTGTCCGCGTCGGTAGTGACGCCCTGGAGTCCGAGGCCGCCAACGCCGCCGCCGCTCGCGTCCATCGGGGGCGTGTCGTGGCCGGGCGACGTGTCGAGGCCCGTGCTGTACCAGGGCTGGTAGCCCATCTGCTGCCCGAAGAGCGTGCCCGCGCTCGGCGTCGGCCCGGCGCGTAGGTTGCGCTGGCGCAGCTGCTGAATGAGCATGTCCATCGCGGCCTGGTCGCCGCGATTGAGCGCGCCGGTCGAGCCGGACGCCCCGATCGCCTGGCCGATCAGGTCCAGCACCGCGTTTCCGCCCGTCATGATGCCGGCCGTCGCCTTCGGCAGTAGCGTCAGCCCCGCGACAATCTGCGCGATCGCGGCGCCGATCTGCTTCAGCGCATCGAGGAAGCTGGGGTCCGTGAAGGCCGACCGGAAGTTCTCGACCGCCGCGGTGCCCTGCCCGAACGATTCGATGAAGCCCTGCCCGAGAGCGCCCGACAGCTGCTCTTTGATCTTCGCCGTCATGCTGGCGAAGGAGTCCGGCACCGCGCCGGCCTTCGCCATGATCGCGTCAAAGAGCGTCTGCCCCGCGTCGGTCGCCGTCTTGATGTCGTCGGCCGTCAGCCCCAGCACCTGGAGCAGCGGGTTGCGGTTCGTGACGCGGCCGGCGAGCAGCTGGTCGAACCCGTGGATCATCGCCTCGGGCGCCTGCCCGGCCTTCACCGCCAGCTGGTCGAGGCCCACCGTGATCTGCTGCAGGACGCCCTGCGACCAGCCCTGCCGGATGCCGAGCGGGAGCACCGTCGTGTACAGCTGCGCGAGCTCGAGCGCCGTCGACCGCGTCTTGTCCTGCGCGGCCTCGAACGTCGCCATCGCCTGCTGCGCCTGCTGGACCGACCCCGTGAACGTGACCAGCGACCGGTTGACGTCCTGAATCTTGTCGGCCATCGCGATCGTCGCGCCGAAGACCTCCGTGGCCTTCTGCAGCGAAACGAACGACGCGGTGATGTCGACCAGCTTCCCGTTGAACGAATCCAGCGCCTGCTCGATCCCCTTCAAGGGACCGGACATCTGGTCGATCAGGCTAACTAAAACTTCGAGCTTGTCATCACTCATCAGTTGTATCCGATCGCGTCGTCAGAGGCGTCGCGCTTGGCCTGCGCGTCCGCGTCGGCCTGCGCCTTGTCGGCTGCGGCCTTCTTCTCGCGGATCTCGTTCTCGGTTTTCAGGATCGCGCCTTCGAACATCTTCACGGCCCTGTACAGGTCGGGGTCGAAGACGAAGCCGTGGTATCCGGCGATGCGTTCAGCCGAGTCTTCCATGATCGGCCCGCGCGCGGCGAAGCCCATGCCGACGTACATTTCCCAGCGCGCTTCGTGGCAGATGGTGAGGGCGACTTCCTCGAGCAGCGAGAGCTGGGCTTCTTCCAGCATTTCGGTGCCGACGCAGGCGTCGAAGTAGCACCGCTCCTCGCCACCGTGCGGACCCTTCCCGGAGATGCGACACTCGCGACACGCCGCAGCCGTCGCACCGTAGAAAACTTCTACTGCGGCTGCGATTCTTTTGGGTCGAGGTCGGCTTCCTTGAACGCCTGGGCCTGCCCCGTCCCGACGAGCCACGGCGCGAAGTCGAGCGGCATGCTGACCTCCGACTCGACGCCGGCGTCGTCCTTGACCTTGATCTTGATGCCGTCCTGGACCATCAGGCCGTCGGCCCACAGCGTGTCGTACACCGCGAGGAAGTTCTCCGGCGTGACCTCCGTGACCTCGCCGTCGATCTCGAGCGCCTTCAGGCAGAAGCGCAGCGCGGGCTCGGCGAGCTCGTGGGTCTGCTTCGCGAAGTTCGGCGTGCGCTTGTCGCCCAGCGAATCGACGAGCTCCTGGCGCATCGCCGCGGCCGCGTACTGGATGACCCGCTTCTGCAGGTTGGACGGCTTGCGCATCGTCGCGATCACGCCCGGCTTCTGCGGATGGACGATCTTCGCTTCCTGCGGCACCACCGAAAACTTCGAGCCCTTCGCCATGTTGAACCGCCTCCTCTGCGTGGCCTAGTAGGTCGTGCTCTGCTGGTTGACCAGGAAGACATGTTGGAAGTCGGGCGCCTTGCCGGTGTACACGGTGTTGTTGAACCCGAACAGCGCGTGTGCGGAGTTGGCGACCGTCGTGTCGCACTGGATCGAGCCGCCCGTGCCCTTCGTGTTCGAGCGCAAGCGCACGTGCCCGTACGCGCCGCTCGGCTTCTGCGGGTAGCCGTCGATCGTGCAGCCGGTGATGCCGCCGGTCGCCGAGAGGTCGGTGAGCAGCTGCGTCGCGGTGTAGTTCGAGCCGGGCGTCAGCGCCTTCGTCACCGTGGCGCCGCCGTCGATCTTGAACCCGAGGTTCGACGGGTTCGGCACCGTGATGCCGGTCGGCGGGATCATGACCTTCGTGAGGACGAACGGCGCGAGCGCGCACTGGCCGGTCGCGGTGGAGTCGTACTCGCCGCGGAACGTCTGCATCAGCGACAGCGCCGACGGGCCGCCAACGTTGATCGCGCCGCGGCTGAACTTCACAAGCGGGATCGTCACCTCGAGGAAGTTCACGCACTGATCGAGCGGCAGGTCGGCCCACAGGCAGACCAGCGAACAGATGTTGTCGTTCAGGGCCTCGTTGTAGAACTGCAGGTCGTCGTCCGTGCGGAACAGCAGCGTCATGTCGCCCGACAGGATCGTGTTGCCAGCGATCTCGTCGTTCGCCAGGCCGTCGTTGAACGCAACGTCCACGCGCGAGAGGTTGTTCGACGGCGCGTAGTTGAAGCCGCTGACGTTCGCGAGGATCTGCCCCGCCGGGAATGCCGGCGTCTTCTTCACCAGCATGCCGTTGAAGTACGACTTGCCGGCATAGCCGTAGTCGTTCTTCGTGCCGCCGAGATCGGTGAAGACCTCGTCGCCGGTGCCCATCGCGTCGAAGCCGACGACGACCGGCCCGGATGGCGAGAAGGCCCACTTGAGGCCGTTGCCGCGAACGCCGCGCGACCGCTTGATCGCCGGCACGCCCGAGAACTGCGTCGAGGCGCCAGCCTCGAGGTACTCGTGCTGCAGCTGGAACGGCAGCGGATCGTTGCCGAGCATCTGGAAGTAGTGCGCGTACGCGCCCGACGCGCCGCCCGTGTTCTGCAGCGGCGCGACCGACGCGCCCGTGAACATCTTCAGCAGCCAGCCGAACGCGGTGAACTCCAGGCCGACCGGATAGTTTCCGGTCGCCGTCTTCATGCCGAGGATCGACGAGAACGGAAGTCGGTTGCCCATCCACACGGGTGCGTCGAGGCGCGCCTGCGTCGGCGAGACACCCGCGGTGGAAGCGTTCAGCGGAAGGACGACGCCGACGGGAGCGCCCGGGTCCACGCCCAGCGTGGTTTCCGGGTAGAGGATGACCCTCGAACGAGAGCCCTTGCGAACAGCCATCGGTTACTCCTTCTCCGCGGCGACGAACGGGACCGGCGGCATCGGGCGCCGGTTGTGGTGGACGAGCCAGCCCGCGTCGACGGCCTGGGCGACGGTTCGCGAGGTGTCGACCGGGACCGTGGTCGCGTCCTTGTGCGTGGCGTTGAGCTCGATCACCTGGTCGTCGGCGAGCTCGACGTCGGCACCGTGGGCGTGCACCTGACCGCTCCCTTTGACCCGGATTCCAGCGTCGACGTTGACCGTGTGGCTCATTTTTCTGCCCCTCTTTGACCTGCCGTCGAACGTAGCACGACGTCAACGGCCGTAAACGAACGTCACCCCTGCCCTTCGTAGCTGTTGACGGTGATCGTCCACTCGGCCTTGAGGCCGTAAAGGCCCGTCTCGATCTGAAAAACGTCCTCGCTCGAGCCGACGGTCGGTGCCATCGGGAAGACGGTTTCGATGGTCGAAACCACTGGTTCGAAGCCGAGCAGGGCCTTCCGGACCTGGCCGCGGAGGTCGTACGCGCCCCCGGTGCCACGCCGGGCCCCGCCCTGGATCAGCCCCGCGTCGCCCGCATAGATCAGCACCGAGAATACGACGTCGTCGGTGACGCGGATCCGGCCAGCGACCGCGTCGACCGTGCGCGTCTCGGTGCGGTTCCAGATGACCTCGCACCGCGGCCGCGGCCCGTCGCCGAGGACGCCCGAGTCGCTGCTGGCCACAGCCACGACCGAGGCGAACGTCGGCACCTGCGCGGCGATCCGCGCGACGATCTGGTCCTCGAGCTGCTCGTATTTATCCGCCACTGAGGACCCTGTTCATCGCCTGCTGGACGGCGCGCATCGCCGGGCCCATCTTTTCCTGCACGCCGCGCATCAGGAATGGCCGCGCCGGCAGGCCCGGGTGCGTCACGTAGCGCGCGAAGACTTCCTTCCCGCCGACCTGAAAGCGCAGGACGCCGTTCGGGTCGCGCGGGGCGATCTTCCAGGGATGAGGCACGCCGAACTCGTGAAAGCGCCCATACGGCGCCATCGCCTCGTCCTGGTAGATCCGCACGCCGTTCGGGACGGCCTGCCACTTGATCGAGTCGCGCAGCTTCCCGGTGCGCACCTTCAGAACGCGGCCGGAAAGCAGCCCATACTTGATCCAGTCGGTGAAGATCGGCCCGGCGACCTCCGCGGCGGCCTTCGCCACGGCTGGCTGCATGGTGCGCGACAGGCGCGAAAAACGCTGCGTGATGCGCCGCAGGTCGTCCTGGTTGACCTCAAAACGGAACCCCATGACCTATCCCAGGGGGATCGCGGGGTTCAGGTACTGATTGAGCGTCGTCATGACCTCGGGCGGCATGTCGCGCTGCGAGAAGGACGCGATCTCCGCACCGTTCATCGAGCGCGAGACCTCGTCAGGCCGCTGGCGGCGCTTCCAGTGCCACGCGCACAGCTCCCGGCAGGCCCAGCCGATCTCCGATGCGCTCGCCTGCGTCGTGCCGGTGAAGACTCCCGCGCTGTAGACGATCGTCACGTTCTTGTTGCCGGGATTGAAGCAGTAGCCGTCGAGCGCGAGCAGACCGGCATTGTCGGCCGGATCCGGCGCCACGTAGCCCGAGCTGGTCGGGTTCGGCCGCACCGGGATCGCTACGCCGTCGATCGTCACGGACGTGATCGAGATCACCGGGTAGTTCTTGAGCAGGATCCGCTGCTTCCCGTTGCCGTCGCGGATCTCCGTGTTCGTCTGCTGGATGAAGTCCCGATTGCAGTAGCGCGCCATGAAGGCCGACATCGCGCTGATGAGCGCCGTGAACTGCGCGTCGAAGCTGCTGTCGGTGATCGACAGCCAGTCCTTCAGGTCCTGCAGCGTCGTGAGGTCGGTGCTCAGTGACATGCGGCGCGCTCAAAAGAAAGCGGGGGCTCCGAAGAACCCCCGCGCGAAAGCAGACTCGGGGACACCGGCCTCAGCTGATGCCCTGGCCGATGTTGTAGATGACCCCGTTGGCGAACGGCGCGTACGGCTGCAGGAGCAGGTCCGCGTAGACGCCGTACTCGTACTTGCGCGTCTTGCGCGGCCACTCGACGGCGTAGTATTCCTGGCGCGTGGCCATCTGCCACACGGTCGGCACGCCGTTGACCGGGTACGGCAGCGAGAACGAGAGCGCGAGCAGGATGCCCGGGGGCAGGTTCGGGTGCACCATCAGCGGGATCGCGGCGCCGCCGTTCTCCCCTGCGGCCTGCCCGTACTTGCCGAGGTACGACGCGAGGATCACGCCGCCCTGCATCCCGGCCTGGATGCCCGACGTCGGGACCTCGAGGCGGAACGCCGGCGGGGCGCTGCCGCCCTTCAGGATGCCGGCGAGCAGGTCGCGCGCCGCGCGGGAGCCGACGATGAAGAGATCCGGCTGCAGCCGCTTGTTGTCGAACATGTTCTGCAGCATGTCCTCGATCTCGACGATGCCGCCGGCCTGGTCCGCCGTGAACGTCGCGCCATCGAGCGACTTGATGTACGCGCCGTTGGAGGACTTCCAGATCGTCTGCGCGATGCCCGTGAATAGGAGCGAGTCCTGCGAGTAGTCCGCCGCGGTGAGCGCCGAGGCGAGCTGGTTCGACCCGAAGGACGTCGCCGTCATCGTGTACTTGTTCACGTTGGTGATGGCGATGAGGCGCTCGGAGCCGGCCGCGCCGAAGTACCAGGCGTACGCCACGGCACCCGGCACCGCGGCCACGGTGGCGACGAGCGACAGATTGCCGCCCGAGGTCGTCACGGTCGTGTTGGCGGACTTCTGCGCCGCACCGAGGTTGACGGTGTCGGACGACGCGTCGACGTTCGTGCGCGCGAGCGTGCCGGGGACGCCGGCCGCGAGGGTCGCGCGCGACCAGGCGCGATGCGTCAAGGCGACGCAGATCACCGAGTACGTCCCGGCGACCGGGCCCGCACCCGCACCGGCCGCGAGGGTCGGCGTCGGGGTCGTGCCGAGCGCGTTTCCGTCGGAGCCGTTGCCCCACAGGATCGTGCCCTCCTCGCCGATCATCAGGGCCTTGAGGAGGTTCTCGGCGCTCAGCGCGCGAATGTCCTCGAAGCCCTGGCCGGCGTAGTCGGCCTCGAACGTGACGAAGTCTTCCAGGCCGATGCCGCGGTAGGGCGCGGTGTACTCGGCCGTGGTCGTCGTGACCGCGGCGTTACGGTTTCCTTCCGAGACGCCGATGGGGATGTCCGCGCTGTTGATGGCCGTGACGGCCTTCCAGTTGAGCGCGTTGCCGCCCGGCTTCGCCACGCGGGCGATCCGGTTGCGCAACGGGGTCAGGACCGGGAACAGCTTCTTCGACGGGCCCTCGAGGTTGTAGATCTGGAGGCCCTGCGTCGACGTGCTGTTCTGGGACCAGCCCGCCTTCTGAAGCGTCTCGTCGGCCTTCGACAGCGCCTCCTTGAACAGGTCCAGTGTCTTTTCGGTGCTCGCGTCCATTTTCGTTTTTCTCCGCCTGCTGCGGTATGCGCGGCAGGATCAGGAACGTGGCGCTCATCGCGCCGGGCTCAGAACTGTTTGCCGGATCGGAACGCCTGCTTGAACAGGTCGTGCCGCTCCTCTTCGGGGGTGTCCGCCTTCTTCACGTCCGCGCCCGTGCCGTCCTCGGTGGCGTCGTTGCCCTTGACGACCCGCAGGACACCCTTTGCCGGTGCCGGAAGCGATGCGACCTTCTCGACGACTTTTCCGACGAGCTCGATGGTGCTTGCGAGGGCCTTCTCGAGCGAGGCGATCTTCTCGGTGACGGGGCCCATCGCCTTCTCGATGCCCGCGGCGACGCCCTTCTCGAGGTCGCTCGGGCCGTCGGCCTTCGCGACGATTTCCGCCGGCTTCTCTTCCGGTTTCGGAGCGTCGGCGGCCTTCTCGACCGGCACCTCGACGGGCTTCTCGTCTTCCTTCTTCGCCATCGGGTCCTCGCCTTTCTGTGCGGGCGCGGCAGCCTTTGCGGCATGCACGTCGCCCAGGTCGGTTTCCTGCGTTGCGGCGGCCACGGTCTCGGTCGACTGCGGGATCGCCGTGTCGCCGGCTCCCGCCAGCGACGCGCCGCAGCGCGAGCAGTACTTCGCGTCCATCGCGCATTCCGCGCCGCAGC
>Ga0265327_10001269_pt1 | contig 33287 bp, 32 predicted proteins | sample 41621metaG_FD_202089 | JGI IMG/M metagenome (GOLD analysis project Ga0265327, IMG submission 202089) | Rhizosphere microbial communities from Carex aquatilis grown in University of Washington, Seatle, WA, United States - 4-16-21 metaG | ecosystem: Host-associated > Plants > Roots > Rhizosphere...
ATACCAAGCAGTTATTCTATGTCGGCATTTACTATGATTCACCGTACTTCAATAATTCAAAAGACCCGGCTGCCCTCAGAGCACAAGCCGTGCAAGAAATGCAGTCTAAATTCTTGCCACTTTTCCAGCAAGGACAAACAAAAGAGCAGATTGCCCAACAAACACAGTTCAATACGCTTGTTGACAGTTCGACCGGATCTTCAAATAATTCGCAAGCATTTTTCACGGGTATGCCGACAGTCGCCTCTTATGTGCCAACCTACAATGCGGTTGACCCAGTATTTAACGATGATCAGGGCGACAGTAGTATTAAGGGGATTGTTGGTGCAAATCAGGCCAGTAGCCAATTAACTAAAGTGGGGCAAACGACCGGTGTTATAACTACGAAAGCAGGTTTTATAGGAATAATACGACTTGAGGGTTCGACAGGTGGGCCATATAACTCTTGGGATGATTTACTTAAAGATTACAAAACAAAATATGCGCAAGGTTTAACTTTTGATGTTCGCCTCCACCAGGCGATTAGTAATCACATTCACGGCATTGCTAGCTCATTCGCGGCGCTGTACCACGTGAGTTATATGCAAGTTTTTCCTAATGCTTCAGCGGTCACTTGCTCGCAACACCAAGTTGTATTTAAGTGGAAGGCTTTTGATGATGTGACTAATGCTCGGATGGGCGGCATTAAAATTACCGAGGAACGAGACAGAGCCCATATAAGTTACTGTCAGTCTATTGGTACGGCCAGCATGACAACAAACAAAACCGATGGTTGGGGCGATATGTCCGGCATACAAGATAATTGTTATGGCCCTGGTCCTGATAAATGGACTAAAACAGGGCCACCTAGCGGGTACAAATATGAAAAAGCAACAGAGGAGAACGGTCTCGCAATTAGTCATGGCGGCTACCCAACTTGGAGTGATGCCAGCGGTCAATTTAACGGCGAGACATTTCATATAGATTTGTGGTATCTGCCGACAACCTGGTCGTTGACAGCTGCCTCAAGAGTCAAGGTTAATAGTGGCAGCTACTATAGCAATGTTAATGCATACCCCGGTGATACCGTTACGTTTCACCACTCTGCCAAAAACGCTAATGATGCGGAAACAGCAAGCTTTAAGTACGTTGTTTACAAATCCACCGACGGAGGGGCACATTATTCCGCAGGGTCAACAGTCTCCAGAACTCTCGATAACAATACGAGCTTTTCTACCTATAATGTGTACCACATAACTTCTGCTATGGTGGGCGAAAAAATTTGTGAGTATATGCATATTGATCCTGGTTCAAAGGGCGGACCTGCTATAAATACCACAAAGGCATGTGCCCCGATACTCCCTATAGGTGTGCCCGGGGGTACGGCATCATGTTCTGCGACCTCACCGCCAACGATTACAGGAACAAACTTCAAAGACCCTGATGATACGAGCAAGCAACTATCGTATGCCATATACGTCGATCAATACTCTGGCACCCCTGTAAGTACGGGTACTACAAGTGGCACAAACCACGGGTTTACATTCAATGCTGGGCCATACGTTTCTGGCCCACCGCGGACGTTTATTGTGCTCGTGAAAGGCGTGAACAGTTCTGGTTCCCAAGATGGCAACAATCAACCGCCTTTTTCGGTTACATGCAACGGCTCCCAAACTGCATGTAGCGGTGGCATTAGCCCAACGCCAGCGATTGTAGAGCCAGGTGCGCAGTTCGCCGCAGACTTCACCGTGGACAAAGGCACTGCCAGCCCGCCGAGCGGTTCCTACATCCGTATTACGAGCATATCTTCGCCAATAACAGGCCTAAGTACTGGCCAAAAAACAACCACATTTGCAGCACCAAATTACACATATTCTACGCCCACAAACTCGCTTGTCGCTCCGGGTTCGGCGCAGATTATTACCGTGACATGGAATCTTTATGACCCGGGTGGCAACCAACAATATTCTAGTGACTGTACGGGTGATATAAGCATCGTGACGTTACCATACTTCAATGCCTATGGCAGTGGGGTAATTGCAGGTGGGCAGTTCTCTTCGCTAAGTGGCGGTTCCTGCCAGAGCGACGACACCACTGGCAAAGATAATGGCGTATTAGCCAGCTGGTATCACAATGACACAAACGGCACCTACGGTGCGAGCAGCCAACTGAGTGCCATAGCGTTGCTCAAAATAACCGGTTTTGCCAGTGGGCAACTGGCTTCACCGCCACTGACGAAAGCGCCAGCCGGTTTGACATTTGCAAATACGGCCAATGTTGGCGGCACTGACGACTTCAGCCCAGCCTTGGGCGGTGATTTCACCGGCACAACCAACACTGGTGCACACTGTCTCAATGAACAAAATCCAGCAGGCTCGGGCTCTCATAGCACGGCTACCACTAACCCTGTGTCTGCAGGTAGTCTTGCCACTGGCGTAAACACCTACTCTGGTGCCAGTGATTTATACCTGAAAGGTGGCACAATTCACGGTAATGTCTCGCTTTTTGTTGATGGAGGCGCCAATAACGTAAATGTTTACGTTGGTGATGACGGCAACAATATCACTACCGGCACAACATGGGGCACAGCATCGGTGCCATCATTTGTGCTGCAAGTAACGGGGGGTAATATCTACATAGATTCGAGAGTTACCCAGCTGGATGGACTTTACATTGCTCGACCCGATAGTAACGGTAACGGCGGGAAGATTTATACATGTGGTGATGTAACATCTCATCAACAAATGTCGGCTTCTCAGATTTATAGTTCCTGCAGTAACCAACTGACAGTTTATGGCACCTTTGCCGCCGCCCAAATTAATCTGATGCGCACTTTCGGTACTCTGAAAGATGCTCAGAACAACACCAATTGCACGAACAGAGGCTCTACTGCCGCATCCCGAATACACACCGACTGTGCCGCCGAAGTCTTTGATTTTAGCCCGGAGATGTACCTATCAAATCCGGCAGTTCAGGCACCGGGTAATGGCACGCAGCAATGGGACGCAATAACAACCTTGCCGCCGGTGCTGTAATGAGGTAGAGTTAAACCATAAGCAGAAAGAAACAGACAGCATGGGTGGGCACAATACCAACGAACAACCAGCAAAAAGCTTATGCTATAATCGAGGCAGATTATGAGCTCGCTTTTTAGTGGTATATCTGACTTCTTTGGACTCGATATCGGCACTACTGCTGTGCGTTTAGTGCAGTTGCAGGGTGCCGGTGCCAATAAGGCACTCGTGAAATATGCCTATGTGCCGCTGACCGGGAACCTAGCTATAAGCGACTCCAAGGCTGACCAGCAGAAATTAGCTCAAGCAGTCGCACAATTGATTTCACAAGCTCGCATTAGTACACGTAATGTAGCCGTAGGCATCCCATCGAGCCGGGTTTTTACCACTGTTGCTGATGTCGACCGTCTGCCAGGCAATGAAATGGCAAAAGCCATTCAATATCAGGCTGATTCACTCATCCCAACACCGCTGGCAGAGTCAAAGGTTGACTGGGCATTGCTCGGTGATTCGCCCAATGATAAAACGAAGCAGGAAATCTTGCTCAGCAGTGTGCCAAATGCCTTTGTGGAAGCTCGTTTGGATATGCTCGAGTCCATTGGCTTAAACGTTATTGCCTTTGAGCCAGATAACTTAGCTATGGCGCGAGCGCTGGTGCCCCCAGACGCAGCCACGCCGCAGCTGCTGCTGGATGTTGGTCGCAAGAGCACTGATTTAGTAGTAACATTTGGCGGCGCACCGCACCTCACACGGTCCATACCAACAGGGGTAGAAGCGATTGTTCGGGCAGCTACTCAGAATCTTAATATCGATGAGAAGCAAGCCGAGCAGTTTGTCTTTAAGTTCGGTATGAGCAAGGATAAACTCGAAGGGCAGGTAGTCGGTGCCATAACTTCGACTGTCGATCTGCTAACTACCGAGATCGAAAAGTCTATTAAATTCTTTGAAACACGGTATGCAGGCAGCAAGATCGATCGCTTGATTGTCACTGGTGGCGCGTCTGTTATCCCAGAATTCCCACTGTATCTTGCTAATAAGTTCGCCATTAATGTCGAGATTGGTAACGCCTGGCGCAATGTGGCCTTCAGCCGCGATCGCCAGAACGAACTGCTGGCAATTTCTAATCAGTTTGGCGTGGCAGTCGGCTTAGCGGAGCGCACCGAATGATCCAGTTTAACCTCTTACCAGACGTCAAGCTTGACTATATCAAGGCCGAACGCACGAAGCGTACCATCGCCGCCATATCCGTTATCGCCAGCTTGGCTGCGATAGCGCTGCTCGTCATCCTCCTAGCGGTTGTCATGTTCCAGAAAAAACATCTTAACGATCTCAGTCACGATATCAAGAGTGAAGTCAGTAGTCTACAGAATAAGCCGAATATCGGCACCGTGCTCACCGTGCAGAATCAGTTAGAAAGTTTAACCCAACTACACAATAAAAAGCCCTCAGCAAACCAGCTGTTTACTTATTTAAACCAAGTTACGCCAGCCAATGTTTCAATTACCAATTTGTCTATAGACTTCACAAAAAATACCATAACTATAACCGGTACCGCGGACTCATTAAGCAGTGTTAACAAGTACGTCGACACGCTAAAATCAACAACCTACACGGTCACCAACGGCAGTTCTAGCACCAAGGCCTTTAACAGTGTAGTTCTAACTGCGTTCGGGCTTAATACCGGTTCCAAAGATCAGTCACAGGCTGCAAATTACACCATTAGTTTGAGCTATGATCCAACAATATTCGATAACACACAGACTGTAACGCTCAATGTTCCCAATGTAACTACTCGAGCTCAAGTCCAAAATCCAAGTGATTTGTTCAAAGCACCTGTGTCTAGCACCAAAGGAGGCCAATAATTATGGCAGCCCCAGAAATTTCAACCAAGCGTCTAGCGATTAGCAAGGCGAACGCTCAAATGGTAGCCATAGTTGGCGTGGCATCTTTCATCACGATTTTCTGCTTAGTTGCATCGCAAGCCGTGTGGAGTCAATTACTCTATCAAGGACGCCTAACTTCGGCCAAAACAGCAGCCAACAATATGCTGCAAAAAAATTCTAAAGCCTATGATCAGCTTTCGGCGGCGTACGATACCTTCAATTCTGCTTCTACCAATGCTATAGGCGGCAATAGCAATGGCACGGGCGAAAAAGACGGCACTAACTCAAACATTGTCCTTGACGCTTTGCCAAGTAGCTACGATTTCCCGGCACTAACGGCTTCACTAGAAAAAGTACTCAAGGACCAAAATTTGACGATAAGTAATATCTCGGGAACCGATGATCAGCTGGCACAGCAGGATAACCTGCTAAGCCCAACGCCTCAAGCTGTGCCAATCCCATTCTCGTTTACCATTACAAGTGCCAATTACACCTCAGTGCAGCAGTTAATCAGTACGCTCCAGTCATCAATTCGGCCAATTGCCATTGATTCGATGACAATCAGCGGCAGCGCCAATAATATGCAATTGACCGTTAATGCTCACACCTACTATCAGCCTTCCAAGAGCCTTAATATAACGAAAAAGGTAGTAAAATGATGCACAGGAACGCCCCATGAAACAAAAAGATATCGCGCTCATCGCTGTTATTGTGGTCATAAGTGCTGTTATTTCTTTCTTTGTAAGCAAGGCAATCTTCGTTCCACCAAAGAATCGCCAGCAACAAGTAGAGGTGGTGCAGCCCATTACTGCTGATTTCCCTCAGCCAGATAACCGATACTTCAATACGAACTCAATCGACCCAACGCAAGAAATTACCATCGGCCAGAGCACCAACAACAATCCTTTTAACTCCAGTTCAAGTCAATAATAGTGGGGTCTAGGAAGCGACCTCTACTATTGCAAAACAAGGAAGCGTCACATGAGCGTACTCTCAACCGATAGCGAGCAAAAACTACAAGATACGTTGGTGAGTAGCAAAATGATCACCAGCGATAAGCTGGCAGCTGCTCGTAATGAGGCCAAGAAACATGGCGAGCCATTGATGAGCTACATGCTCAAAAATAATTACATTACCGATGAGCAGCTCACCAAGGCTAACGCTACTATTACTAAGGTACCTTATGTGAATCTGCAGGGTGCCAACGTGGACCCTGACGTGCTGGCACTGTTACCCGAAGACATTGCGCAACGGTACATGGCGGTGCCGCTGGGTGAAGTCCAGCACCGGCTAGTGGTTGCAATGCTGGATGCCGACAATGTACAAGCCGTGGACTTCTTAAGCAATAAAATTGGCCGCTCGTTGAAGGTCTATGTGGCTAGTGAGACCGGCATTCGTCACGTTCTCAAGCAGTACAAAGCCAATATTGATACGCAGATGAATGATGCCCTACAGATTGATATGGGCGAAGTTGGCAGCGAACAAGAACTAGCAACCAACGACAAAAAAACCGATAAAAAGGGTAGGCAATCAGGCATCAAAGAGCTGGTCGAGGATTCGCCGATCAGTAAGGCGCTATCGGCCATTTTGGAATACGCCGCGCACAACCGAGCCAGCGATATTCATATTGAACCAATGGAAAAAGAGCTCAAAGTGCGTTGCCGAATCGACGGCGTGCTACGCGAAATTATGCGCCTGCCCAAGAATACTGAGCCTGCGCTGATCTCCCGCATCAAAATTTTATCCAATCTGAAAATTGACGAACACCGCACGCCGCAAGATGGGCAATTTACAGTTAATGTTGATGGTAATAACATCGACTTGCGTATCGCGATTGCACCGATTGTCTGGGGTGAGCAGGTGGTAATTCGTTTGCTCGATAAGACTGGCACCTCATTCAAGCTGGAAGACATGGGCTATCGAGGACGAGCACTGCGCACCATCCGCAAGGGGCTGGAGCAGTCAAATGGCATGATTCTGACGAGTGGTCCGACTGGATCTGGTAAATCAACCTCCTTGTATGCCTTAATCCAAGAGATCAAGAACGATTCTATCAATATTGTGACGCTGGAAGACCCAGTTGAGTACAAGATGGATGGTATTAATCAGATTCAGGTTAACGCTGAGGTGGGCCTGACATTTGCCTCTGGGCTGCGCAGTATCTTGCGTCAGGACCCCAATGTGGTCATGGTTGGAGAAATCCGTGATAAAGAAACTGCGCAATTAGGCGTGCAGGCGGCTCTGACCGGTCACTTGGTCTTTAGTACGCTACACACGAACAGTGCAGCGGGTATTTTGCCGCGTTTGCTAGACATGGGCATTGAGCCGTTCTTGATCGCCAGTACGGTGCACACTGTTATTGGTCAGCGTTTAGTGCGCCGTATAGCTGAGGGCGGCAAGCAAACCTATCAGTCATCAGCACCTGAAACCGCGGCAATCCAAGCTGTTTTAGGCGACATATTACCAAAGACGCCCGAAGAAGTGGAAGCTGTCTCGGCCGACCTGGGCTATAAAAACTTGCCCTTAGCCAACCAAACCGCTTATACTTTAGCTAAGGGCACCGATAGCCCTGATGCGCCAAATGGTTATAAGGGGCGAATGGGTCTCTACGAAGTTTTCGAGATAACAGAGGCAATCCAAGCCTTAATCTTGAAGCAGGCTACGAGCTCAGAAATTGAGAAAATGGCCAAAAGCGAAGGTATGATTTCCATGAGGCAAGACGGCTTCCTAAAAGCGCTCGACGGGCAAACAACTTTAGCGGAAGTCGATCGCGTAGCCGCCGAGGGTATCGCGTAATGAATACAAACGTAGCTGCACATAAATCAAAAAAGGGTGGATGAGTAACATGCAGGCACAACCAAGAATCGAAGTCTTACTCGACGAAGTTATCAAAAAGAAGGCATCTGACCTTCACATCCAGGTGGGTTTGCCACCGATGTTACGTGTTGATGGTGCGCTGACTCCGGTTAATGGTGCTGACATTCTGAACGAAGAGGCGATTGAGGCACTAATCTTTTCGATTCTTGACGAAGACCAGAAGCAAATTCTGCTGAAAGATAAAGAATTCGACTTTAGTTTTGCCTATGGTGACCTCGGTCGTTTCCGTGTCAACGCGTTCCACGAACGCGGCAACATGGCAGCAGCGCTGCGTCTTATCCCGAATGAAATTTTGACCATTGAACAGCTTGGCCTGCCAGCCATTACTAACAAATTTGCCGAATACCCCCGTGGTTTGGTGTTGGTGACTGGCCCGACCGGCTCTGGTAAATCTACTACGCTTGCCGCATTGGTGCACAAAATCAACATGGAAAAAGCCATGCACATTGTGACCATCGAAGACCCGATCGAATTTACGCACAAATCGCAGAAATCTGTCATCGTGCAGCGCGAAGTGCATTACGATACCTATTCGTTTAGCGCGGCTCTGCGCAGTGCTTTGCGTGAAGACCCCGATGTTGTACTAGTGGGAGAAATGCGCGACCTAGAGACGATTGCCAGTGCTATCACCATCGCTGAAACCGGTCACCTAGTCTTTGCGACACTGCACACCAACAACGCCGCCCAGAGTATCGATCGTATGATTGACGTCTTCCCGCCGCACCAGCAGCCGCAAATTCGGGCGCAATTATCGAACATTTTGATGTCAATTACGGCGCAGCGCCTGGTACCTGCCATCGGTGGTGGCCGTCTTGCGGCTGCCGAAATCCTAATCGCCACACCGGCCGTCCGCAACATTATCCGCGAAGGCAAGAGCCACCAGCTAGAAGCGGTCATTCAAACTGGTGCCGAATTCGGCATGCAATCAATGGATAAAACCCTGTCTGTCATGATTCACGAAGGTAAAATTACGTATGATGAAGCCCGCAACGTGGCTGTTGATATTGATGAATTAGACAGGTTGATGAGGAGTTAACGGACAGATGCTGACCTATACCTACGAGGCCCGCAACGCCAAAACTGGCGAAAAGATCAAAGCCCAGGTGCAGGCTGATAATGAGCAGGCAGCCGCTAAGCTAATCACTGGTCAAGGCCTGACACCACTCGACATCAAAGTTGAAAAAGCTGGCGGCCGCAGCCATTTCAAACGCATTCGCACCAAAGACAAAGTGCTGTTTAGCCGCCAAATGTCGACGCTGATTAATGCCGGTCTGCCGCTGGTGCAAAGCTTGCGTAGTGTGGCTGCTCAGACAACGAGTAAACCACTAAAAACGGTTATCAACTCAGTTATTATCGATGTCGAAGCCGGTATAGCTTTCAGTAAAGCGCTTGAGAAATATCCGCAAGTCTTCAACCGAGTTTTCGTGAGTTTGGTTGCCGCAGGCGAGACATCCGGCACACTTGATAAATCCCTGGAGCGCCTTGCTGATCAGCAAGAAAAAGACGCCGACATTATTTCTAAAGTCCGTGGTGCCATGATTTATCCCGGTATCGTGCTGCTTGTCATGCTTAGTGTCATGACCTTCATGGTCGTAAAAGTCTTGCCTGAAGTCAAGAATATTTATTCTGGCCTCAAGGGTGTATCACTACCTATTCTTACCCGAATCCTCCTTGTGATCTCTGATTTTGTGACGCATTTCTGGTGGCTGGTGATCATCATACTTGTAGTGACAGCGGTGCTCGGCAGCCGTTGGGCACGCACACTAGGCGGACGCAGCGTAATTGATAGCTTCAAGATGCATGCTTGGCCGATCGGTAGTCTGTACATGAAGATGTATATGGCACGTTTTGCCCGTACTGGCTCCACGCTAGTATCAAGCGGTGTGCCACTGATTCAGGTGCTCGAGATTACTTCTGAAGCAGTCGATAACGTGCACATCCAAAAATCGCTCAGTCGCGCTATCGATAAGGTAAAAGGCGGTAAGGCACTCTCGGAGTCCATTACGAATGATCCTAACTTCCTGGAGCTGGTGCCAAATATGTTACGTATTGGTGAGCAGTCTGGAGCACTCGAGACCATGCTGAGCAAAGTCGCCGATTACTACGAGAAGGAAGTCGACAACGAAATTAAAAACATTAGTACCATCATCGAACCGGTGCTGATGATCGTCATGGGTATTTTTGCGATTACAATCGTCGCCGCCATCTTGTTGCCAATCTACGGCCTTGTTAACCAGAGTGGCTTCACGGGCTCAGGGAATTAGCAGCATGAAGCGCAAGCTTCCCTCATCAAAAGATTCAGCTGGCTTTACGATCATAGAAACTTTGATTGTGTTGGCAATTGCCGCCGTTATCATTAGTCTAGTGTTTTTGGTGCTGCCAACTTTCTTTCGCAATTCACGCAATAATCAACGCAAACAGGACGTCGCAGCTATTCTCGAGGCGGTTTCACGTTATCAGGTTAATGACACCGGCAACTTCCCGAGCGCGTGTGGTGGTGGCGCTGGATCACCCTGCAATAGCGGTGCTTCAAGCTTGCTGTACTACACCAAACTCAGTTACTATGATGCAACCTCGGCCAATGTAGTTGTTCTTCCTCAGATAGGTACAGCGACGCCTACGACATACACATACACCCCTAATATCGATACGGTCACAATTTATAATTATGCGAAATGTGATCCCGGTAATCCTAGCCAAGCGAATAATTCCGGTGCGAGCTATACAGATGTCGTGGCTTTGTATGCACTGGAGGCCAGCAACGCTTCTGCACCGATCGCTCAATGCCGGCAACTCTAGCTAGCACCCTGGTGAGACTGTGGATAAACTACTTAAAAAGCTTGCAATTTATGCCCCGACTGCTATTATCAAGTCATAAGCATAAACATTTAATCGCAAAGGGGCACTTGCAATGCTAAACAAACTACAGAAACGTAACAATAGAAAGTCAGACGGCTTCACCATCATCGAAGTCATGATCGTGCTGGCCATCGCTGCTTTGATCCTGATCATCGTCTTGTTCGCCGTACCTACACTACAGCGTAACTCACGTAACACAACCATGAAAAATGATGCGAGCTCAATTGTCGGCGGCATAACAACTTACGAGTCGGATAACAATGGCACTCCACCTACAGTGGTTGACGGAACGGGCTCAATCACCATTGCGACTGGCACTACGAGTAGTCCAACTAACCCTGAAAAGATTAAGGTTAACGGCAGCACTAAAGTCTCTGTAGTGACAACCGCACCATCTGCTGCGGGCAGTACTAGTGGCCAATTGCCTATAGGCACCATTCAAGTGGTAGCTGGAGCTAGCTGTCCAACAAGCTTGGGTGGTAGTGGAAATTCTGCTGCGAGAGCTTTCTCGGTTTATTATGCAACCGAAACGCAAGGTGGTGCCACATTGCAATGCGTAGATAGTTAGTCCATAAATTTGTCTATGTAAGGGAATAGGCTCCAAAAAAGGAGTCTATTTTCTTGTGTGTTAAGATATTGCTAATGATTATTGTTGCATTACTGGTGCTGGGGCTGGTTATGGGGAGCTTTGTGAATGCCTTGGTGTGGCGTTTGCACGAGCAAGAGACCGAGCAGGCTAAAAAGAAGCCCAATAAGGCCTATTTAAAGCGTTTATCGATGTCACGTGGGCGCTCTATGTGCTCAAATTGCCATCATGAGCTGGCGGCTAAAGATCTGATCCCCGTTGTGAGCTGGTTGTGGCTAAGGGGCAAGTGCCGCTATTGCGGTAAGCCAATCCCTGATAGCCCACTTATAGAACTTTCGACGGCCCTACTGTTCGCTATTTCATACATCTACTGGCCAGAGCTGCTCCAGGGCTGGCAAATCGCCGTATTTTGCTTATGGTTAGCTATACTGGTGGGTCTGGTGGCACTCAGCGTCTATGATTTGCGGTGGTATCTGTTGCCCAACCGGCTGATTTATCCATTGTCGGGGTTAGCAATAGTGCAAGCAGCAATTCTTATCCTAACTGCCGACGATCGGCGAGCCGCACTCATACACACCGCCTTGGCAGTTATCGTGGGCGGCGGCATCTTCTATGTGATATATCAAATCTCCAAGGGGAAGTGGATTGGTGGTGGCGATGTGCGGCTAGGCTGGCTTCTCGGCCTAATCGTAGCCACGCCGGCGAAAGGGCTGTTATTTATCTTTTTGGCAGCAGTCGGTGGCACGATCATCTCTGTCCCACTACTAGCTAGCGGGCGGCTGAAGCGCAATGCCATTATCCCATTTGGGCCATTTTTGATTCTGGGGGCGATTATCACCGTACTTTTCGGTACCCAGATCCTGAACTGGTATCAAGGCCTCTTCCTATAAAGCCAGGTGTAAACAGATACCGCTTGTGCTATACTGAAGCCAATATGAACGGTGGCACGCAAAACCAAAAACCGCTCGGATATACCATTGTAGAGGTTATGATTGTGCTGGCTGTATCTGGGCTGATGTTTTTGGTCGCCGCGGTCTTCATTAGTGGCAAGCAGGCTAAAACATCGTTTGCCGAAGGCGCTAACGAGCTTACCTCCCAAATACAATCTGTAATCACACAGGTTAACAATGGGCAATACACCGATGTGCCGTTCCTCTGCAATGTAACTGCAGGCGCACTAACCTATCCATCTTCTGGTACACCCAGCTCCGATTGCGTCTTTTTGGGCAAATTCATACGCTTTGGCGTAAATAGCGATCCGAGCACCTATGAGGTGTATACGTTAGCAGGCGATCGTCAATTATCTGATCTCAGTACAGCCAAGATAACACCCGTTAACGACCCCAACATTAACCTAACCAAGCAAGTAACTACCCCTCAATCCCTGCAGGTTACCAGCGTCAAGGTAAGTGTCGGCGGAGTAGCGATCTCAAATCCTCAATACGGTGTAGGCTTCTTGCAGATTAACGGGCAAAATAGTGGTATGTATTACGCTCCAGCGTTAACACAATACGATCCAAATGCCGCGACACGGCTTACCCAAGCGGTCGCAAATCCGAATCCGCTCGTTGCAATAGACTCAGCAACAATATGCGTCACTGACGGAAGTCAGTATGGACAAATACAAATCGGTGGCAATGGCACCAGTGAGTTAAGTGTAAATCTAGCGTCAATATCCACAACACCATGTTAAAAATATTTAAAAACCGGTCAGAACAGCGAGGCGACACCATCATTGAAGTGCTTGTCGTGCTGGCGGTTCTGGGACTGGCTATCGGCGTATCCTATGGCATAGCCAATACAAGCCTGCTTTCTACCAAGGGCGCCCAAGAAAATGCTCAGGCAACCGAAATATTGCAAGCTCAGCTTGAAGCGGTACGCTCAATGCTGCCGAATGATGATGGCACTCAATCGGTCACAGACGTCAAAAAAGCCGGCCCTTACTGTGTTGATACCAGCGGTTCGAGCTATCAGACCACCACTGGTTGCACGTTCGGAAATGATGGACAGATAGACTCAACGGGCAATGGGCTCTACACGGTTCAAATTACGTACGATGGCACCTCGACATTCACCCTTACCGCCACCTGGAGCGATATTCATGGACAGGGCCAGGACAAATCAACGCTGGTCTACAGGGATTATCAATGAGCCGACACGCCAAAAAGTTAAATAATCGGGGGTTTACTATTGTCGAGCTGATGATTGCGACGGCAGTCCTGTCGATTATTTTGCTGATGGCAACAGTCATCATCACCGGTATTAGTAATCTGTATTACAAAGGCATCAACACTGCTCGAATCCAAACAGCAACCCGCACAACCGTCGATGAGATTGCTCAAAATATTCAACTGAGTGGTAAAGCATATCCCAATCCGCCTGACCCCGCACAGCCGCAAGGAGTTAACAACCCCGGTGCGGTCTGCGCTAACGGTTATCGCTATACCTATGTAAGAGGGATCGAGATTGGTACTGGTAGCCCGCATGTCTTGTGGCGCGACGCTTACGTTGTGTCGGGCGGTAGTTGCCCACCAGTCAGTGGTTGGCCAAATCCGACAAGCAGTGGACAAGAGCTTATGCCGCCAAAATCTCGACTTACGCAGTTTGATGTTTCGCCGGACGCCTCAAATACTGCGTACGTTGTAACGGTCAATATGGCCTATGGAGACGACGACCAATTATGTAATACCAGTGCAATTGCGGGTGATGCGTGCGGTGGCGGGGCCACTATGGCATATCCTGACGACTATATCGGGACAACGGTTGTCTGCAGAAGCGGTAGTGGCAATCAATTCTGCGCGACCACAAACCTAACAACGACTGTTTTACCGCGCTTAGTTGGCGGATAAGGGTGTACAATGAGGAAGGTTATGTTTAAAAGTAAAAAACTCAACCAAGAAGGCTTCGCATCACTGATTATTGGACTTGTGCTGGTTACGGTCATGGCACTCATAACTGTTGGCTTTGCAGCATTGACACGGCACGAGCAGCAGCAATCATTAAGTAAAGAATTATCAACACAGGCGTACTATGCCGCCGAAAGTGGCATCAACGATATCACGCACTTGATTAAAACAAATTATGCCTCTATCTCTGGCAATAGCACGGTTATTAGCAACAATAACAACCAAAATAACTGTTTAACGACATCAGATTTTGCATCACTCGGTCTCAGCCCAACTATTAACGCTGCCAACGGTGTGCAATACACCTGCGCCATAGTCCACCTACAAACCGATACGCTTGACGAGACGGGCATACTGCCTGATACGGCTCGCACGGTAGTTACTGATACTTCTGCAGGCCTGACAGACCTCAAAATTAATTGGAACACCGCGGACAGCCAAACTGGCACCGCCGGTTCTGGCTTTCCTTACGCATCTGCATCGACCTGGAATGCGCCAGGGGTAGTCCAGCTCAGTGTAACGCCCCTGGACGGTACTACCGAAAAAAGAACCGATCTTATTAACAAAACATTTACGGTTTACCTCTATCCTTCTTCTGGAAGCAACACGGTTCCATATAGTGCTGCGGCCTCAGGCCAGGGAAAGATAGTTGGAGGCAGCTGTAGCAATGGTTACTGTAGTGCTAATATCTCTGGTCTCCCCGGGGGAACTCACTATCTTGTCCATATGCTGATGCAATACGATAAATCTGATGTACACATCAGTGGTAGTAGCGGCGGGACGGCAATAAAATTTAGTGGTGGGCAGGCACAGATCGATGTTACTGGTCAGGCGCGCAATGTATTCAAGCGTCTAAAAGTCAGCATCCCCATTGGTCAGGGTAACGACTTGGCAAATTACGCACTCGAAGCACAGAATATCTGTAAGCGTCTGGAGCTGACGGACAATAATACGCAGCCCGTAATAATTGCTCCAACACCCGATTACGACACTGTAAATAACGACAGCTGCGACATCTTAAACTAAGTTCCTTCGTTGTGCCGATGGAATTTTTCATGGACGGCACGCAGGTGCGGGTCGGTGACGTGCGTATAAATTTGCGTGGTAGCAATGTTGCTGTGCCCGAGCATGGCTTGGACGCTGCGTAAATCAGCGCCGTTCATCAGTAAATCGGTGGCAAAGGAGTGCCTGAGGGTGTGCGGACTAACATGTTTGGTGATGCCGGCCAGCAGGGCATAACGTGCTACCAGGCGCTGCACGCTGCGGGCCGTCAGCCGATGAAAATTACCTGTTAGATCAACTTTTTTGGTGCCACTGTAACGCACAAATAGTGGTTTCGCCGTGTCATCGCGCTTCTCTAAATAGTGTTCAACCCATGTAGCGGCCTCTTGGCTGATGAAAATCGGGCGATCTTTTTGTCCCTTACCGCGCACCATAAATTCGCGGCGCTTCAGATTAATATGATCGCGGTTCAGCCCGACCAACTCGCTGACGCGCAGGCCTGAACTAAATAGTAATTCGAGGATGGCGCGGTCGCGCACACCAGCGAGCGTGTTCAAATCTGGCTGCGCAAACATCCGTGCTAGCTCCTCTTCATTCAAAAAAGTGACCTGTTTGCGCGTGGTGCGTGCTAACTCTATTTTGTCTGCAGTCAGGGCGGGGATGTTGCGTTTGGCGCAGAACTTCAAGAAACTGCGCAGGGCAATTAAATGATAATTTAACGTAGTTTTGCCGAGCTCATCAGAGGTGTTGGTGCCCAAACGATTCAACCACAAGCGCCATTTACGTATCAACTCCGGGTCAATGTCAGCTACCTGAATATCGCCAGCAAAATCGACCAAGCGGGTGAGGTAGTGATCGTAATTCTCAATCGTCTTCTGCGAACGGTTTTGTTCAATTTCCAAATATTCCAAAAAATCTGTTTTCGCCTTGGCAAATAGCATAAGCCCATTGTACCACCGTCGCAACATTGTGCGACACCAACCTTCCAGAATAGAACTACTCATCCGGACAACTAAAGTGCGGGCGCACTAGGTTCAACTCAAAAGCGAATATCACATATATGCTATATTCACTTTTTATACGGAAGGAAGATGTGGTTACCTGGAGCACATCGTCTGTATCTGTTACAATAGAGGTAGATAAATAAAGGAAATCAATGGAACGAACACTTATTATCGCCAAGCCAGACGCTGTGCAGCGCGGCCTCATCGGCGAAATTATTAGTCGCTTAGAACGCAAAGGCTTGAAACTGATCGGCATGAAAATGGCCAGCCTCGACGAAGCCATGTTGCGTAGTCACTATGCCGAACACGTTGAAAAGCCATTTTATGCTGGTCTGGAAGAATTCATGAAGAGCTCGCCAGTGGTTTTGATGGCTTGGGAGGGCTTTGAGTGTGTTGATTCAGTCCGTACTATCGTGGGCGCTACCAACCCACGCCAAGCAGACCCGGGTTCAATCCGTGGCGATCTCGCCATCGGTACCGGCCGCAACTTAATTCACGCTTCAGATAGCAAAAAAAGCGGTGAAAAAGAAGTCGCTAACTTCTTCGACGATGACGAACTATTCGGCTACGACAAGTCCGAATACGTCCACATTTACGAAAACTTTGAGCGCAAATAATCATCAGGGGTGACGGAAGCGGGGATTCCGTATACAATAGCGGCTGAGGCGACAAGTTCTTTATGGGTTTTCGCCCCCGGATTTGCCAAGGCAAATCTGAGGCTCGCTCGAAGGTATAAGTAATGCTAGCATTACTTATACGCTTCTCGCTCGCCCCCGTAGTTCAATGGATAAAACAACTCCGTCCTAAGGAGAAGCTAGCGGTTCGAATCCGTTCGGGGGCACCAACCTCAATACAAAGTTTCACTAATGACGCTCCGCTCGTGTCTACAAAATATGCCACCGGCATATTTTGCGTTCGGGGGCACCAACCTTAAGTGCTGTAGTATAAAGTTATGACGAAACGTCCATTACCAACTATCCGAATCAAAGATGGCTGGCTGCTGAGAGAAAACGCCTCTAAGCACCTGCACGAACTATGGGCAGCAAAAGATGACGTCTTGGCAGATGACGTCTGGATGGAGAAGAGAGTTGCCGAATATGAAAAGGCCTGGCAGACGCATGAAAAACAGATACTGACCCATCTGTGCGATATGCTCGATTTAACCTATCGCCAAAACATTATCGACGTTTACATTGCGCCATGGTTTCATGCCTTTTCTGACCCACTTGTCATCGGTGTCACGCAAGAACCAGATGAATTTATTGACACTTTGACGCATGAGTTGACACACCGATTGCTGACAGACAACACAGCCATACCGTACCAGACAAATATACTTAAGCCGGCGTGGGAAAAGTTATTTGGCAAAGAGCACAGTTTCACCTGTCTGGTTCACATTCCTATTCATGCCATCAACAAAGCAATTTATTTGGATGTACTGAAGCAGCCATATAGATTAGAGCGAGACATTGCATTTAGTAAGAAGTTAGGCGCAACCGACTATCTTGCCGCCTGGGATTTTGTGCAAGAGCACGATTACCAAGAGATCATTGATAAGTTAGTGCAGTCTTATAAAACTCTTGGCGCAAAATAACAAACCGGCTCTAAACCAGTAGACGATATTTACAAACCAGTAGATTTATTATAAAGATTGATTTCTTTACCATAAAAAGTTATAATTAACAGATATGGAGAAGAGCGAGCAGCAACCCAAGCCAGCCATAGAATTGGAAACTATTTTGGCGGATTTGATTCCCAACGAGCAGTTACTGCAGTTTGCTGCAGACGGGGTCAGTTTATACGGTCTTGTTGCTAGTGGAGACACAAGAACTACCTCATTGAAAGTTGGTGAATCAGAAATGGTGATTAAGGTGCCTACAAAGGAGCCAATGCTCCTACGTCAGGCGGTCACAGTTGAGGATGTGCTGGCTCCTCAAAAGTATGTGAACGATTTTGAACCCCCCAAGTACGCTACTGACATTACGGGCGAAATTCAAGATAGTGATTTCGAAAGCTGGCAAGACGGTCTCGTGAAGCCAGAGCAGATAAAAGAAGCTGCCGAAGAAGAGCTGTTGCGGCGTGATGTCGAGGGCGACACAGAGTTTTTGCCGTGCGGGAACTGCAAGGGCAAGATGCAATTTGATATTGGCTGTTCATGCACTGAAGGTGGTATGACATTTATCGATATGACCCATGAATCGCCAGCCGAAACAATTAGTCAGCGCGAAAAGGGTGTAGCCGACCCGGATTGCCAGAAGTGTGGCGGTGAGGGCCACTTCATGAATAATTGTCCCGCCTGCGCTGGCTCTGGCACAATGCTCAAATACCCAACATTGGTCATTGTTAATGAATTGACTGATGAACGACGGGCTATACGGCTAGATGTGGCTGCCATGATTGTTGCGGGCGCTACTGAAGTCACAATGTACGAGGAAGATAAGCAACTTCCGAGTGCCATATCGAGCAGCCGTGTATTAAAGTTCAATACATCAGATTACGTTGAGCGAGTTATGGATGATATGGGCATTGATATTGAAAACTCAGGTCGCATGATGAATGGTTTCATGGTTGATGTGATGACCGGTCGCCTTAACACAATCGGTCAGGAAGTGTTCTGGCGAAAATTCGGACCTGACGGTAAAGTCATATCAGGGCAGGGTAGAAATAGAGTAAACACACCCGAAGAGGCAAAATCTGCTTCTGAAATACTGGCTGATGCACAAAGTGATATGGCTCGCAATTTCGCACGCGCCAATGACACGAGCGGCTTAGATGAATGGATTTTGCGACCTCGAAGACCAATGATGGAAGCACTTGAAGACCTTAAATCCGTTGTGCTGGCTAACGGCTACACGCTTGGCTTGATGCATAGCTTTATCGCGACCGGCCAGGTTGGCCCATCTTTTTATTTGCTCAGAGATAATGGGACGCCAGTCATTCAGTTAAGTAATGACTATACATTACGAGAATCCGTCGAAAATGCCTGGCTGGCATTTCAGGAACTCAGCAACGGCACTACTGATTAGACACTAGCTTTTTGCGCCAAAGTGATAAAATAACAAGTATGGCAAGTGCCAAACAAACACCTACAAAATATTTTGCCGATCAGTTCGATGACGAAGAAGTGCTGTTTGTCTTTCACAAACACCCGGTTGTCATGCGCAAAGGCCTGATTTTAGGCATGCTTGGCCCGCTTTTGGGCATCATCCCGGCAGCCGTAAAGCCCGATCTGGGCATGGCGGTCTTCTTTGGTGGCTTAGTTGTGGGCTGTTTGCTCGGTGTTCTCCTTTTTATGCCGAGCTGGATTAGCTGGCATTTCAGCGTGTTTATCATTACCGATCAGCGCTTTATTCAGATCACTCAAAAGGGGCTTTTCCACCGTGCGGTGGCCGATTTAGCTCTCAGCCAAATCCAATCCGTCAATTATGAAGTCTCTGGATTGCAGGAAACTCTGCTCGGATTTGGTACAATAAAGATGCAGACTTATGTTGGAGATTTGACCGTCAAAGATGTGCATCATCCAGCAAAGATTCAGAAAAAGCTGCTAAATATATTACGACAAGAGGGGATTAGCACCGCTGGCAGTCCATACTCGGCTGTAACCAACCAGCCGTCTATACAAACGAATGAAGAAGCCGAAGCTCAAGAAACTTAAGCCTAAAGTACCCAAGATAGTCAAAAAGGTACCATCATCACTCAAGAACCCTTTGCAGCGCCGCAAGGACGCTGAAACGCGGGTAAATGAGGCGTTGCAAGACGTGCCGCGTATTACTAATGAGACAGTCGCCGAACACCGCGAAGAGGTGCTGGGTAGCGCCCGCAAGTATATTTATCCGCTGCAGCACTCCAAGCACCACGTGGTGCGCATCTCGCTTATTATTTTGGCCGGTGTGCTGGCCGCCTTTTTGCTGTTTTGCGTGGTGGCGCTCTATCGCTTGCAATCAACTTCTGGCTTTATATATGGGGTAACTCGTGTCGTGCCATTCCCCGTGGCTAAGGCCGGCCCAAGCTGGGTAAGTTACGAATCATATCTGTTCGAACTGCGCCGCAACATGCACTACTATCAAACTCAGCAATCGGTGAATTTCTCGACCAAGGATGGCAAAGCCCAGCTGAAAGTGCTGAAACAGCAGGCTATGGCTCAAGCTGTCAACGATGCTTACGTGAAGCAGTTAGCTGCCAAATATCATGTGACAGTTAGCAAGCAGGATGTCGACAAACAAATCGCCATCGTGCAAGCACAGAATCGTCTCGGCAGCAGCCCGCGCGTCTTCAAAGATGTATTGAACGAATTCTGGGGCTGGAATGAAGCTGATTTCCGCCGTGAACTTAGTCAGCAGCTCTTGCAGCAGGCTGTCGTCGCTAAACTAGACACCTCAACCGACGCCAAAGCCCAGGCTGCACTGAAGCAAATCCAGGGCGGAGCCGACTTTGCCACCGTCGCCAAGCAAGTCTCTCAGGATGTTTCCACCGCTCCTAACGGCGGACAATATCCAATCGCCATCACGCCAAACAATGCTGATATTGCGCCGGCTATCGTGGCCGAGCTATTCAAACTGAAGCCAGGGCAAGTGTCTGGCATCGTCGACCCAGGTTACACACTGGAGATCTTGAAGCTTAACAGTGGCAACTCTACCAGTGTCAACGCCTCACACATCCAGTTCAATCTACAGCCCATTACCACGTATGTGGGACCACTCAAGAAGGCTCACCAGCCAACAATCTTTATCTCGGTCCAGCCTAACTAGCTATTTCTTGGCGCCCAAGAATCTCAGGACGGTTGCCTGGTGGTTGATGTCAGTTTCGGCCAGCAGAATAACGACTGGAGTATTTGCTGCAAGACCAGCCTCTGCAGCTAATTCAGCGAGCTCAGGATACTGGCCAACACTCGTTTTCGTGTAGTATGTTTGACCAGCATTTGGTCGGCTGTCGGTGTAGTAACAAACAGTCAGACCATGGAAACCACGTCCACGCTTACCTGCAGGGCGGATGCGAGGGTTTTGGTGATCGGCATTGCTCAATACAATCTCTTGGATACGCTGCTGTACCTGAGGGAATTTCTTGCCAACTTCAGATGTTGTGCGCAAGTTTTCACTGAGTGTCTTAGCGGCTGACCACATACCGTCTATAAAGATGAGTGACTGACCATTCTTAGATACTACAATTGGTTCAATCTTTTCATCTTTGAGCCAAGGGAACGGACTTTCGATTAAGCCCAGAGACATTTCCTCGACATTGTCTGTGCGCATCTCAACATTAGCTGAGGTGTCTGATTCTTCCTCGGTGTCTGGAGTTGCTTCATCGGTATCCACAGCTTCTAGTTTTAGCTCGGCGAAGGCCGGTTGGTGTACCGGTCGACGTGCTCTAACATCTTCGTAGGCTTCATTTATGCTCACTGCTAGACCTGCGGCGGCTTTTTTGGCCAGGGCAGTAAAGTGGTCCGCAAGCTGTTCTTTTGTTGCTTCAGCGGCATCGTGTTTGAAATAATCACTGGCAGCTTTACCCAGGATGTCCGAACCACCTCTTGCAAAGATCAGCAATTCAGATAATGTATCTAGCGCGGTATTTAATTGTTCGGGGTCAACATCCAGATTCTCGACGGCTATGACCTTAGCGGCACGGCCGATGGCAAGGCGGGCAGCTTGCTTAAACATATGAGTTCTATCAGTAAGACGTGGCATGAGGGCTTCGAGGCGGGTAACGGCTCCTTCAATCTGTAGCTGCAAATCTTTAGCGAGATCCACGACGCAATCTTCAACTTGCACTTCGGCGATATCAACAGCAACAACTTCACGAGGTCGAGTAGCCTGTACGGCATCTAAAAGTGAGGCTTTGGAAGCCGAAAGGTGATCTGAATATGCGTCTTTGAGGTGAACGCGCATGTTGCCGTCTAATGTGTGAGTTTTTTGGAATTGGCGAGGCGACACGATGACATCATCAGCATCAAACTGCTCAGGATAATGTCCGTGTACCAGTTTTGCAAAATCTCTTTTTTCTTCGCGGGCCACATCATCTAACGTTTCAAAAATGCTCTCAGTAGCAATGCCGGTAGCAGCGTCAGTATCTACAATGAGGGGGTCGATACTATAGTTGATAAGTATATTAAGACGATCGGCAGCCTGGTTGCGTTGCAAGTGCAGCAGATCAAGGCCGAGGCCCAGCCTGGTACTTATATCTTCGATGTCAATTTGTATAATTTCCTCTGGCGTTGGGGCCAGCTCGTTGTATTGTGAGGTAGTCATGAAGGACATATTAACATAAAAACTAAAAAAACGCAAGCACATATGCTCGGGAGTCGGATAATGCTTGAACTGCTTATGGTCTTGCGAGCGTGGGCCTATGGGGTTCATACTGAGGAACATGTTCGGCTTCAACTGGATTGATCTGATTATTGTCCTGATTCTGGTAGGGGCGGTCGTGCAGGGTATACGTATTGGCATCTTGTGTCAGTTATTTGTGGTGGTTGGCTTTTTCGCGACACTGTTCTTTACCGGTTGGCTGTTCCCGTATATTGTGCGATTTCATGATCCAACGCTGCGCACGGTGGTAAACGCCTCGCTAGTCTTGCTGGCTTCGCTGTTTGTGGCGGCCTTGTGCCTTGATTTGGGGCGCCATATTCGATGGAAATTCCACACCCGTAATCGCGAAAAAGACCCCAAGATACTTCGCAAGACCGAAACACTTCTCGGCGGTTTGCCAAGCTTCATCGCTGGCGTCATTCTGGTGTGGCTGCTGGCGGTGATGCTGGGCCGCATGCCATTTGTGGGGTTGAGTAACAGCGTCAGTGATGCTCGTATCGTGCAACAGCTAACCACTACGCTACCACCGGTACCAACGGTATTTGCTGAATTCGGGCGACACATAAATCCAAATGCCCAACCTGTCGTCTTTGTGCAGCCCAAGCCGCAAACAAGTTTTGAATATAGTACTGCAGAAGTGCAGCAGGCAGCAGCCAAAGCCGACCCATCTATTGTGCGCATCACGAGCTTTAGTTGTGGTGGCATCGTGGCCGGTTCTGGATTTGTGATTGGCCAGCATTTAGTGGCGACCAATGCCCATGTTATCGCTGGTTCGAAACGACCGATCATCAAATATGGTGGCCAAAGCTACGAAGGTGTGCCGATCTATTTTGATGCCAATTTAGACCTAGCAATACTAAAAGTCCAGGCTCTGGACGCGCCCTCTTTGGCTTTGGCCCCAAGTAATGTTGCGCTGGACTCCACGGTAGCAGTACTGGGCTACCCAGGCGGCAATTACCAGATTGAACCGGGTATCATTCGCGACACTCGGGCCACAACTGGTACTAACATCTATAATTTAGGCTCATTTGGGCGCGGCATTTATGTCGTCCAAACTCACGTCGATTTCGGAAGTTCCGGCGGTCCGATCGTCCTGCCTAATGGCCAAGCATCCGGCATTATATTTAGTAAATCCGACGATGTCGCAAATACGGCCTACGCTCTTACGTCGGTCCATATCCAGAGCGCGCTCCAGCGGGCCAAAGCGTCTCAGACTAGGGTCAGCACCGGTGCTTGTACCACGTAGTCTAGCGGCTGCGTATCTGTGAATATCGTTGCAGGGCAAGTGTCGCCCAGAGAGAAGCATTAATGAATGCCATAACGAATGAGTACCAGAGTGACAGGCTGGCGAACACGATAACCTCAGGGATTATGGCGGCAAATGTTATTGTGCTCGTCATTACTCTTGGTTTGTGTTTATCCACCACAGATGGAATGAGTGCCACATTAAACGTCAGAAAGCTGATTGCTAGTACCCAGTCTTGCCAACTATGCATCGCTTCATTATAGCCGAGGCAGGCTAATTATGAATAATTATGTTATAATTAGCCCTAATTAAATATTCTGTAAGGAGCATCATTACAATGAATTTGGTTAAAAATCCTGGACTTTCAGTTGATGTTGAAGTGGCATCTGAATATCTATATTTGCCACCCGAAGCTGGTCTCCAGGTATTTGACTTGGCTGATTTTCCCGAGAACCGCGCTGACAGAATCCCTTACATGCGACAAGTTGCCGAAGAAGCAGTTGCGTTAATGGGTCTTGATGGCACCCTACGTACTGGCGACGGAAATGATGATTTTGTGCCAAAACTGCATGAAGCTGTCGCACAACGAGATGCTGCCGTAGCTGAACAATTTTTTCATGTAGATGTAGCCACGAATGGTTTTACGGGCATATTAATGGTCGGCATAGAGGGTGAGGGGCCTGATTCTGTGCCCGAAACTCAGTTCGTCAACAATGATGCACTGCTAGACCGTCTCGACTTTTATACCAGGAGGGGCCCGTTACGAGATAGCCTGTCAGATATCTTGGTGGTTCGCCCATATCTAGATCCTCAGGACAGGTCTGCCTGGATGGAGTATCCTCGCCATGTGTTGTCGCGATTGGTGCAAGCTCCGTTCAAAGATATGCTGACGCCTGCCCAGCTTGAGCATGCGGAAAGCGCGACCAAAGATCTGGCCGTCAGCCCAAGATACGATGGAGACGTCTTTGTTTCAAAATTACTGAGCGAGAGTGTTGTAGACGGCAGCCCGCTTATTACTTGTGGTGTTGGCTCCAGGGAAATCCGCTTGGCTCTCGAGGGGGAAGCCGGCGAAGAAGAGTTAACAGCTCTCGAAGATCTGCACAAAGAAATCACCAAATATTTACTGAAGAAATCAGTTGATTATAAATCGCAACGAGTGCTCAAAGGATCGGCTTTGCTGATACCACTGGATCAGCTGCACCGAGCTGTGCCATATGATCCGACTAAGCACAAACGCAGCGCCGTAGGCGTTCGATTCTATCCTGAAGCTGACCAAGACGTCCCAACTTCTTGGCAAAAAGCCGACGGCACCATTTACTAGTCGGCTAGCCTTTTAGTTGGAAGGGGGCAGGGTAGTCGCCATACTCACAATAATGAGCAGCCATTAGCGAAGCCACGTGCCTGGTGAACGGGTAACGTGTATCTGCAGGAGATTCGAGTGCCCCTTCTGGGCCGCTGACTACAAAATCTTGATAAGGATCACCGGCTTTTGGATGATCAACATTGAGTTCAACCGTGCTAAATCCCTCAGGAAACTCTACTTTTACGAGCTTAGTGCCTAAGTCACCTAAAACAACAGTCTCGGTTCCAATAGGAGTAATCAATTCATTTTTCATAAGAGTAAATAATATTATAAAGTCAATATTTTGTCAATTTGGCTCGGAGCCATGTTACTTTGCAGCGATAGCTTCTAGAGTTTCGTCAAACATGACGGTGGCAGCATCGAGCATTGCTTCTCTCGGGTCGCACTCGGTATAACCTCGGAAAGGTGTCGTGTTGAAGTGCAACTGTCGACCACTGTTTACGGCAAAAGTAGCTGCGCCGGTACGCGGGTAATCAGACATATCGGCATGACGGTTGGGGAACATTTGCATTAGGGCATCAGCTTTCTCTGTTACGCCATTAGTTCTCATATAATCTTGTATTGTCTGTTCCAAGACAACCTGGTCGGCCCAGTAATCTATGGCATCAGCATCGGGCCGCACAGGGTCGATTGTCCGAGTGGCGTCAGCCTCGTTGCGAGCCATGACTAATCCGTAGCTACTTTCCCATACAGTTCTACCTTCGGGAGAGCCAATTTCAAGCCCTTGCCGTTCGACTTCACGAAGCGCTGCTTCAGCAGGATAGCAACTGACGAAAGTTCGTAAAACCAGGCGAGTGCCACGAATTTTCTCAATAATTGGTGCTAGGGTCCTGCCGTCGACGAGCAATACTTCAGCTTCACTATCACGGACAGCTCGAACTCGCTGCGCAAAACCTGCTTTGACTGCCTTGCGTACATTAATCAGGGGAGATACTGAGGCAACCAGTCCTTGCACGTCTGGTTCATAAAGTGAGGCAAGACCAACTGTTTCGACGAGTGCCTTACGATTTGCAACCATTTCTGTTAATACGTTATCGTCAATTGAACTTATTTCTTTAGCGATGACTTCTCCGGGCATATCGGGAGAAATAACTTCATCAGTAATTAGGGTCCTGGTGAGGGCGCGATAGTCAGCGCCAGTTTCGTCGCTAACCACGCCAGGGTGTGTATTGGCGAGATGCTGCACAATTGAGCCTTTGCCACTTCGACCAGTACCACCGTACTCAAATACCAAAAGGGGAGCCGCTTCACTCATGAGTACAAATAATAACACAAAACATAACCTTTGTAAATGCTGGCGAGCACTAATGTAGTGAGTTACCATAAGACCATGCGAAATTACGCGATTATTTTTACCAACTTTGTCCTCATTATATTTTTTGTCTTGGCTGACCTGGCACTTTACTACTATCACGCGAAAGGGCACAGCAAGGTCCCATTCATCGTATCTTTAATCATCACCGTCCCTGCTACCATCTTGGTCCTAATGGCAACGTATCAGACGTACCATCATCGTAACGATAAAGAGGCTTGGTAAAACAAAAACACTTCTCTCGAAGTGCTTAATGGTCTTGGCGGGCACTAGCGGACGAGGTTAGAACTTATTTTGTCTATGTCGGATCGTTGATTAGTCCAAGAAAGAGCGCTACTTTACGAGTGGCTTCCCAAGAAGCTTCACCACGGCATACTTTTCCAATGGTGGTGTGTGAATAGCCGACCATACCTCCGAGACTTCTCATCGATAAGTCTTGAGCGCTAAGAGCTTGTTCGATTAGAGGAGCCCAGATTACTATGTCGGTTTTTTTAGTTACATCTGATTTTGCTTGGTCGACGATCGGTGTCTTAATTTCAATCAATTGCTCCAAGCCAAGGTCATGTATGAGTTGCACAGCAGTCGCCCGGAGAGTGGCTTCTTCCATTACGGGTTCGTCAATAATGCCATTATGTTGAAGGGCAAGTTTATAGGCTAGACTACCAAGTAGCAAGCTACGGTCACGCACCACTGCTTCCTCAACCGCACTAAGTGTTACTTCATGGGCAGCCAACGTGGTCATGGTATCTTTGACTGGCGTTGTTAAATCAGCGGTAGTTTCACCTTCACCAAGAGAGGTCATAATATAAATAATATCACAAAAGTGGTATTAAATCAATCTTGGCGGGCTCGACCGGATTTGAACCGGCGATCTCCTCCGTGACAGGGAGGCGTGATAACCACTTCACTACGAGCCCTTAGGTTTCATATTGCGCTTCTGGCGCGAAATACAGGGGTAAGTTTATCAAGAATTCCCCCATAAAGCAATAACTAGGTGGCAGATTTATTGACTCTCGATGAGGCGAAGTTCTTTGCCGAGTGCTGCCGCCACTTTGTTGATTGTGTTTAATGTGGGATTTGATGAACCACTTTCTAGCCTCGAAATCGTATTTTGTGTAACGCCCACCAAGTGAGCAAGCTCCTTCTGTGTAAAATGTTTTGCCATGCGTGCATCAATGAGGCTGATTACTAGTTCGCGCTCGCGATCCATCAAGTCTTCGGTAGTTTCGAGTGGCATATCGGTCATGTCGTCTCCTTGATTTGTAAATATAGCATATATGCAATATTTACTTTTTAGGTAACACTTCCGGGCTCAAATTTAATAATTTTTTAAGATGGCGCGAGTTCAAAGAGTATACTTTTAGGCATGTATAAGGCTTTGATTATCGATTTTTCACGGGTGCTGATTTTTGCGCACCAGGATGTGGACAGTTTGAACGAACACCACAGGAAGTTGTCAATGAATTATGAGTACGAAGTTTTGGATTATTTTTATTTGAACAAAGACTTGATCAAATATTTGGAAAGCATCAAAAACAGGGTAGAAATTTATTTGTTCAGCGACGGCGCTTTGCATGCCGTAACAGAGTTAGAAAATCGTGTTCAGCACCTGTTCAAGCAAACTGTAACGGCTGAAGAACTCGGTCTAAAAAAGAGTGATCCACAGGCACATCGTGAATTATTAAAGAAGCTTAAAGTGTCGGCTGACGAAACAATTTTCGTAGATGATAAAGATAAAAATATTGCCGCTGCCAGAGTCGCAGGCATGCAGGCAGTTCAGTTTATCGACAATGATCAGATTATTCCTAGACTCGAACAGCTGCTAGCCGGGTAATCCACCGACAATCTACTTCACAATTCGTACAGTAATGTAGCGGATATAATCTTTGTTCCCAGCACGCCAGCCTATGTAACCCATGAGTAAATTCGGATGCCTGGTGTGCAAATTGAAAATTTTTAATAGGTGATAAGGAAGCCAGGCAATCCGATACATATTCTTTACACCCGGAATAACTGCTTCGGTTTCATTAATAACTTTGAACGTTGACACATTCAGTTTGGGTAAGAGCATGTCGTAATAATCGTGGGTAATGGTGTCAAAGCCAGGACAGTCAGTCTCTTTGGCGATCAGATGAATAGCATCGGCGTAGCCTGGTTCCATACTATCGAGCGGGGCTATCGAGTAATCAAATATCGCGATTCGTCCGCCAGGCTTAAGCACGCGCAGAAATTCTCGAAGCGTTTGCTCTGGGTTTGAGCTGTGGGTGAACGTTTCAAGCGTGAATACAACGTCGAAAGTGTTGTCCTTAAAAGGCAACCGGTTATAGTCGGCAATTCGATAGTCCACATTTGCATTGTCTTTGGCAGCCCGCTTTGCATAGTCGATGCTTCGGGGCACTATATCGACGCCACTGACCTTTGCGCCGTATTTTGTAGCCAACTGAAGGGCGGTTCGACCTTCACCACACCCGGCATCCAGCACACGACTCCCCGATGTTATGTCAGCGAACTCTGCTAAATGATCGACCATTGCTTCTGCGGCCCCAACCATCGATCTATGATGGGCGCCTTCTTTATACCACCCAAAATGCCTATGACCACCCAATACTAGCCGATAGCCAAATCGTGAGCCAAATCTTTCGTAGTATTGCAGTGTTTTCTCTCTGGGCATAGTGAATAAAATTATAGCAAATAAGTGGTGCGGGTAAGGAGAGTCGAACTCCTGTCTCAACCTTGGGAAGGTCACATAATAGCCGTTATACGATACCCGCGTCTGAGGAAAAGTGAAGGAAATTCTGGAGCCACCTAGCAGGATCGAACTGCTGACCTACACGTTACGAATGTGTCGCTCTACCAACTGAGCTAAGGTGGCCTATCGCGAATTACCGAAGTATTATAGCAGAGAAAAAATGGTACAATAGATGCTAACCGTATGACAATTTCAAAAAAGTATTTTCACGACCACTTAGTGCTTTTATTGCTCAGCATCAACGTCTTTTTGACGCTGTTGGCGAGCGTTTTGATCTTGGTTCGCATTAGTACTGGTCACGGCAGTGGCTTTTTCGTGCAGTGTCGCGATTGCTCTAATCCAGCTGCCATCGGTCGCTTTACCACTGGAACGGTCGTCGATCTATTGGCTTTTATCGTTTTTGTCTTCGTTGTCTTGGCGGTCCACACCGTTCTCAGTATGCGTGCCTACGATATCCATAAACAGCTTTCGGTGGCCATCCTCGGCCTCGGTATCTTACTGCTGGTTTTGGCAATCATCGTCAGTAACGCACTTCTGGTCTTGCGCTAGCTATGAAAAGCATTGATATCCCATTTGAAAAAGACCGCAAAGGGCATTATCGATTTTTTGAAATTTTGCCTGGTGCGCTGAGCTGGTCGCTGCTGATTTTGCCAGCTATTTTGAGCCTGATTAGTGTCACCGCAGCTGTCGCTTTTATTTTATTCTATCTGTTAATTTTCTTTGTGCGCTCGGTAGCCTATTCGATCCGAGCACTCAGCGGCTACAAGGTCATGAAACAGCACATGAAGCTGGATTGGGTAGGCCTTGGCGCTGATTTGGATGCCGGACAAGCCGGTAGTTCAGCCATTATTCGTCCCAGCTGGCATCACAAAAATCTCAAATATTTAGCTACGCGTGAGTACGATTTTCGGCCTAATGAGTTAATTCACGCCGTCATTATCGCTACCGTCAACGAACCCCGTGAGATCTTGGAGCCGACCATTCAAGCCGTCATCAATAGTACTGCCGACAGTCACAAAATGATTCTGGTGCTGGCATATGAAGGTCGCGCTGGCAAAGAAGCCGAAGATCGCGTCCACGAGCTAATCAATCTATACAAAGACAAGTTTCGTTACGCTATGGCCGTCAAACATCCAGCCAATTTGCCTGGTGAGATCATCGGTAAGGGTGGCAATGTAAACCGTGCCGGCCAAGAATTACAGAAGCATCTGGAAGCCGAAAAAATCGACATGAAGCGGGTGTTGGTGACCACACTGGACGCCGATAACCAGCCCGACAAAAGCTATTTCGCTGCACTGAGCTATCTCTACTGTGTGGTGCCCGATCCGCTCAATGCCTCATATCAACCGCTGCCGATGTTCACTAATAACATCTGGGATGCGCCAACGCTGATGCGCGTGGTCGCCACCGGCAACAATCTGTACTACATTGTTGGTAGTCAGCGGCCGCATCTGGCACGCAACTTTTCAGCTCACGCCCAGCCGATGCAAGCGTTAGTCGACATGAACTTCTGGAGCGCTCGCACCGTTGTGGAGGATGGTCACCACTTCTGGCGTTCCTACTTTCACTTTGACGGCAAATACCGCGTCTACCCGCTCAGCATACCCATCTATCAGGATGCGGTGCTAGCCGACGGCTACATACGCACCATGAAGGCGCAATTCTACCAGCTACGACGCTGGACCTACGGTGCCTCCGACATCGCCTATATTGCCGACAAAACCTTCTGGCACAAGAATAAAGTCCCCAAACTAGATGCTTTGGGCAAGCTGCTACGTTCATTGGAAGGGCACGTCACCTGGGCCACCGGCACCTTATTAATCTACTTTGCAGCCTTCATCCCGCCACTGTTACATCCGCAAAACTTTGCGGCCAATGAGCTGCCACTGATCGTTAGCCGTGTCCAGCGCATCGGTATTCTGGGCTTATTTGTATCGCTGTTTGTCTGTCTCGTGACATTGCCGCCACGCCCAGCTCGCTATCGCCGCCACCGCTCGATACTCATGCTGGTGCAGTGGATCTTCCTGCCAGTCACCAGTATTCTCTACGGCTCATTCGCCGCCTTAAACTCGCAAACCCGCCTAATGTTCAAATGGTACCTCAGTAAATTTGATGTCACCGAGAAGGCCACTGTCGACGTCTCTGGCGTGCGCCACGCCTCGACCGCCGATCCTAGCCGCACCAAAGCCAAACGCTGGTACCAAAATAAGTAGTCTATATCTTGTGGTAGGCAGCGTATTGGACACTGGCGGCGCTGTCGAAGCGATTTAGGGCGACTTGGGCTGCTTGTTGTATCTGTTTAGCCGTGAGTTGACCGTCAGCAGCTGTTTTTAATAATTTCTTAATAACTGTATCGGTCAGTGCACCAGCGTCAGTCAGCGCTGTGGAGCGATGCTGACAGCTCTTGTAAAGGCTCAGGAACAGCTTATCGCGCGAAAATGGGGAAATGTGGCCCCCGGTGTCACGAACGGCCCAGATCGCACCGTAATCAGTCGACTCCTGTGTGCTGAAAATACTAGCGCAATGCAAACACTTGCGCCGCCGCCATGTGCTATTAGTTCGAAGCTGTGGCCGCGAGTTAATTATCTGTGTTTTTTGCCCACATTGTATACAAACCATGACTACATATTGACATATCGCTATTAAAAACGCCAGTGGAAAAGCAGGCTATTTTCGGGGGATAAAAATAGCCCCGGCTTCACATCAAGTGTGAAAATCCGGGGCTAGCATTATTTACGATTTGACTTGGGTAAGGTTAGCACATTGTGCGACCCTACGCTTGGCCTGCTATTTTGCAGATGAGTTGCTGGTGCGAAGCCTTCGAATACGATTATTCTCGGGGTTCACAGAAATCAGCTCTTCGTAAAATAACTTAAACGCGTCTAAAGCGCTGGCTTTATTTATACAAAACACCTTGTTTAACCGAACTATCTTAGCAAGGATCAGCCGGCGGGTCAAGTCTCCTAGCCTTTCTACTTATGCTTATAACAGGGGTAGATTTGCTATTTTGGGCTTGCTTTTAGGGCAGGGTTCAGCTATAGTCTTGATGGTAATTTGAACTAATCGGGCGATTAGCTCATTTGGCTAGAGCGCCACATTGACGTTGTGGAGGTGACAGGTTCGAATCCTGTATCGCCCACCAAATTAAGAGTCCCACTTCGGTGGGGCTTTTTATTTAACCCATAAAAATAGCTTCCAACACCATTAATGGTATAAATAGGTAGAGAGTTTTCCACCGGGAAAATGTCGGAATTACAGCATTTATAGGCTAGCCTTATAATACTAACCTTGCTATAGTAATCAATCGAGGCTGAATTTTGCCGAGAGTGTTTTACCTGAATCGCCCGGGAAGTGATTCAGACCATAAGGGTTGAATGGCATGCGAGATCATTCAACCCTTTTTGATTACCAAAAACTCTCAGGTTCTCAGGTTCGTCACAGCTCGGTATCTTTAAATATTGGTGCCGAGGTGGTATTCTGGGAGGGAGTGTTGAGGTGAACTAACCACTCACTGAGCTTCGTCGGCAAGCCTGGTGCGTACGAGAACGCGGCTAGGAAGAGTACAATGTTTCGGTGGAACCTCCGTTAACACATTATTTTGACGGACCGGAGCGCTTTAGACAGATTAAATGCATTGCGAGAGCATTGAATCCTAAAGCGCTCTTTTTATTTTTAAGGAGAAGCTATGTCAGATCAGCTCAATCAAGAAGACAACTTATACGCTATGCGACACTCTTTGGCGCATATTCTGGCTACTGCAGTACAGCACCTCTGGAAAGATGCTAAATTTGGCGTTGGTCCGGTGGTCGAAAACGGCTTTTATTACGATATTGATCTGGGCGAAACCAAAGTCTCTGAAGAGGATTTTGAAAAGATTGAAGCCGAAATGAGGCAGGTCATAGAGGCAAATGCACCATTTGAACGCTTCGAGCAGCCAATCGATGAGGCAATTGCTTGGGCAGAAGAGGCAGGGCAGCCATATAAAGTAGAGTTACTGAATGACCTAAAGCGCGCTGGCACTACTGTCGCCAAGGATCTTAATAAAGACGAACTCGGCACGATTGGCGGCGGCGAATCAGAAGTAACCCACGTATCTTTCTATAAGAATGGTGACTTTACTGATCTGTGTCGAGGCCCGCACGTGGAATCGACCGGCAAGGTCGGTGCCTTTAAACTGCTGCGCGTAAGTGGGGCCTATTGGCGCGGCA
>Ga0265327_10001270_pt1 | contig 33268 bp, 29 predicted proteins | sample 41621metaG_FD_202089 | JGI IMG/M metagenome (GOLD analysis project Ga0265327, IMG submission 202089) | Rhizosphere microbial communities from Carex aquatilis grown in University of Washington, Seatle, WA, United States - 4-16-21 metaG | ecosystem: Host-associated > Plants > Roots > Rhizosphere...
GACGGTGCGGGCCCTGCTGACCGGCTACCTGCTGTTCCAGCTGACGGGCGACAAGGCGTACAAGGATTTCGCCGACGCCGACGTAGTGCTGCCGAAAACCACCGTCGCCGATCCCGACGCCGAGAGCCCGGCCCTCGAAGACAAGGTCGCCGCCCTGCTGAAGGGCTAGTGGTTGCGCAGCGCGCTGATCAGTTCCCGCTTCTTCAGCGACGAGTACCCCGTCAGCCCCAGCTCTTTGGCGCGCTTTTTCAGATCCTGCACCGTCCAGTCGTCATACGAACCGGACTTTCCGCCTTTGCGGCCGACCGATGAACCGCCGCGTGCGGCCGCAGCATTCGAAATTCGCGCTGCTTTTTCTTTCGAATCACCCTGCTTGCGCAGTTCTTCGTACATCTTCTCGTTCTTGATCGAGGAATTGGGCACGGCCATGGCTCCTTCGCTGTGAATTGCACAGGCAGAATGCCCTGGCCGCATGCGATTGAAACGCCGGACGAGTTTCACTCCCCCACTTGTGGCAACTCGTCAGCCGCGATCTCACACGGCGTCTTGGCCGTCGGGTTCTCCTGTCCGGCAACAGGTTCCGGAGGCAAGGAGACCGGCGCCGGAGGTGGGGTGGGCGCCGGCGTTGGCTGCTCCGGATCGGCCGGGGGTTGTGCGACAGCCGGATCGCCCGCTTCTGCCGCTACCTCGCCGGCGCTTTCGTCTTCTGCTTCGACCTCATCTTCGGCCCCATCTTCGGCTTCCTCGTCGGCCTCGTCTTCTGCTTTGTCCTCGTCCTCGTGGTCCTCGTCCTCGTGGTCCTCGTCGAGGCCGCCGTCATCGCTGTCGGCGGTCCCGTCCTCGATGCCGTCGAGCCCGTCCAGTCCGGACGCGCCGGGCGACAGACCGGCCATCGAACCCAGCGCTCCCCCGACGGCGTCGGCCAGCTGCTGGCCCAAACCGCCCATAGTCGAACCCAATCCGGGATCCCCGGCCAGGCCGGCCGCGGCGGGGGTCGCCGCGGCGGCCCCGAGAGCCGGCTCGGGAACTCCGGACGTACCCATCGAGGGAGCCGCAACGGGTTCGGCCGGCGGGGGCGGCGTGGCCGGCGCGGGTGGAGCCGACGGCGCCCAACTCGCCGCGTTGCCCAATGTCCCGAGCGGCGCTGCCGCAGCGGCCTGATATGCCGGAGGGCCGGCGCTGAAAGACGCCGCCGGAGGCGCCCATCCCGGTGTCATCACGAATGGCACGGCGAACGACACCCCCGCCGGGGTGACCGTCGCGATCGCCGAACCATACGCAGCGGCAACAACATCGGAGGCCTCCTCCAGCGTGGGCACCAGGTCCCCGGACACCACCTGCAGAACGAAAGGCTTCACCTGCTGATCGACGATCTCGCTGGCGGCCGCGACGTCGCCGGCCCCGCCGAGGACCGCGCGGGCTGCCGCGCTCCACTGGTCGCGGTGCGCGGCGGCTTGCGCATCGGCCCGCAGCACCGCGTCGACCTTGGTGTCCACGGCGCGCCACAATTCGTCCCGCAGCGTCGTCAGCGCCTGTGCGCTGCGTTGCAGATGTGCGACCACGTCCTCAGCGGCGACCGTCAGGGTGCGCAGAAACCCTGCGGCGCCGTCCCCACCCATACCGGACCACTGCGACGCCAGCTCCCGATATCCGTTGCCCTGCAACCGTAAAGCGTCGTGCCCGGCGACCACCGCGGCGTCGAGCGAGCGGGCATCGGCGGACAGCGCGGCAAGGTCCAAGCCGCTCTCGGCGCGATACAACTCGGGCAACGACGCGGCAGACGGCAAGCCCAGCACCTGGCACGCCGCCACGTACTCGTCGAGGACCGTCAGCGCCCGGTCACCCTCCGAGAGCCGCCCGGCGACATCGAACGCAGCTGCCATCATCAGACCAACCGGCCGGCAAGATCGGCGTCGGCGTCCTCGTAGCGCGCCGACGAAACCCGCAATGCCGCTGCGGCTTCCGTCGACGCGGACGCCCACGCGCGAAGCTGGTCGGCCGACTGGTCCAGCGCGGCGCGCAAGGCGGCGGCGCGGGCCGCGTGGTCACGGCCGCCACAGAACCCGTCGAAGTACCACCGCAACAGCGGCGCCACCGCCAGGGCGTCGGCGACCGATTCACACCGCTGCGCGATGCCCCGCACCGCCGAGGGGTCTATCCGAGCGGCATCACGTTCTCCCATGACTTGCTATGACGCACAGCAGGGCCGTTCGGTTCCATCGAAGTCGAAAAAGCGGTGGATTGCCGGTCGAGCGAACTCAGCGCAGCCCGGGATGCGTTCCCGATTGCCGCGCCCGCCGCTGTACCGCGGCGATCTCGCGCAACCCGTCACCCAGCAGGCTCCGGTTGAGTGGCGAGAGGTCACCGACGGTGACGACGTCGTTCGGCGTGCGACCGTCGGCGATCAGCTCGACCTGGTGCGCCAACCGGATTCGCTGCAGCATGACGAAAACCTCTGTGAGAGTTCGAGAATCCCGTTCCGTCAGCGCGCCTGTGCTGGCTGCCGCGGCAAGCCGCGCCGGAGTCGACGCCGAGGTCACGTCGGCCGTGAGGCCACCCCACCGGGCCAGATTGACGATCGGCGTCACCGCATGCGTCTTCAGGTCGAAGGTGCCACCGCGCCGCGCCAGCACATCACGCAGCGACCAGGTGCGCACCTTGCCGGACAGCGCGTCCAGCAGCTGCAGGCGTAAGGCGTTCGGATGTTCGTCACGCATCCTGCGGAACACCGTGGGTACGGTGTGCAACGCCCGGTTGCCCCACACGACGCGGCCGTCGATCAGCAGCGAGGACAGGATCAAACCCTTGCCGCGCAACGGGTCGTCAAGCCAGCCTTCGGCGGCCTGCACCCAGTCCGTGGCCGAGCGCCCGAAAGCCTGGTGCGACGCGACCGCACCGTTGCTGTCCGCCGGCAGACCACAACCGTCGAGGATGGCGTGCGCACGGGCCGCGATGGCCCGCAATTGCGCGCATTCGGTATCACAGCTGTCAGCCCAACTGAGCGCACTGTCCACATCGGAGGACGGCATGGCCTCCCGGCGGGCGATGCTGCCCAGAGTGAGCCACGCGAACTGGTCCTGTGTCGGCCCGGGGCCGGCTTCGGCCAGGGCGAGTTCCAATGCCTTACGTACCAACGCGTCCAGCACGATCGATGCAATGCTGCTCGCGGCCGACGCCTTCGTCCCGGTACGAAACAGATCGACCGCGATGTGGGTCACCTCGCGGCCATGGCGTTGGAGCGCAGCGGCATCGGGCGCCTGCGCGATCGCCCGGCGCAGCACGAAGCTCTGGCGAGCCGACGCGGCCAGCAGGTCGACGTCCTCCAGGACGCCCAGCACCTCACCGCGTGGCGACAGCACCGGCATGTGGCGCATGCCGCTCTCCAGCATGTCCAACAGCACGGTCTCGGCGGTTCGATCGGCGGTCACCGTCTGGGCGGGCGCACTCATCACCTCGGTGATCGGGGCATCGACGGGTAGCCCTGCCGCGACCACGCGAGTCCGCAGGTCACGATCGGTAAAGATGCCGATACCGCCGTCGCGCAGCCGGATCAGGGCGTAGGACACCCGCTGTTCGCTCATCTGCACGACAGCGTCGCGCACCGAGACGCCGGGGTCGACGATCAGCACGTCGCCCCGCACCAACTCGCTGACCGATCGCGAATCGGCGGCGAGGGCCGCCGGTGCGTGCGGCGCCGGCGAGGCGGACGAGGCCAGAAACCGGAGTCCCGCGGGCTTGGCGAACTGCGCGCGGACCAGTTCGCCACGAAGTCGCAACGTGGTAGTGGGTTCCGTTGCGCGGGCGAGGAATTCGACACCGCCGCCGGTCAGCATCGGAACATAGCCGAAGATGCCGCCCGGCTCGATGGTGTCGAACACCTGCCCACCGCCTGCCCCGCCGGCCTCCTGCAGGTTTACCGAGCCGGTCAGGACCATCCAGATGTCATCGGGGACGTGGCGGGAGAAGTCTGCGATGACCACCCCGGTCGAGTGCGGTTCCAGGGTCGACTGCGCCACCAACTCGAGCAACTCGGCGTCACCGGCCGTCTGGAACGGCGGATGCGCGCGGAGGAAATCCGCCAGCTCCACAGCCGATGCGGGAGATGCGGTCACCCCGCCATCGTGCCCCAACTCAGGTCGTACGAAGCAGATCGACGCATTTCTCCGCCATGGTCATCACGGTGATGTTCGGATTCACCACCGGCAGCTTCGGCATCGCCGAGGCATCGACCACCCGCAGCCGGCGCACACCCTTGACGCGCAACTGGGGGTCGAGCACCGCCATCGGATCGTCCACCGCACCCATGCGCGCGGTCCCGGCCGGGTGGTACACGGTGTTGTGCGTCTTGTAGATGTACGCGAGCAGCTCCTCGTCGGTCTGCACATCCGGTCCGGGCGCGAGCTCGCGGCCAATCCACTCCTGCAGCGGTTCCTGCTCGGCGATCTTGCGGGCCAGCCTGATACCGGCCAGCATCACCTTTTCATCGTGACCTTCCGGGTCGGTGAAGTAGCGCGGGTCGACCTTCGCCCGGTCCCGGAAGTCCCGCGAGGCCAGCCGGACGGTTCCACGTGAACGCCCTTGTGTCACATTGGGAGTCAGACAGAATCCGTTGTCGGTGGTGGGGTAACCGTGCCGCAGCGTATTCATGTCGAACGGGACGCTGCCGTAATGCATCATCAGGTCGGAGTGATCGGGGTTGTCGCCGGCGACCTCGGTGGTGGCGAACAGCCCGATCTCCCACCACTGCGTGGAATCGGTGACCATCGGCTTGGCCGCCTCCCAGAACACCAGGCCCTCGACGTGGTCGTCGAGGTTCTCGCCGACACCGGGCGAGTCGACCCGCACCGGTACCCCGACCTCGTTCAGGTGGTCCGCCGGCCCGATTCCGGAGAGCATCAGCAGCTTCGGGGTATCGATGGCCCCGGCCGTGACCACCACCTCGCGGGTCGCGTTCACGACGTCGTAGCCGGTGAGGTCAGGGCGCTGATACCGCACGCCCGTCGCGACCGGCTCGTCCCCGGAGTCGTCGAACAGGATCTCGGCCACCCAGCAGTTGGTCAGCACCGTGAGGTTGGGCCGCGACTCCAGGATGGGGTGCAGGTACGCGTGCGAGCTGGACATCCGCTCGCCGGCCTCGTTGGCGTTGATCTGCAGCCAGCCGGCCGCATTGAGGGTCCAGTCGCCGCGGTTGAACTGCACGGTCTCCAGGCCGACTTTGGCCGCTGAGTCGATCACCGCCTGGCCGCACGGGTCGTTCGGCGGCACGTCGCGAAGACGGACCGGTCCCGAATCACCGTGCGGTACACCCTGATACGTGCCGGTAGCGGTGTTGTTCTCCACCTTGGCAGTAAATGGCAGTACGTCCTGCGGTCCCCACCCGGTGGCACCCATCGCCTCCCAGTCCCGCAGCCCCTGCGCCAGCGGCCAGAACGCGATGCAGGAGTTGTGCGACGAACATCCGCCGAGCACCTTCGCCCGCGCGTGGCGCATGAAGCTGTTGCCCTTCTCCTGCGGTTCCACCGGGTAGTCCCAGTCGTAGCCGGAGTCGAGGAGTTGCATCCACTCCGACAACTCCAGGATGTTGCGGTCACCCACATCCGACGGCCCGGCCTCCAGCAGACACACGCTGACATTCGGGTCCTCGGACAAGCGCGCCGCGACGATACAGCCGGCAGTGCCGCCGCCGGCGATCACGTAATCGTAGGTGTCATCGGACATGTGCGAACTCCTCGAAAAGTGGTCAGGCTGAAGAGAATCAGGAAGAGCGGGTCACTCGGCGGTGAATGCCGAGTGGGAGGCAAGTGTGCCAATGTTCTTGCGGCCCTTGACGAAATACCAAAGCAAGCCCAGCCCGAGGATGACGCCGATGTAGACGAACGCGCCCCAGGTGTTGTACCACGGGTCACCGTAGATGGCGACGCGCGGCCAGGCCAGGTTGATCGCCATGCCGACGCCCCACACCACCGCGAAGATGTTGACCGGCAGGCCCCACTTGCCCATCGTGAAGTAGCCACCCTCCGCGAGGTCCTTCGGCGGCCACTCTCCCCGTAGCCGCTTCTTGAGCAGTGGGCCCGTGACCATCAGGTAGGCCAGGTAGATCATGATGATCGCGATCGAGGTCAGCACGGTGAAAACCTTTGGCTGCCCGAGATTGATCACGAGGATCAGGGCCGCGATGATGCCGATGACGACGGCCGGCACGATGGGCGCCTGAGTCTTGGGGTGCACCTTGGCGAGCTTCTCACCGAACGGCAGTGCGTTGTCGCGCGCCATCGCGAACGTCAGCCGGATTGCCGCGGTGTGCACCGCCAGCGAACACACCGTCACCGCAACCACGATGCACACCAGGAAGATGGTGCCGAGCGGTCCCCACATCACCTTCTCGACGATGGACTGCAGGCTGCCGTCGGGACTGCCCAGGGCCGGGTCGTTCAGGTCCGGGGTGGCCATGATGGCGCCCGCCAGGATTGCACCGCCGATCACGAACGAGGCCAGGATCGCGCGGAGGATGGCCTTGGGCGCGGTGCGCCGGGGTTCGACCGTTTCCTCGCCGAGCGAGCTTGCCGTGTCGAACCCGTACATCACGTACAGCGACGCCACCGAGGCCACCAGAAAGGCGCCGAAATATCCGCCGGGCAGCCCGGCACCGTGGCCCTGGGTGTCGAAGAACACGCTCGGCCCGCGCTTGATGTTGAACAACAGGATGACCGCGATGAGCACGGCCGCAATGAGTTCGATGAATACGCCGGCGCTGTTGATCATCGCCATCAGCCGCACCCCGAAGGCATTGATGACGGTCGTGAACGCGATGAGGACGGTACCCAGCAGGATCGCGTTGCCGGCGAAGTCATAGGGCCCGGTGCCGTCGCCGATGATCTGGAATCCGTGCCAGAGCCGCGGCAGGTTCAACTGCAGGGCCAACACCACCGCCGACAGTGTGACGATGGAGGCCGTCAGCATCAGCCATCCCGAACTCCAGCCCACGATGCGACTGCCCAGCTTCTTCGACCAGTTGTAGACCGAACCCGCGACGGGATACTTCGCGGCGAGTTCCATGAAACACAATGCGACTGCCATCTGCCCGATGAAGACCATGGGCCACGACCACAGATAAGCCGGGCCGCCGTTGCCGTAGCCGACATAGAACAGCTGGAAGGTACCGGTCAGGATCGAGATGTAGCTGACCCCGGCCGCGAAGCTCGCGAATTTTCCGATACTGCGGTCCAGTGATTCCTTGTAGCCGAAATCTTCGAGTCCGCCGCTGTCGGTGTCAGTGAGGTTCTGAGTCATGAAGTTGTGTCCCTAGCCTTCGCTGGCAGCGTCGAACCAGCCGGCCGGCGTTGGCGCGGTGTTGTGCCAGATATGTTTGAGCTCTTGATATTCCGCGAGGCCCGAGGGACCGAGCTCGCGGCCGTTGCCCGACTTCCCGAAACCGCCCCACTCCGCTGCCGCGGTGTAGTAGCCGAAGTCGTTCAACCACACCGTCCCGTGCCGCAATGCGCGCACCACACGTTCGCCCCGCGCGGGATCAGAGGTTCGCACCCCTGCCGCGAGACCATACTGCGTGTCGTTGCCGAGTCTGATCGCCTCGGCTTCGTCGGTGAACCGCTCCACCGTCATGATCGGCCCGAAGGTCTCCTCCGTGACGATCCGCATCGAGCGGTCACAGCGGTCGAAGATGGTCGGCAGGAAGAAGTAGCCGTCCGCCAGCGCCGGATCACTGGGCCGGGTCCCGCCGGTGACCAGGTTTGCCCCTTCCGAAATACCCAGGGCCACAAACGATTCGATCTTGTCCAGTTGTTGTTTGGACACCAGCGGGCCGGTCTCGCTACGCGGGTCGGTGCCGTCGCCCATCCGGATCTTCTCGGCGCGCTCGGCGAGTTGTGCGACGAAGTCGTCGGCGATCGACTCCTCGAGGATCACCCGGGTGCCTGCCGAACAGACTTGACCCGAGTGCAGGAACACGCCGGTGAGGACCTGGTCGACGGCGGCGTCCCAGGCCTCGCCCCGTCCGATGTCGGCAAAGACGATGTGCGGGTTCTTGCCACCGAGTTCCAGAGCCACCTTGCTCACATGCGTGGCCGCGCTTCTGGCGATGTGCTGCCCCGTGCTCAGACCGCCGGTGAACGAGATGAAGTCGACGTCGGGGTTGTCGGTCAGTGCCGCCCCCACGGCGGCGCCACTGCCCTGGATCAGGTTGAGCACGCCGGCGGGCACCCCCGCTTCCTGGGCCAAGCGGACGAAGGCGATGGTCGAAAGCGGTGTCACTTCACTGGGTTTGGCCACCATGGTGCAACCGGCCGCGAGTGCCGGCGCGATCTTCCACGAGATCTGCAACAGCGGATAGTTCCACGGGGCAATCAGCACGCACACCCCGATGGGCTCGTGCACCACCCGGCTGATGACGGTCGGATCGCCCACGTCGACCAGCCGGTCGGCCTGCGTCGCCACCAAGCGGGCGTAGTAGCGGAACACCGAGATCACATCGTCGATGTCGATCCGACTCTCCGCCAAGGTTTTTCCGGTGTCGGCGGTCTCCACCGCAGCCAACGACTCCTTGTCGCGGGCCAGCAGATCGGCGATGCGCTCGAGTAGCGCGGCGCGCTCGGCGACCGGCGTGGCCGGCCAGTCACCGGCGTCGAAGGCGGTGCGGGCCGCGGCTACAGCCGCGAGCGCGTCGTCGTGAGTGGCCTCGTCAACCGTGGCGAAGACCTTGCCGGTTGCGGGATTGATGATTTCGCGGATACCGCCGTCGGCCGCATGCCGCCAGTCCGATCCGATGAGCAGATCCGGTGCACCGTCCACGTTGCCTCCTCGTCGCAAACTAATATATTACAGGTTGATCAGAAAATCCGCGTGTTCGAGATTTTGATTCGACGAGTTTCCGGGCGCTATCTGACCTTCCTCGACGGCGACCCCGGTTGGCCCCGTTTGACGAGTTCGGCACCCGAATTCATGTGCGCGACGCGGCCCATGCGGCGCTGCACATCGGCGATCTCTTTGACGGTCTGCTCGATGGTGCTGCGGTCGATGGGTGAGAGCTCGTCGAGGTCGATGATGTCGTCGGGACGCTGGCCTGCCTCGATCTGGCGCAGCTGGTGTTCCAGCCGCAGAAGTTGGAGCGCGTCGAACGCTTCGATCAGTCGGTTCGCGGAACGGTTGGTGAGCACCTCCGATCCCGCGGCGACGCGGAGCCGGTCGACGGTGTGCAACTCCGGGGATCCGACGCTGAGCGAGGCCCACCTCGCGACGTTGACGATCGGCAGCAACCCGCGGCCTTTGATGTCGAACTTCTCGTCGCGCCCGATGATCCGGTCCCGCACCGAGAGCAGGCGAGCGCGGCGCGAGAGCGAATCCTGCAGCAGGAGTTCGACGGTCGCGGGATGCCGATTGAAGTCGCGGAAGACGCGCGCGGGCTCCGGCAGCGCCGGGTCGCCGAAGATCGGCCGGGCGTCGACGAGCAGCGAGGCCATGATGGTGCCCTGGTTCTGCTGGGGCTTGCTGAGCCAGCCTTGCGCCGCCTCCCGCCACTGCGAGTCGGTACGCGAGAACCCCGGGTGCGACGGGAACGCATGATGAGCGTCGACGCCGATGCCACAGAGCTGGAGCACGTCCCCCACGACGCTGAAGGCTTCGCGGTAACGCGGGATCTGACTCTCGTACGAATCCGCGAAAGTCACTGCGGCATCGACGTCGGACGAGGGCACCGCTTCCCGCCGGCCGATGCTGCCGAGGGAGAGCCAGGTGAAGGCGTCGATCGACAGGTCGTTGAACTCCTCGTGGTCGAAGACCAAGAAGATCGCGCGGCGGGTGATCGAGGCGATCAGCGCCGAATGAACGGCGATCACCCGATCGGCCGTCAGGCCGCGCGCCAGGATGTCGGCAAGCATCGCCGGAACCCGAAGCGCATACGTGATCAGGCCATCGATGCTGCGGGCCTGCCGGATCTGTGCGTTCAGGCTGACACCGGCAGTGGTGGGCGCGAGCATGAAGTCACGCTCACCCACCGCGCCTTTCAGGCGGCCGTCATCACCGGTGACAAGCAGGAACGAGACGCTGTAGTCGAGCAGCATGATCAGGGCATCAGCCGACGACATACTCGCCGACGCGGTGATCGCGGGAAAGTCCATCACCGCACTCGCGGGCGATTCCCGCGGCAGGCCTTCCCCAATCACCTTGCGACGCAAGGCTTCATCTGTCACCAAACCGAACTGGCCGGCACCTGCATCGACGGCGGCGTAGGGCAGGCCCAGCTCGGTCATGCGCGCTGCCAGCGCGGTCACCGACTCGTCGGCCCGCACGACGAGTGGGTCTCGGTAGACCAGGTCGGACAGCAGTGTGTACCGCGGCTGAGCGGCGGTGAGCCCACGCACGTGCGCGATTTCGTCAGCCAGGAAACGTGCGCCGCTGCGGGACGCAAACGCCGGAAGGACGATCTCGGACGGCAGGCTCGCGACGACCGCCTTGGTCTTCGCCTCGACCCGCGGGCCGACGGGTCGCCCCGCCAGCGCTGAGGTGAATCCGATCGGCGCGCCACGGGTGAACTTGTCGGCGGGCCCCTCCCCGATTCGTTCCGGGTCGAACCAGAGATTGATCTCTCCCGACATCACCAGGCCGATGCTCGTCGGCATCGTGGTGAAGGCATCCAGGATCAGGTCGCCCGGCTGGTATTCCTCGATGTGCGCCGCGGCCAACGCGCCGGCGCGATCGGCTGGACTCAGCGAATCGAACGGCGGGCATTGCGCCAGCAGGTCGGCCAAGTCGGCCAGCTCGGCCTCGGTCCCGGTCTCAGTCGACATGCCGCAGTCCTCTCAGGGGTCGCTCACGCGACCGTGGGCCGGGAGGCGGTCGCGACGACGAAGGCGCCCCACACCGGGGTCGCTTCGGCGAGGTGGCCGGGGTCGATGCCGATGAGACGGCCACCCGGGAAACGCGTCTCTTCATGATGCAGCCGCGCATCGTAAGTGGTTGTCGGGTGGTCGGACTCACCATGCGAGCCACTGTGCCCGTGCACCTGACTGAACGGGAGGGTCGTGCCTTCCCACCCGGGAACCAACTCATCATTGCGGCTGGCCCATAGCGGGCCCGCCATCGGATTCGGCGGGCCGAGCATGGCACCGCCGCCGTACAGCGTCGGGCATCCCGTGCGGGCCAGGCTGTTGATTCGGCGCGCGGCCTGCCGCGCGGTAGCGGGAGCCAGGAGGTGCTCGCGCCAGAACTGCTCGGTGACCCCGGCGTGCGTCACCAGGAAATCCTCGTCGCGGGTCTCGACGGCGACCGCGGCGTGCAGCTTGCCGTCGGCCCACCACTTCTTCAGGATGCGCTGTTCCAGGTAGCCGATCCGGTCCTCCCACAGAAAGCTGTTCGGCCGCAGATACAGGGCCTCGTGATTGCCGGCCAGCTGAACCCACTGCCCGGGATAGGCATTGAGGTAGTAGTTGACCAGACGAACGACCGCTTCGGAGTCCGGCCCGCGGTGCACCAGGTCCCCCACCTGGATCACCACGAGATCGTCGGGCAGCACGCCGGTTTCGGAGGCGCCGAGTGCCCGCAGTTCTCGACGCAGCTCCTCGACGTGCCCACCCACGTCGCCGATCACGGCCACCCGGATCGTCATGTACCGAATTGTCCTCCCGCCTCGCGCCGCACCTGGCCGAGTCCGCAGAGGCGTGACCGAGACCCGGCCTGTACGGCGTGCGCTCAGTGGCTCATGTCCAATTCGCTCAGCGACTTGCCGCTGGTCTCCGGAGCCAGGACCTGCGACACGATCGCGCCGGCGAAGGCGATGATTCCCGCGAAGACCATGGTCCAGGTGAAACCGAGGTGCTTCATCGAGAGCGGGATCAGGAACAGACCCGCAGCCGCACCGAGGCGGCTGATCGCCGCCGCGAACCCGGTACCGATCGCCCGGACCTCGGTCGGGAAGACCTCCGCGGGATAGATCTGAGTAAACGCGGTGTACATCGCGTTGACGAACGAGTACGCCAGGAACAGCGCCAACATCAGCATCGACATCACACCGACCTGCTCCACCGGGAGCACGAAGCTGCCGAGGACGGCGATGGCGACCAGCAGACCGCCTGCGATCCACTGGGTCGGAACGGTCATCTTGCGCCGCCCCCAACGGTCGATCATGAACATCGTGAAGATCACGCCGAACCAGGCGACAACCGAGAGAACCACTCCGCGCATCAGGCCCTTCATGCCGATATCGCCCAGCAGGCCGTCGGCGAAGGTCGCGATGGCGAAGTACGGTGTCACCGCGCAGGCCCAGAACACGGACATGAAGACCGTCGAGCGCCACACCGCCGGTGAGAACAGCATCTTGAAACTGCCCTTCGCGCCGCCCGCAGTGGCTTTCATCATGTCGGTCTGGTACGCGGTGTCCAGGTACCCGACGACCAGTCCGTGCGCCTCTTCGGTCCTGCCCTTTGCCCACAACCAGCGCGGCGACTCGGGCAACCCGAGCCGGCCGATCAGCAGCGCGGCTGCGATGAACGTCGTAGTGCCCAGCGTGACCCGCCAATCCACACCGGCCTGGTCCATGAAGTAGCCGATGACGAACGCGATCATGAAACCGCCGTACCAGGCGACCAGGGTCAGGGCCAACAGTTTGCCGCGGAGATGGGTCGGCGCGAACTCCGCCAGCATCGGCAAGCCGACCGCGTACTCGATGCCGACGGCCAGGCCCATCAACAGACGAACGGCGAAAAGCTGTTCGGGTCCGTCGACGAAGAACTGCAAAGCCGAAAAGGCCGTGAACAGCGCCAGATCCCAGAACAGAATCGGCTTACGGCCGAACTTATCGGCCAGCCACCCGCCCAAAGGCGAGCCGACGAGAATGCCGAACATCGCCGAGGCGGCCTCCAGCCCGATCCAGACGGTGGTAAACCGGGGGTCCAGTTCGATGGTGTGCGTGACCGGACCGATGCTGCCCAGGATGTAGCCATCAAGGAACATGCCGCCGACCAACACGACGATCATCCGCGTCATGAACCGGCGCTTACGCGCCAGCACGGCCGGGTCGTCGGAGAACGCCGTCTTGGCGCCGTCGCTCACAGACATGGGACATGCTCCTGGGGAATCGGTGTGCAGGGCATCGCTACTCCTTTGATCGAGATTCCCGAATGGGGAAGTCGTGGGCCTGACCGCGCTGCCCGGCCTCGGTGTGGTGGTGTCCCGGTCCGCCGCGGCCGCCTCTCCAGCCGGCCCGGCGGACCGGGACACCGCGCCGACTCCGCGAGTATTCGACGCCCGGCCGGTTGCCGGGAGCCGAATGCCCGCATCTAGTCGGCGAGTTTGTTGCGCAACCAGTCATGGAAGTCGCCGAGATGATGTTCGCTGGGCACCAGCACACCGCCCTCGCGATAGACACGTGAACTCATGGCGGGCTGGCAGCGCTCGCACGCGTCGAAGTCCTGCTGGTTGACGCGGTGGAACAGCTCCACCGACTTGCTGACGTCGCGCCCGGATTCGACGACGCCGGGCAGGTACAGCCAGTCGCATTCGACGATGGTGTGGTCCGCCGCAATCGGGAACATCCGGTGGATGATGACGTGGTCGGGCACCAGGTTGACGAACACCTGCGGACGAACCGTGATGGCGTAGTACCGCCGGTCCTGATCCTCGGTGACCCCGGGGATGTGCTCGAAACCTTCTGAGCCATCGATGGTGAAGCCGGCGACGTCGGCACCGAACTCCGCGCCGTGGCCGACGTAGAACTGGGCGGCGTAGCCGTCGGCGAACTCCGGCAGCACCTCGGTGAGCTCGGGGTGGATGGTGGCGCAGTGGTAGCACTCCATGAAGTTCTCGATGATGAGCTTCCAGTTGGCCTTGACGTCGTAGACGATGCGGCGACCGAGGCTGAGGTTGGCCACCGTGTAGTGGTCGATCGACTCGACGTCGCCGAGGCGATCGACGATCTCCTGCATGACGGTGTCTTCGAACGACGGTGGCTCGTCGGCCAGGCACACCCAGACATAGCCGAGCCACTCCCGGACCGAGATCTTGCGCAGGCCGTACTCGACGCGGTCGATGTCGGGCATCTTGGTCAGGTTCGGCGCCGCGATGAGCTTGCCGTCCAGATCGTAAGTCCATGCGTGATAAGGACATTGGAACGCGCGCTTGACCTCACCGCTGTCCTCGGTGCACAGCTGCGCGCCGCGGTGCCGGCACAGGTTGAAGAATGCGTTGATGTCGCCCTTGCGGGACCTGGTCACCAGAACGCTTTCGCGACCGACCTGGACGGTCTTGAACGCACCCGGCTTGTCCAGATCCGCGGCGCGCACAACGCAGAACCACATGGTCTCGAAGATCTTCTCCTGCTCGAGGGCGAAGACCTCCGGATCTGTGTAGTAGTGCCCTGCCAGAGTGGAAATGAGGCTTTCCGGCAGACTTGGCACGGTGGCGGTCATCGAGCTCCTTTGCGGTGTCTTGTTGTGAGTTTGACTGGGGTGCAACAACTTCGATTCAGACCGCAGTCGGCGTCGGGACCAACTGGCGGCGCCACCGGGTGAAGAGGCGGGGTTGATCGATACCGAGAACCGCGACCAGGCGGCCGTCGCGGCGATAGGTGGCGAGCAAGCAACGGTCCGCGCAGCTGCCCTCCTCGATGGTGACCTCGTCGTCAGGGCGGGCGAGGCCGGCGAACTGGATGCGGGAGCCGTATTGATCGGACCAGAAATACGGCGGCTTCACCGTCGACTCCTGCCGGAGACCACTTCCCAGCAGCGCGGCGACAGCCATGGCAGGACGCTCCAGCGCGCCGGTCCAGTGTTCGACCCGGTGGTGGGCACCGGTGGCGGCGTCGAGCCATCCCGCACAGTCCCCCACAGCGACGACATTCGGCAGGGCGGTCTGACCATGGGTGCCGCACAGCACGCCGTTGCCGAGTTCCAGCCCACTGCCCTGCAGCCAGTCGATGTTGGGCACGCCGCCGATACCCACCACGACGACGTCGGCCGGCAGATGGCGTCCGTCGGTGAGGTCGACGCCGGCCACCCGCCGCACGCCGTTGGGTGTGCGCAGGGCGCGCTCCTCGCCGACGAGTCCGGCAACGCCCACACCGCAGATCAACGTCGTGCCGTTGGCGGTGTGCGCACCGGCGACGACACCGCCGAGCCACCTGCCGAGCTGCATCTGCAACGGAGTCGGGGCGGCCTCGACGACGGTCACATCCAGGCCCAGCTTGCGGGCCGTCGAGGCGACTTCGGCGCCGACGAACCCGGCACCGATGACGACCAGTCGAGCGCCCGGCACAAGTTCTGCACGCAACGCAACGGCGTCGTCGATGGTGCGGATGACGTGCACGCCGGCCATGCCCTCGCAGCCGGGCCAGCGGCGCGCGCGGGAACCGGTGGCGATCACCACGCCGTCGGCGTCGATGCGCGTTCCGTCCGCGAGTTCGATTGCGCCACAGCGGCTATCGAGCTTGGCCGCGGCGACGCCCAAGCGCCAGTCCGCCTGCAGATCGTCGTCGTCGGATTCCAGGGCGAGATCGGCTTCGGAGACGTTGCCGCAGAGGAAGTCCTTCGACAGCGGCGGGCGGTCGTAGGGCCGCTGCGCCTCGTCGCCGATGACGGTGAGCTGTCCGTCGAAGCCCTGCGCCCGCAGCGCCCTGGCCGCGGACAGGCCCGCGAGGGACGCTCCCACGATCGCGACGTGCTTCATCACTGCCCCGCGCCCAGTCGAGCCCGGATGTCGGGCGGCAAGTTGGGCTTCTCGGTGCTCAGCTCGACGTGGACGACTCCGTCGGAGATCACGACGGTGTGCGTGCGGACCGGCAACTTGGCCGGCGGCGCGTCGACCGCTCCGGTGCGGAGGTTGAACCGCGAGGCATGCAGCGGGCACTCGACATCGCACCCCTCCAGCCAGCCGTCGGCCAGCGACGCGTCCTGATGCGAACACGTGTCGTCGATGGCGAACACCTCGCCGTCCTCGGTGTGGAAAACCGCGATGGGTGGGTCCGTTTCCACCCGCCGAGCTTCGCCGGGCGGGAGTTCGGAGAGCGGACAGATCTCAAGCATCAGGTGTGTGCCCTCTCAGATCATTTGACGCGACTGACGCAACAGCATTCGTATTATGCAACAGTGTGGCGACAGTCACATACCCCTGTCAAGAGCAGAACCGCACCGTTTACACAGTCGGAACAACTGCCTCGAGGTGACCGAAAACCCAGGTCAATTCGATTTGCGCCGAACCGGCGGACGCCGACTTGAAGTTCGCCACCGGGGACGGGGACCTCCCGGCGGCGAACGATTGATATATTAGATCGCGACGATCTGATATGCAGCGTGAATCGAAAATTCCCGCAGCGGGGCGCGAACGATCAGCCCTGGTATCCCATCCGGCGGCTGACATCGTCAGCCGCCGAGACCACCACCGGCGCAACGTCCCGCGTGCGTTCCGCGGTGAGTCGATACGCCGGACCGGACACGCTCAGCGCCGCGATCACCACACCGCTGTGATCGCGAATCGGGGCGGCGACCGCGTTGAGCCCCGGCTCGAGCTCTTCCAACGACACCACGTAACCGTCCCGTGCCACGTCTCTCAGCTGGGCTTCCAACTTCTCAGACGACGTGATGGTGTGCTCGGTGAGCCTCTGCAGCCCGGCTTCGGCCAACAGGTCCCGGCGCGCATCCGCAGCCATGAAGGCGAGCAACACCTTGCCACTCGATGTCGCATGCAACGGCGTGAGCTCACCCACCCAGTTGTGCGTACCGATGGCGGACGGCCCGCGTGCCTGGTCGACGTTCACCGCATACTCCGACCGCAGTACCGCGATGTTGACGGTCTCACCGACCTCGAGGGCCAGCCGCTCGCAGATCTCCCGACCCTGCCGCGTGACGTCGAGGCGGCCCGACACCGCGTTGGCCAGCCGCAGGATGCCGAATCCAAGTCGATACTTGCCGCGCTCGAAGGCCTGCTCGACGAGTTCGCGATCCTCCAGCGCCGCGAGTAGGCGCGAGACCGTCGATTTGTGTACCCCGATGTCCGACGCCAGCTCGGTCACTCCGGCCTCACCCCGGCGGGCAAGGAGTTCCAAGACCGACAGCGCGCGGTCGACAGACTGCACGCCGCCATTGCCAGAATCAACACCGCTGTTGCTCATTACGCAACAATAACCACATTGTGAAGCGTGTGGTCGCCTTCGTCGGACGCGTCAAACGATGGCGCGGATCGCTTTCTCGAATCCCGTGACGTGGTCGAGCGCTATCTGTGCGGCGGCATCCCCGTCGCCGCCCGCAATCGTCCGCAAGAGTTCGGCATGCTCGCCCACGTGCTGGGCCACGGTCGGCAAGCGGTCGAGAAACAAGCAGAAGATGCGGGTCGCAAGGTTGTCGTAGCGGATCAACACGTCTTCGAGATGGGGGTTTCCGGTGGCCCGGTAGATCGCGCGGTGTGCCCGCAGGTCCCACCGCATCAGCTCGTCGCGCTGAATGTTCTCGACATCGAGCGCTTCGGTGAGATCGGCCAGCTTGAGCAGGCCCGCACGTACGTCGGCAGAGGCCCCCTCAGCGGCCGCGCGCGCAGCGACGGGTTCCAGATTGACCCGAATCTGCGAGATATGACGGAGGTCGGCGACGTCGACCCCCGTGGCAAACGTGCCCCTGCGCGGAAACGACACGACCAGTCGGTCCACTTCCAAGCGTTTGAGGGCCTCCCGGACGGGCGTCCGGCCCAGCTCGAGCTCCGCGGCCAGATCGTTTTCCACGATGGCTTCATTCGGGCGGATGTCCAGCATGATGAGCTTGTCGCGGATCACCAGGTACGCCCGGTCGGCAAACGACATCTCCTCGGAGACAACGTCATCGAGCTGTTCCACACCCGCAACACTCATGCCCGCCCCGCCTTCCCGACATCGCCGACCACACAAATCGGCAACTGACCTGATCCGGTCAGGTCAATGATATATCAGGGCCGGTGGCCTTCAAGGACGTCACAGCAACGCGCGGATCGCTTTCTCGAAGCCGCAGACATGGTCCAGCGTCAAGGCCGCCGCCGTGGCCTCGTCGCCGCCGACGATGGCCTCCAACAGCTCGATGTGTTCGCGGACATGGCCGGCAACGCCCGGCAGCCGGTCCAAGAACATGCACCAGATCCGGGTGGCATGCGCGTCGAGGCTGACGAGGATCTGTTCCAGATGCGGGTTGCCCGAGGCCCGGTAGATCTCGCGGTGCACATGGACGTCGTGCCGCAGCACCTCACGGGGATCGTCGGTGTCCTCGATCCCGGCGATCGCCTGCGCAAGTGCCGCCAGTCGAGTCCGGGTGTCCGGCGCCGCGACCCGGGCGGCACGGGCCGCCGCCGTCGGCTCCAGCAGCTTGCGAATCTCTGAGATGTCGGCCAGGTCCGTCATGTCCACAGCCGCGGCGAACGTGCCCCGGCGTGGGTAGGCGACGACGAGACGATCGCGCTCAAGGCGCTTGAGGGCCTCTCGCACGGGAGTACGGCCAAAGCCGAGCTCGGCCGCCAGCCGGTCGTCGTTGATGGGCTCCCCCGGCCGGATGTCCAGCATCACCAGCCGTTCGCGCACGATGTCGTAAGCGCGGTCGGCATTGGTCTCGGCAACAGCCGGCGAGCTGTCGGGATCGCCGAACGACAACTCCGTCAGGGTCATCGCCACTCCTTCAAAAGTGTCTTCGGCCTACCTATTGACGTGGCCACGAGCTGATCCTAATCTAACCTACAGTTGATATATTAGTCCACCACACACTGCAATGTCAGAAAGGTCCAGATGACCCTCGACACCGCACCGACGGCCACGAACCCCACGCTGAGCGCCAGCCTCGCCGAACTGGATCCAGAAGTGCACCAGGCCATCGCCGCCGAGTTGCACCGTCAGCAGAGCACGCTCGAGATGATCGCCAGCGAGAACTTCGCGCCGGTCGCCGTGATGCAGGCGCAGGGCTCGGTGCTGACCAACAAGTACGCCGAGGGCTACCCCGGCCGCCGGTACTACGGCGGCTGCGAATACGTCGACGTCACCGAACAACTCGCCATCGACCGCGTCAAGAGCCTGTTCGGCGCCGAATACGCCAACGTGCAACCGCATTCCGGGGCGCAGGCAAATGCCGCGGCCATGGCGGCGCTGCTCTCCCCCGGCGACACCATCCTCGGTCTCGACCTCGCGCACGGCGGCCATCTCACGCACGGGATGAAGCTCAACTTCTCCGGCAAGCTCTACGACGTCGCCGCGTACCACGTCGGGGAAAGCGACCACCGGGTCGACATGGCCGAGGTCGAGCGGGTGGCCCGGGAGCGCCGTCCGAAGCTGATCCTCGCCGGCTGGTCCGCCTACCCCCGGCAGCTCGATTTCGCCGAATTCCGGCGCATCGCAGACGAAGTCGGCGCGTACCTGATGGTCGACATGGCCCACTTCGCGGGCCTCGTCGCCGCCGGCCTGCACCCCTCCCCCGTGCCGCACGCCCATGTGGTCACCTCCACCACGCACAAGACACTGGGCGGCCCGCGCGGCGGCATCATCCTGACCAACGACCAGGCACTGGCCAAGAAGTTCAACTCGTCGGTGTTCCCCGGCCAGCAGGGCGGGCCGCTCGAGCACGTCATCGCCGCGAAGGCCGTGTCGTTCAAGCTCGCAGCCGCGCCGGAATTCCGTGAGCGCCAGCAGCGCACCCTGGACGGCGCGGCGATCCTTGCCGAGCGCCTGCTGCAAGAGGATTCACGCACGGCGGGCATCAACGTGGTGTCCGGCGGCACCGACGTCCACCTGGTGCTGGTCGACCTGCGGGAGTCCGAACTGGACGGCAAACAGGCCGAGGATCGGCTGCACCGCGTGGGAATCACGGTGAACCGCAATGCCGTTCCGTTCGACCCACGACCGCCGATGGTCAGTTCGGGCGTGCGCATCGGTACCGCCGCGCTCGCGACCCGCGGCTTCGACCTGGACAGCTTCCACGAAGTCGCCGACGTCATCAGCCATGCACTGCGACCCGACACCGACGACGACGCCCTGGACGCGCTGCGCGCCCGCGTCGAAGTGCTTGCCGACCGTTTCCCGCTGTACCCCGACCTCACGGAGGCCTCGCTGTGAGCGCGCCAACCATCCCACCGGGTGCACACCTGCCCGACCACCCCGAATTTCTCTGGCGCACACCGGAACCCAAGAAGACGTACGACGTCGTCATCGTCGGCGGCGGCGGTCACGGTCTGGCGACCGCGCACTACCTCGCCAAGAACCACGGCATCACCAACGTCGCGGTCCTCGAACGGGGCTGGCTGGCCGGCGGCAACATGGCCCGCAACACCACCCTGATCCGATCCAACTATCTGTGGGACGAGAGCGCCCAGATCTACGAGCACGCACTGAAGCTCTGGGAGGGTCTGGAAGAGGACCTGGACTACCCGATCCTGTTCAGCCAGCGTGGCGTACTCAACCTGGCGCACAGCCTGCAGGACGTCCGCGACAGCGTCCGACGCGTCGAGGCCAACAAGCTCAACGGCATCGACGCCGAGTAGGTGGAACCCAAAGAGGTCAAGGACCTCTGTCCAATCGTCAACATCTCGAGTGACATTCGCTATCCGGTGCTGGGTGCCACCTATCAGCCACGAGCCGGCATCGCCAAGCACGACTACGTCGCCTGGGGCTTCGCCCGCCGGGCCGACGAGGCCGGCATCGACATCATCCAGAACTGCGAGGTCACCGGATTCGTCACCGATGGCGACCGCGTCACCGGGGTGCGCACCACCCGCGGCGACATCGGGGCCGGGCAGGTGGCGCTGTGCGCCGCCGGGCACACCTCGACGCTGACCGACATGCTCGGCATCCGCACACCGCTGCGGAGCCATCCACTGCAGGCGCTGGTGTCCGAACTGCTCGAGCCGGTGCACCCGACCATCGTGATGTCGAATGCGGTGCACGTGTACGTATCTCAGGCCCACAAGGGTGAACTCGTGATGGGCGCAGGCGTCGATTCGTACAACGGCTACGGCCAGCGCGGCGCGTTCCACATCATCGAACGCCAGATGGCCGCCGCGGTGGAGTTGTTCCCGGTCTTCGCCCGGGCGCACCTGCTGCGGACCTGGGCCGGCATCGTCGACGTCTGCCCGGACGCGTCACCGATCGTCGGCCGCGTCGGCTACGACAACCTGTACCTCAACGCCGGTTGGGGAACCGGCGGTTTCAAGGTGACACCGGGCATCGGCTGGTGCCTGGCCGACACCATCGCCACCGGCCGCGAACACGACTACGTCGCCCCTTTCAGCCTCGACCGGTTCGTCACCGGAGCCCTGGTCGACGAACACGGCGCCGCCGGCGTGGCGCACTAGAACCAGAGGAGCCCCAATGCAACTCATCGAGTGCCCGTGGTGCGGGCCCCGCGAGGAAACCGAATTCCACTACGGCGGCCAGGCACATGTCGCCTACCCCGAAGACCCGCAATCGCTGACCGACGAACAGTGGGCGCACTACGTGTTCTTCCGCGCCAACCCCAAGGGGCTGTTCGCCGAACGCTGGACCCACAGCGCCGGCTGCCGGCGCTGGTTCAACGCCATCCGTGACACCGCCACCTACCGATTCGACCGCGTGTACCGACTCGACGAGCAGAGGCCGACGATCAAATGAGCACATCGCTGCGTACCGAAACCGGTGGCCGGATCGACCGGAACACGGTGCACACCTTCACTTTCAACGACCGGCAATACACCGGCCACGCCGGCGACACGCTGGCCTCGGCGCTCCTGGCGAACGGGGTGCATCACGTCACCTCGAGCATCAAGATGGGCCGGCCCCGCGGCTTCACCTCGGCGTGGGCCGAGGACACCGGCGGTCTGGTCCAGATCGAGTACCCCTTCCCCGAGCCCATGCTGCTGGCCACCACCGTCGAGCTGTACGACGGTCTCGTCGCGCGCGGTATCCCAGGGCAGGGCCGACTCGCCGAGATCGCCGACACCGCGCGCTACGACTCGACCCATGTGCACGCCGACATCCTGGTCGCCGGGGCCGGGCCCGCCGGTCTGGCAGCCGCCTTGACGGCCGCCCGCGCCGGCGCCCGCGTCGTGCTGATCGACGAACAGAACGAGGCCGGCGGCGCCCTGCTGGGCAGTGCCGACACCATCTCCGGGCGTCCCGCGTCGGAGTGGGTCGCCGACGCGGTCGCCGAGCTCGCCACCTATCCCGACGTGTTGCACCTGCAGCGCACCACCGCGTTCGGACACTACGACGACGGCTTCGTCCTTGCGCTGCAACGGCGTACGGACCACCTCGGCGCCACCGCGCCCGCCGGAGCCAGCCGTCAGCGCGTGTGGCGGATCCGGGCCCGGCACGTCATCGTCGCCGCCGGCGCGCACGAACGTCCGGTGGTGTTCACCGACAACGACCGGCCCGGCATCATGCTCGCGGCCGGTGCCCGCACCTTCCTGCACCGCTATGGTGTCAAGGTCGGCGAGCGGGCCGTGGTGTTCACCACCAACGACAGCGCCTATCAGGCCGCGCTGGATCTGCACGACGCCGGTGTGGCGATCACCGCGATCGTCGACGCCCGGGACGCGGTCGCCACGGACCTGCGCGAGGCGTGCGCCACCCGCGGTATCGAATTGCGAACGGGATCGGTCGTCAGCGGCACCCGCGGTGAGAACCGGGTCAACGCCGCCGTCGTCATCGGTGCGGGCGGCACGTCCGATGAGCTGGCGTGCGACGTGCTGCTGATCAGCGGCGGCTGGAATCCAGCGGTCCATCTCTTCAGTCAGGTGCGCGGGCCCCTGCGGTACGACGCCGCCCTCGGCGCGTTCGTTCCCGGTGCCGAACTCGACGAGGTGAGTGTCGCCGGCTCGGCCGCAGGCACCTTCAACCTGCCCGGTTGCCTGCGCGACGGTCGCGCCGCCGCCACCCGCGCCCTTTCGGGTCTCGGCTTCACCGCGGCGGCCGAACCGATTGCCGGAGAATCGGATTCGATTCGAGCCACGGGTGCACCCCTGGTGCTGTGGCGGGTCCCCGACACCGACGGAATCACGCAGTTCGTCGACGTCCAGCGCGATGCGACGGTGGCAGACCTGGTCCGCGCGGTCGGCGCCGGCATGCGATCGATGGAACACATCAAGCGCTACACCACCATCGGCACCGCGCACGATCAGGGCAAGACCTCGGGCGTCGTCGCCTCCGGTATCACCGCCGAACTGCTCGGCGTCCCCGTGGCCGATCTCGGCGTCACCACGTTCCGCCCGCCGTACACGCCGGTCGCGTTCGCCGCGCTGGCCGGCCGCAACCGTGGCCGGATGTTCGACCCGGAACGCGTTACCGCAGTGCATGATTGGCATGTCGCCCGCGGCGCCGTCTTCGAGGATGTCGGCCAGTGGAAGCGTCCCCGCTACTACCCGCTGCCCGGCGAAGACATGGACACCGCCGTGCTGCGCGAATGTGCCGCCGCCCGAACAGGTGTCGGCATCCTCGACGGCTCGACGCTGGGCAAGATCGACGTCCAGGGCCCCGATGCCGGCGCATTCCTCGACATGCTCTACACCAACCTGATGAGCACGCTCAAGGTCGGCATGCTGCGGTACGGCGTCATGTGCGGCGTCGACGGCATGGTGATCGACGACGGCACCGTCATGCGTCTGGCCGATGACCGCTTCCAGGTGTTCACGACTACGGGCGGCGCCGCCCGCATCCTGGAGTGGATGGAGGAATGGCTGCAGACCGAGTGGCCGCACCTGCGCGTGCGCCTCACGTCGGTCACCGAGCAGTGGCACACCTTCCCCGTGGTCGGCCCGCGTTCGCGGGACGTCATCGGCACGGTGTTCCCGGGAGTCGACGTCAGCAATGACGCGTTCCCGTTCATGGCCTGGCGCGATACACAGCTTGACGGAGTCCACGTCCGGATCGGCCGAGTCAGTTTCTCGGGCGAGCTCGCCTACGAGGTCAACGTCATGGGCTGGTACGCAACGGCGGTGTGGGAGAGACTGATCGACGCCGGCGAACCCTTCGGCATCACGCCCTACGGCACCGAGACCATGCACGTGCTGCGGGCCGAGAAGGGTTACCCGATCATCGGCCAGGACACCGACGGCACCGTCACGCCGCAGGACCTCGGGATGAACTGGGTGGTGTCGAAGAAGAAGCCCGACTTCGTCGGGAAGCGCTCATTCACCCGCGCCGAGAATCTGAATCCTTTGCGCAAGCAGTTCGTCGGACTCCTCCCGGTCGATGCGCGGACAGTGCTGCCCGAAGGCGCCCAGATCATCGAGACCCCGGCCGACGGCACCTTGCCACCCCCGCCGGTTCCCATGCTCGGGCACGTCACGTCGAGCTACCGCAGCGCCGAGCTGGGCCGCCCGTTCGCGCTGGCATTGGTCAAGGGCGGTCACGCCCGCATCGGAGACACCCTCACCGTTCCCGTGGACGGTGCCCTGGTGGCCGTCGAGGTCACCGGTTCCGTCCTCGTCGATCCCGAAGGAGCACGCCGCGATGGCTGAAACCCTCACTCGCCGTAGCCCATTGCAGGAATGGTCGGCCCCGTTCGCAGCGACTTCGCTGGCTGCGAACCTCACCGAGGAGCCGTTCGTCACGATGGTCGATCTGTGGGTCGACCCGGCCGGAGCCGGCGGCGCCGAAGCCGCCCGGCTCCTCGGCCTGGCCGCGCTGCCGACGACACCGGGCTCGTGTGCCACCGGTCCCGATTCGACGGTGATCTGGTTCGGCCCGCAGGAGTGGCTGGTGACGTCCACGCAGCGCGGCGGGGAGGCGCTTGAGGCGCAGCTGCACGAGGCGGTGGCCGCCGCCGGCGGCGCTGCCGTCGACGTCTCCGCACAGCGCACCACGATTCGGCTGCGCGGGGCAAACGCCCGCGACGTACTCGCCAAGGGTTGTTCGCTGGACCTGCACCCGCGGGTGTTCGGTCCCGGTGCTGCGGCCCAGACGATGCTCGCGTTGGCCGCGGTCGTGCTGATTCCGTTGGACGACAAGGGAACCGACTACCGGATCATCGTCCGCTCGTCGTTCGCCGGCTATCTGGCCGACTGGCTGCTCGATGCTGCGGAGGAGTTTGCATAACGCCAAACGCCGAGAGTGAGTTTGTGTTCGACCACAAGCTCACTCTCGGCGTATTTGTCGGCGGGCTGTCGCTGGCTCTCAGCCGCGCTCGTCCGTTACTGCGACACGTCGAAAGTGGGCTTGTGTCCGAAGATCTTGCGATTCTTCGCACACAAGCCCACTTTCGGCGTGAAGACCGTCAGTGGCCGCGGGCGATCCATTCCGCCAGGTGCGGAGCCTCGGCACCGACCGTGGTGTGGTCACCGTGGCCGGTGTGCACCCGGGTCTCCTCCGGCAGCGTCAGGATCGAATCCCGGATGGAGTCGATGATCGTCGGGAAATCGCTGTAGGACCGCCCGGTCGCACCGGGTCCGCCGTTGAACAGAGTGTCGCCGGAGAACAGCGCACCGGCCTCCGGCAGGTACAGGCATACCGACCCCGGCGAGTGCCCGGGCGTGTGGATGACCTCGATCTCGGTCCCCGCGACACCGACCCGCTGGCCGGCGTCGAGATTCCAGTACTTCTCGTCGGGATGGCTTGCCTTCCAGAGCATGTCGTCGCCCGGGTGCAGCAGGATCGGAGCATGCAACTCGTACGCCAGATCCGGGGCCACGGTCACGTGGTCGTTGTGCCCGTGGGTCACGACGACGGCCACCACGTTACGGCCGGCGACGGCGTCGATGATCTGGGGCGCGGTGTGGGCGGCGTCGACGATGACCACCTCGGAGTCATCGCCGATCACCCACACGTTGTTGTCGACGTCCCACGTCCCGCCGTCGAGGCTGAAGGTGCCCGAGGTGACGACGCGGTCGATGCGGAGCTGTCCACTCACAGCACTACCACCGAGCGCAGGACGTTGCCCGCGTGCATGGTGTGGAACGCGTCCTCGACCTCGTCGAGCTTGATCCGTTCGGAGACGAAGCGCTCCAACGGGATTCGCCCCTGTTGGTAGAGGTCAACGAGCATCGGGAAGTCGCGCTCAGGCAGGCAGTCGCCGTACCAGGAGGACTTGAGTGAGCCACCGCGGGAGAAGAAGTCGACGAGCGGCATCTCCAGCGTCATGTCGGGGGTGGGTACGCCCACGAGGACGACGGTGCCGGCGAGGTCACGGGCGTAGAACGCCTGCTTCCAGGTTTCCGGGCGACCGACGGCGTCGATCACGACGTCGGCACCGAATCCGCCGGTGAGTTCCTGCACCGCCTCGACGGTGTCGGTCTCGGCGGCGTTGACGGTGTGGGTGGCACCGAGTTCCTTGGCCCACTCCAGCTTTCGCGGATCGCGGTCGACCGCGATGATCTTGCCGGCACCCGCCAGGCGGGCACCCATGATGGCGGCGTCGCCGACGCCACCACAACCGATCACGGCCACCGAGTCGCCGCGGGAGACGTTGCCGGTGTTGACCGCCGCGCCCAGGCCGGCCATCACGCCGCAGCCCAGCAGGCCGACCACCGCCGGATCCGCGGTGGCGTCGACCTTGGTGCACTGCCCCGCGTGGACCAGCGTCTTGTCGGCGAACGCGCCGATGCCCAGCGCCGGGGTCAGCTCGGTGCCGTCCTCCAGCGTCATCTTCTGGGCGGCGTTGAACGTGTCGAAGCAGTACTGCGGACGACCGCGCTTGCACGCCCGGCACTGACCGCACACCGCGCGCCAGTTGAGGATCACGAAGTCGCCGACCGCCACCGATTCCACACCGGGCCCGACCTCTTCGACGATGCCGGCGGCCTCATGGCCGAGCAGGAACGGATACTCGTCGTTGATGCCGCCCTCACGGTAGGTCAGGTCCGTGTGGCAGACGCCGCACGCCTGGATGTTCACCACCACCTCGCCGGGGCCCGGGTCCGGGATCACGATGGTGGTGACTTCGACCGGTGCCCCCTTGGAGCGGGCGATGACACCTCGAACTTGTTGCGGCATAGGGATACTCCTTGTTTGGTCAGGGACGTTGCAGGGGACGTGGGTGATCAGAGAACGAGGCAGAGCCGGAACGCGTCGTAGATCGCGGCATGGATGTTGCGGCTGGCGACGGCGTCACCGATCCGGAAAAGCTGGTAGCCGCCGTCGGCGTTGCGGACGACGTCCTGCGGTTGCAGGTTGAGCAGAGCCTGCTGGTCGACTTCGCCGAGGTTGGTCGAGCCGGCGACGAGCCCGAAGTAGAGCTCGTCGGACGGCAGGGTGCCGTGTTCGACGACGACGTGGTCGACCATGCGCTGCCGGGTGGCGTGCGCATATTCGTTGTAGAGGTCCACTTCGAGCCGACCGTCCTTACGGCGCACCGCGGTCAGCCGCTCGTTGAGCGTGACGTGTACGTCGTGCTCGGCGAAGACCTTGAAGTAGCCGGGGTAGTTCACGCCGCCGACGTCGGGCGCCAATGTCCGTTCGGGAGTGACGAATTCGAGGGCAACGCCGCTGCGGGCCAGCACCTCGGCGGCGTCCAATCCGGGGTGACCGCCGTTGTCGTCGTAGAGCATGACCTCGCCGCGCGGATGCACCGCACCGCACAACACATCCCAACCATCGGTGACCAGATTGGCACCCTCGGTGAGGAATTCGGTGTTCGGGACACCGCCGGTGGCGACCACCACGATGTCGGGGTTCTCGGCCAGCACCTCGTCGACATCGACGTAGCGGTTGGTGCGGATGTCGACGTCGAGCAGCTTGCACTCGTCCAGCCGCCACTCGATGATGCTGATGAGATCGCGCCGGCGCGGCGACGAGGCCGCGATCCGGACCTGACCGCCGGCCACGTCGGCGGCCTCGAAGACGACGACGCGGTGGCCGCGCTCGCCGAGCACCCGGGCGGCCTCCAGGCCCGCCGGTCCCGCGCCGATGACCACCGCCGTGCGCGCCGGCCCGGTTGCCTTCGACACGCGATGTGGCAGCCGATCCTCGCGGCCGGTAGACGGATTGTGCACGCACTTGGCGTCGCGGTTCTGGTAGATCTCGTCGAGGCAGTAGGTCGCGCCGACGCAGGGACGAATGCGATCCTCCTCGCCCGCTTGGATTTTCGCGACGATGTGCGGATCAGCGATATGCGCGCGCGTCATGCCGACGAGGTCGAGCAGGCCGTCGCGGATCGCATGCCGCGCGGTGGCCACATCATTGATCCGGCTGGCATGCATGACCGGGATTCCGAGCTCCTTCTTGACCTGCCCGGCGAAGGACAGGTGCGGGGCGACCGGCGTACCCATCGGCGGGATCACGCGCGACAGCGCCTCGTCGCTCGCCATATAGCCCTTGATCACGCTGATGAAGTCGATGCCCTCGGGCACCAGGCGCTTGGCGATCTCGATGCCGTCTTCGTACTGCAGCCCGCCGGGCAGGTCCTCGTCGAGCGACATCCGGATGCCGACCGCGAAGTCCGGTCCGGCGGCCTCGCGCACCGCGCGAATCACCCTCAGCGGGAAGCGAAGTCGATCCTCCATGCTCCCCATGCCGTACTCGTCGTCGCGGTGGTTGGTCAGCGGCGACCAGAATGCATCGAGCAGATGGGTGTAGGCCTCGAGTTCGATACCGTCCAGGCCGGCCGCCCGGCACCGTGCGGTGGCGTCGGCGTAGGCCTTGACGATGCGGTCCATGTCCCATTCCTCGGCCACCTTGGGGAAGGACCGGTGGGCGGGCTCACGGATCGCAGACGGGTACACGACCGGCAGCCAGTCGCCGTCGTAATTGCTCGTGCGCCGGCCCAGGTGGGTGATCTGGCACATGACGGCGGCGCCATGCTCATGGACGCCGTAGGCCAGCTCGCTGAGCCAGGGCACGATCTCGTCCTTGTACACATGCAGATTGCCGAACGCGGACGGGCTGTCGGGCGCGACCACCGCGGAGCCGCCCATCATGGTCAGCGAGATGCCGCCCTTGGCCTTCTCCTCGTGATAGAGCCGGTAGCGGCGCTTGGGCATGCCATCTTCGGTGTAGGACGGCTCGTGCGATGTGCTCACCACGCGATTGCGCAGGGTCATGTTCTTCAGCCGGAAGGGCTGCAGGAGCGGATCGATGAGCTGATGCGCCATGGGCGAGTCCATTTCTTTCCGATGGTTCGGACGTGGTTCACACGGCGTCTGCGACCCCACAAGTACCGCTTGACCAGGTACAAATGCTGATCTACCGTATGTGACGTAACTAATATATCACTCGTCTATCAGCCCGTCTATGGACATCGAAAGGGGAAATTCCGATGACCATCAGCGTGTTCGACCTGTTCTCCGTCGGCATCGGTCCGTCGAGTTCACACACCGTCGGACCGATGCGGGCCGCCGCCCGCTTCGTCGACGATCTGCACACCATCGGAGCCTTCGGCGGTGCTGCCGGGGTGGCGGACGTCCGGGTCGACCTCTACGGCTCACTGGCCGCTACCGGCGCCGGCCACGGCACCATGACAGCCATCCTGCTCGGACTCGAAGGCAACCGCCCCGAGGAGATCCGGACCGACATCATGGAACGGCGCGTCGAGGAGATGCGGGCCAGCGGCCACATCATGCTCGGTGGATTGCGGGCAATCGCGCTCGCTGAATCCGACATGATCCTGCGCCCGTTGACCGTACTGCCGTTCCATCCCAACGGCATGACGCTGACCGCACGCGATGCCCACGGGGCCGAGCTGCACAAGCAGACCTACTTCTCCATCGGCGGCGGGTTCGTCGTCACCGAGGCCGAAAGTCTGGAACCGGCCGCACGAGCCGCCACGGCCCAGACGCTGTCGTTTGACTCCGCCAAGGAACTGCTGGAACTCTGCCGCCAACGCGACTGCCGCGTCAGCGATCTCATGATGGCCGTCGAATGCGAGACCCGAACCGCCGACGAAGTCCGGGCGCGGCTGCTGCACATCCGCGACGTGATGGTCGAGTGCGAAGTGCGCGGCATCGCGCGCGACGGTTACCTACCCGGGCCCATGCGAGTGCGCCGTCGCGCGAGAGACTGGTTCGAGCGTCTCAATGCCGAGGACTGGAACAAGCAGCCCGAGTTCGCCGAGGACTGGGTCAACCTCGTCGCACTGGCGGTCAACGAGGAGAACGCATCCGGCGGACGCGTCGTCACCGCGCCCACCAACGGCGCGGCAGGCATCGTGCCCGCGGTGATGCACTATGCCGTGCACTACACCCGGGCAGGCAAGCAGGATCCCGACGGCACCGCGGTGCGGTTTCTCCTGACCGCGGGAGCCATCGGTTCGCTCTACAAGGAGCGGGCGTCCATCTCCGGCGCCGAAGTCGGCTGCCAGGGAGAGGTTGGGTCCGCCGCATCGATGGCCGCCGGCGCACTCGCCGAAATCCTCGGTGGCACAACGGAACAGGTCGAAAACGCGGCCGAGATCGCGATGGAGCACAGCCTCGGACTCACCTGCGATCCCATCCAGGGGCTCGTCCAGGTCCCGTGCATCGAGCGCAACGCGATCTCTGCAGGCAAGGCGATCAACGCGGCCCGCATGGCGCTGCGCGGCGACGGCGCCCATTACGTCTCGCTGGATCAGGTCATCGAGACCATGCGTACCACCGGTGCCGACATGCTGTCGAAGTACAAGGAAACCTCCACCGGCGGCCTCGCGGTCAACGTGCCGGTGAACTACGTCGAATGTTGAATGTTGTTGCAGGAGAGGGAGACAACGATGCACCTTGATTGGTACGACCGCGGAATCCTCACCTTTGTGCTGGGCTGCGCCTCGGGTGCCGAACCATCCAACGACGCGTCCCTGGCGCAATTCGGGATCACCACACCTCGGGTGATGCGTCGATTCGACGCCGTCCTCGATGCCGTGAGATCACATCAGTTCCCGCTCGATGACGCCGACCTGACCCTCGTGGATCAGGCCGCCGACTATCGCGACCACATGCCGCGCACCGGCTAGGGCTGGTCGCTCACCGACTCGGCCACCCGGAACGCCACCATCCGCGCGGTGTCCTCGTCGGCCGCCTCCACCATGACCCGGACCACCTGCTCGGTTCCGGAGGGCCGCAACAGAATTCGGCCGGTGTCGCCGAGTTCGGCCTCGGCCTCGGCGACCGCGGTCTGCACCGCCGGCGCCTGCGCGACCGTGGCTTTGTCGGCCACCTGGACGTTGATCAGCACCTGCGGCAGCGTCTGCATGGGCGCACACAAGGCGGCCAGCGACTCCCCCGTCTGCGCCATGCGCGACATCAATCGCAAGCCGGTGACGACGCCGTCGCCGGTGGTACCCAGCTCGGGCATCACGACGTGGCCGGACTGCTCGCCGCCCAGCGAGAAGCGGCCCGCGCGTAGTTCTTCGAGCACGTACCGGTCGCCGACGCCGGTGGTGCGCACCTCAATGCCTGCCTCGCGCATGGCCAGGTGCAGACCGAGATTGCTCATCACCGTGGCCACCAACGTGTTCGAGACCAGCTCACCGGCGTCACGCATGGCCAGCGCCAGCACCACCATGATCGCGTCACCATCGACCAGAGCGCCCGACGCATCGACGGCCAGACAGCGGTCGGCGTCACCGTCGTGGGCCAGACCCAGGTCGGCCCCGTGCTCGATGACGGCCTGCTGCAGCTGCGCCATGTGGGTGGACCCGCAGCCGTCGTTGATGTTGAGGCCCGTCGGCTCGGCGTTGATCGCGATGACGGTCGCGCCCGCGGCCCGGTACGCCTGCGGTGCGGCCGTCGAGGCGGCGCCGTTCGCGCAGTCGACGACCACGGTCAGCCCGGCCAGCGGGGCGACCGCGGCCTTGGCGGCATGCGTGAGGTAGCGGTCCAGTGCGTCGGGGGCGTCGAGCACGCGGCCGATGCCGGCACCCGTCGGCCGGGTACCCGGACCGGCGGCGACCAGTTCCGCGATGCGGTCCTCGGTGTCGTCGTCGAGCTTGTGCCCGCCGGTACCGAAAATCTTGATGCCGTTGTCCGGCATGGGGTTGTGCGAGGCGGAGATCATCACGCCGAGCTGCGCGTCGTACGAGGCCGTCAGGTAGGCCACCGCCGGGGTCGGCAGCACACCTACCCGCAGCACGTCGACGCCCTCGCTCGTGATGCCGGCGATCACCGCGGCCTCCAGCATCTCGCCGCTGGCCCGGGGGTCTCGTCCGACGACCGCGACGCAACGGCCGGCTCCCGAGGTCGAGCAGAGCCGACGAGCGGCGGCTGAACCCAGCGCCAGCGCCAACTCCGCGGTCAGATCACGGTTTGCGACGCCACGGACGCCATCGGTGCCGAACAGCCGACTCATGGACCTTCTTTCTCCAGCGATGCCCTCATGAAACGCCGAAGGCGGGCGTGTCCAGACTGCGACACGCCCGCCCACGAGCAGAAACGATCAGCGCTTGCTGTACTGAGGCGCCTTACGGGCCTTCTTGAGGCCGTACTTCTTGCGCTCGATGGCACGCGGGTCACGGGTCAGGAACCCGGCCTTCTTGAGTGCCGGACGATCCTCGGGCTGAACCAGGATCAGCGCACGGGCGATGGCCAGACGCAGCGCGCCGGCCTGACCCGAGGGGCCGCCACCGTCGAGGTGGGCGTAGATGTCCACCGTGTCGACGCGGTCGACGGTCACCAGCGGAGCCTTGATCAGCTGCTGGTGCACCTTGTTCGGGAAGTACTCCTCGAGCGAACGGCCGTCCAGGTTGAACTTGCCGGTGCCGGGCACCAGGCGAACGCGGACGACGGCTTCCTTGCGGCGGCCAACGGTCTGGATCGGGCGGTCGATGTAGACGGGCTCGCGGGGAGCCGACTCTTCGGTCGCCTCGAACTCAGGAGCCTCGGCAACTTCGGTCACCTCGGTCACTTCAGTCACGTCAACTTCAGTCACTGGGCCACCTGCTTGATCTCGAAAGGAATCGGCTGCTGCGCGGCGTGCGGATGGTCAGGACCCGCGTACACCTTCAGCTTCTTCTGCACCTGGCGCGCCAGCTTGTTGTGCGGGAGCATGCCGATGATGGCGTTCTCGACGGTGCGGGTCGGGTGCTTCACCAGCTGTTCGCCGATGGAGCGCTTGCGCAGACCGCCCGGGAAACCCGAGTGGCGGTACGCAAATTTGTCGGTGAGCTTCTTGCCCGACAGGGCAATCTTCTCGGCGTTGATGATGATGACGAAGTCACCCTCATCGGAGTTGGGCGTGAATGTCGGCTTGTGCTTGCCACGGAGCAGCTTGGCTGCTTCCACGGCGAGCCGGCCGAGCACCACGTCTTGGGCGTCGATGACGTACCACTTACGCGTGGTGTCACCCGCCTTCGGCGTGAATGTAGGCACAGCTATACCTCTTCTTCTCGGGTTGAGTCCCGGTGCTATCCGGGTGTCGGTCAAGTGCGCGACCTTGTATTTCCCGGCGACCGACGGTGAC
>Ga0265327_10001271_pt1 | contig 33262 bp, 35 predicted proteins | sample 41621metaG_FD_202089 | JGI IMG/M metagenome (GOLD analysis project Ga0265327, IMG submission 202089) | Rhizosphere microbial communities from Carex aquatilis grown in University of Washington, Seatle, WA, United States - 4-16-21 metaG | ecosystem: Host-associated > Plants > Roots > Rhizosphere...
CGATCCGCTCCCACTGACCATCGCTCAGCACCAGCCGATCCATCACACCCAAGACTGCCTCCAAAAAGCAGTCTTGAATCACGCTTCGGCTTCAGCCGGAATCCCTAGAGTCCACAGGACCTAGGCTACATCAGGAATTGCGGCTGAACGCTCGGCCGTGCATCTGCACCGTGTCGGTGCGCTTGTCGTAGATGGCGTCGCCCCAATAGGTGCCGGTCTTCATGTCGCCGTTGGCGCAGGAAGCGAAGAAGGTGGTCTCTTCCGTGGCGTCGGTGTTGCCCAGGAAGACGAACTGATGCCAGACGACCATGTTGTCGTGCCGGCGGACCTGGACCTGGATGCGGTTGCCGACATTGTCGGACGTCCACGCGCCGGCCAGGCGGTCGCAGCCATCCTGGGGCGCGACCCGCGTCGCCGACCGCGCCAGGGCCGGCGCGGCGTGGTGATTGCAGGCCGATAGCGCGACTGCGCAGAGCACGGTCACGCCGAGCGCCCGGAAGGGGGCGAACGCTTTCATCTTAACCAAGTCCTAACACACTGAAGCGGGGCCGTTTCTAGGGAGGACAGCCGGCAATTTCAACGGCCGCGACTTTTTCGCGCCGCTACCTTTCGCCTCGCCCCTAGCTTCGGCCAGACGGCCGCACGGCCAGCGGCAGGTCGTCGAATAGTCCCGGCGCGGCGCTGGTGCGGGCCTTTTCGATCGACAGCATGCGCATCTTGGTCGTCACCCCGCCGGTCGCCGAAAAGCCGCCGGATTTGCCGCTGGCGGCCAGCACCCGGTGGCAGGGCACGATGATCGGGATCGGGTTGCGGCCCAGGGCCTGGCCCACCTGCTGCGACAAGGCCACGTCCCCCAGCCGCCGGGCGATGTCGCCGTAGGTCAGGGTCTCGCCCGGGCGGATGCCGCGGGCGATGTCCCACACCCGCCGGTGCAGGTCCGGCGCCTCGCGGTAGTCCAGGGCGACGCCGGTCAGGTCGGCCGCCTCGCCGCGCATCAGGCCCTGGATGCCGGCGATCGCCGCGGCGATGGCGGGAGTGGGGGCGGCCTCGGCGGCGTCCGGAAAGCGTCGGGCGATCCGCCCGCGTACGCCGTCCTCAGGCAACATGGCGCCCACCACCCCGCGCTCGCCCCAGATCAGGGCGCAGTCGCCGATGGCGGTGTCGAAGACGGCGAAGGCTAGCATGGCGCGCAGCATAGCACCGCCCCAAGGGGCCGCGCCGCCCGGAACTTGCGCTCCGGCGCGGGCTGCTGACGCGTCCTGGTGCTAGTAGACCCGCGGCTTCGGCGGGATGGAGGGCGCCTCGTTGGTCATCGGGGTGGCGTGCACCGGCCGGTAGTCGATCTTCACGGCGCCCGAGGCGTCGTCCCACCAGGCCAGGGTGTGCTTCATCCAGTTGACGTCGTCGCGCTCGGCGAAGTCCTCGCGGGCGTGGGCGCCGCGGCTTTCCGTGCGATTGAGGGCGCCGTTCACCGTCACGATCGCCTGTCCGACCAGGTTCTCGAACTCCAGGGTCTCGATGAGGTCGGTGTTCCAGATCATGCCGCGGTCGGAGACCTTGATGTCCGGCCGCTTGGCGTGCACCGCGGCCAGGCGCTCGACCCCGGACTTCAGCGACTCGCCGGTGCGGAAGACGGCGGCGTCCTCCTGCATGGCGGTCTGCATCTCCAGGCGGATCTGCGCCGTCGGGGTGCCGCCGGAGGCGTTGCGCAGGCGGTCGAGGCGGGCCAGGTGGCCCTCGGTCCAGGCGGCCTTGAGTTCGGGCTGGGTGGCGCCGGACTTCAGGGTCTCGCCGCAGTGCAGGCCCACCGCGCGGCCGAACACCACCAGGTCGATGAGCGAGTTCGAGCCGAGGCGGTTGGAGCCGTGCACCGACACGCAGGCCGCCTCGCCGACGGCCATCAGGCCCGGCACCACCTGGTCGGGATTATCGCCGACGCGGGTGACGACCTCGCCGTGGAAGTTCGTCTGGATGCCGCCCATGTTGTAGTGGACGGTGGGCAGCACCGGGATCGGCGCCTTGGTGACGTCGACGCCCGAGAAGATGCGGGCGGTCTCGGAGATGCCGGGCAGGCGCTCGTGCAGCACCTTGGGATCCAGGTGGTCCAGGTGCAGGAAGATGTGGTCCTTCTTGGGACCGACGCCGCGGCCTTCGCGGATCTCGATGGTCATGGCGCGGCTGACCATGTCGCGCGGGGCCAGATCCTTCACGGTGGGGGCGTAGCGCTCCATGAAGCGCTCGCCCTCGGAGTTGGTCAGATAGCCGCCCTCGCCCCGGGCGCCCTCGGTGATCAGGCAGCCGGCGCCGTAGATGCCGGTGGGGTGGAACTGCACGAACTCCATGTCCTGCAGGGGCAGGCCGGCGCGCAGCACCATGCCGCCGCCGTCGCCGGTGCAGGTGTGGGCGCTGGTGGCGTTGAGATAGGCGCGGCCGTAGCCGCCGGTGGCCAGCACCGTGGTCTGGGCCTGGAAGCGGTGCAGGGAGCCGTCGTCCAGCTTCCACGCCGTGACGCCCCGGCACGTTCCCTCGTCCATGATCAGGTCGAGGGCGAAGTACTCGATGAAGAACTCGACGTCCTTGCTCAGCGACTGGCCGTACATGGTGTGCAGCATGGCGTGGCCGGTCCGGTCGGCCGCCGCGCAGGTGCGCTGGATCGGCGCCTCGCCGAAGTTCTTGGTCATGCCGCCGAAGGCGCGCTGATAGATCTTGCCGTCCGGGGTGCGCGAGAAGGGCACGCCCCAGTGCTCCAGCTCATAGACCGCCGCCGGGGCGTTGCGGACCATGTATTCGATGGCGTCCTGGTCGCCCAGCCAGTCCGACCCCTTGACGGTGTCGTACATGTGCCAGCGCCAGTCGTCCGGTCCCATGTTGCCGAGGCTGGCCGAGATGCCGCCCTGGGCCGCCACGGTGTGGCTGCGGGTGGGGAACACCTTGGTGATGCAGGCCGTCTTCAGCCCCGCCGCCGCGCAGCCCAGGGCCGCGCGCAGGCCCGAGCCGCCGGCGCCCACCACCACCACGTCGAACCGGTGGTCGATGAATTCGTAGGACGCCATGGTCAGTTCGCTCCGCCGCCGACGGCGACCTTCAGAAGGGACACCAGGGCCAGGGCGCCGGCGCCCCAGGCCACGAACACGTTGAGGATCAGCAGGGCCAGCTTGCTGCCCGGCTTTTCGATGTAGTCCTCGATGATCACGCGCATGCCGAGCTGCATATGGTAGCAGGCGGCCAGGATTGTCAGGGACAGCAGGGCCGCGTTCAGCGGGTGCTGCAGCCACGACACCGCGTCGGCGTAGCCGCCGGCCGCGAGGCTGAGGGCCGAGGAGACGCCCCACAGCACCAGGAAGATCAGGGCCACGGCGCTGACGCGCTGGCCGATGAAATGGCCGACGCCGTGCTTGGAGGCGCCCATGCCGCGGGCGCGGCCGAGGGGGGTGCGGAAACCGGTCATGCCAGCGCTCCCATGGCGAAGGCCGCCGCCCAGACCAGGGCCGCGGCGGCGATGGCGAAGGCGTAGGCGATGACGGCGGTGGCGTTGGCGGTCTTGGGCTGGAAGCCCTGGCCCAGGTCCCAGGCCAGGTGTCGCACGCCGTTGGCCAGGTGGAAGAACACCGCCACGGTGACGCCGAACAGCACCACCTTGCCGGGGATCGAGCCCAGCAGGCCCTTGTAGGCGGCGTAGGCGTCCGGCCCCGAAGCCAGGGCGAAGGCCCAGCCCGCCAGGATCAGGGCGCCCACGTACAGCGCCACCCCGGCGGCCCGGTGCAGGATCGACGCGACCATGGTGACGTGCCAGCGCCAGATCATGAACGGCGAGAGCGGGCGCGGTCGCACGCCCGGCGAGGCTTCAGCCATGTATCCCTCCAGAAAGCGCCGGGACTTTTAAGCCGGGTGGCGGGGGTGTCAACGAAGCGGAGGCGCTTCGACGTCCTCCAACCACGTCGCGGAGCGCATTTCCTGCAGGCGCGAGGCCGTGCGTTCGAATTCGAAGGCCTGGTCGCCGTCCGGATAGAGGGCCTCGGGCTCGGCGGCGGCCAGGACCACCAGGCGGGCGCGGGCCTCGTAGAGGGTGTCGATCAGGGTGCCGAAGCGCTTGGCCTCGTTGCGGCGGTCGGGGGTGATGCGCGGGACGGCCTCGACGAACACGGTATGGAAGCGCTCGGCGATGGCGATGTAGTCCTGCGGACCCAGGGCCGCGACGCACAGGCTGGCGAAGTGGGCCCGCAGCAGGCCGCCGGCGGCGCGGGGAAAGTGTTCCTTGCGGCCCAGCACCTCCAGGGTGGCGCCCAGCTCCTCCTCGCCGCCCAGCATGTCGCGCCACAGGCCGTCGAACTGCCGCTCGTTGTCCGGGTCGATTGGGGAGAACCAGGTTCCGGCGCCGCGCAGGCGGTCGAGGCGATAGTCGTGCTGGCCGGCGACGGAGACGATCGCCATGCGGTCCTTCAGCATCTGGATGAAGGGCAGGAAGAGCTGGCGGTTGATGCCGTTCTTGTAGAGCTCGTCCGGCGGGCGGTTGGAGGTGGCCACCAGGGTCACGCCGCGCTCGAACAGGGCCTCGAACAGGCGGCCCAGGATCATGGCGTCGGCGATGTCGGTGACCTGCAGCTCGTCGAAGCAGAGCAGCCTGGCCTCGGCGGCGATGACGTCGGCCACGGGCGGGATCGGATCGTCGCCCTTCATGCGGCCGGAATGGGCGTGGCCGAAGCGGGCCTGGCGCGCCGCCGCGTCGCCCCGCCGCCAGGCGTCGACCAGGCGGTGGACCTCGGCCATGAAGACGTGGAAGTGCACCCGCCGGCGGGGCTCCATCGGCGCGGTGTCGAAGAACAGGTCCATGAGCAGGGACTTGCCCCGCCCCACCGGCCCCCAGAGGTAGACTCCGCGCACGCCCTCGGCCTTGCGGAACAGGCCCTTGGGCCGGGCGTCGGCCAGGCGGTCCTCCAGCGCCGACAGGGCCTCGACGGCCGCGGCCTGCGCGGGGTCGGCAGCCAGTTCGCCCGAGCTCAGCTTCTGGTCATAGGCGGCGCGGGTGAGGCGGGGCATCGAGGGCCGTTACCCCGCCCGGCCGGCAAGCTCAACCTGCCGCAACGGGAAGGGTGGAACGGAGTCTGGATCGGTCCGTCAGAGCCGGGCGCGTCCGGAGCCCGCGTTGACGTCGACGAAGGCGATCATCGCCGGCCACCGCCGCATGGCCTCCGGCGAAAAGCCAACGCGGATTTCATCGCCGGTCGGCTCTGCATAGGTGCCGAAGAGGCGATCCCAGATCGGCATGTCCCCGAAATTTCGCGCATGAACATCGAACGCGTGGTGCAGGATGTGAGCCTCCGGCCGCTGGATGAACCATCCGGTCCAGGCCGGGGTGGCGATGTTCCAATGCTGATAGAGGGCGACGAAGAATCCCAGTCCCCCGGCCAGGGCCGCGGCGTCCGGCGTCACCCCGAGCAACTGCGCCGCCAGCAGGGTCATGACGATCTGAACCATGAGGTCGACCGGGTGGAAGATCATCGCCGAGGCGATGTCCACCCGCGCCACGCCGTGATGGAGCTGGTGTCCGAGCCGCCAGAGGATGTCGAAGCGGTGCTGGATGCGATGCGACCAGTAGGTGAAGAAGGTCGTCAGGACCAGGGTCGGCAGGGCGCCCCACAGGCCCCAGCCGGCGAGGTGCGCCGCCCGCCACTTGGGCAGCAGCGGCAGGAGGACCAGGGGCATCAGCGCATTGCACAGCAGCGAGACGGTCAGTCCCGCCGCGCCGATCGCGCGCCAGCCGCGAATCGCCGGCATGGGTCGGCCCGCGCCGATCAGCGGTTCGAGGAGCATCATCGCCGCAAAGACAAGCGGAAGCGAAAGCGCCGTGGCGGTCTGGAAATCCATGGTCGAGCCCTCCCCCCCGCTTCTACGGGCGAAGGCGCCGCGTGGATCAGCCCGCGGGGAAGCGCTCCGGTCTCACAGTTCCCCGGACTCCCTGTCCCCCGGGGCCCCAGCTTCTCAGGCCCCCAGTTCCTTGAGCACGAAGCGATAGGTCTGCGCCTTCTCGCAGGCGCAGCCGCGCATGACGCCCGCCTTGTCCCACCAGATCAGGGTCGGATAGGCGAAGTTGATGTCGTTGTCCTTGAGCAGGGGGCGCAGGTCCTCGACCAGCTTGCGGCCGGCGTCGACCACGGCGGTGCGCGCGGCGTCGCCGTCGGCGGGGGGGACGCCGGGCGCGGTCCAGGCGTCGGCCGGCTTCACCTCGGTCCATTGCTGGTAGAGCTTCCAGCTCCGGTTCAGCCACAGCTCGGCCACCGTGGCCCGCTCCGGCGGCGTCGACTTGGACTGGCCGTTGCGGTCGGCCCTGGCGATCATGATCACCCGGGTGTCGACCCCCACCGCCTGCAGCTTGGGGAACATCTCCTCCTCGAAACGGATGCAGTCCGGGCACGAGCGATAGGAGACCATGTAGAGCTTGGGCCCGCCCAGCTTGGGCGAGACGTAGCCGGCGCCCTCCAGCGCCTTGGCGATCTCGGCCTGGTGGGTCTTGATGGTGTGCGGGCGCCAGCGCAGGTCGAGCGCCCACCAGCCGTAGAGCCCGCCGCCCGCGACGGCGAGGACGGCGATGGCGATCAGCCAGGGTGCGAGCTTTTTCATGGTGCGATCCTGTCGCCGCTTGATCCGCCTCATGGGCGCGCCGGCGGCCTTGCGCACATGCTGCATGGCGGAGCATGAACCGGTCAACCGCCGGCCTTGCCCCCGCCCCGCCGACGCGGGCATGTTCCTGAACTGATCGGAGAAGACGCCATGCCGCTGCATGCCGAAGGGGAGTTCCGCCTGGACGACGAGGCCGACACCGTCGACCTCGGCGAATCGCTGGCCCGGGTGCTGCAGAAAGGCGACGCGGTGTGCCTGTCCGGACCGCTGGGCGCGGGCAAGTCGGTGCTGGCCCGGGCCATGGTGAGGGCCCTGTGCCCCGGCGAGGGCGAGGTGCCGAGCCCGACCTTCACCCTGGTGCAGTTCTATCCGGCCCCGGACTTTCCCCTGGCCCACTTCGACCTCTACCGCCTGACCTCGGCCGACGAGGCCTATGAGATCGGCCTGGACGAGGCTTTGCGCGAAGGCGCGGCGATCATCGAATGGCCCGAACGCCTGGGCCATCACCTGCCGCACGACCGGCTGGAGGTGGAGATCAGCCTCGACGGGGAGGCCCGGCGCGTGCGGCTGACCCCCTACGGCGCCTGGCAGGAGCGGCCCCTTGAAGCCTGAACGCGAAGCCCTGAAGGCGGACTTCCTGGCCAAGGCGGGCCTGGCCGGCGCCCAGCGCGAGATGCTGGCCGGCGACGCCTCCACGCGACGCTATGAACGGCTCTATCCCGCCAAGGGCCCCAGCCTGATCTTCATGGACCAGCCGCCCTCGGTGGAGACCCAGCCCTGCCCGCCCAAGGCCACCGACGCGGAACGCCGGGCCCTGGGCTACAACGCCCTGGCCAGGCTGGCGGCCGGCCGGGTGGAGGCCTTCGTGGCCTGCGCCGGCTATCTGACCTCGCGCGGCCTCTCGGCGCCCAAGGTGATCGCCGCCGACGCCGCCGCCGGCCTGGCGGTGCTGGAAGACCTGGGCGACGGCCTCTACGCCAGCCTGATCGCCGAGGGCATGGACGAGGCGCCGCTGTACGACGCGGCCATCGACGTCCTGTCCGTGCTGCACGACGAGCGGCCGCCCGAGGTGCTCAAGGCGCCCGGCGCGACCTGGCCGCTGCTGACCTATGACGACCTGGCGCTGAAGACGGCCGGCGACCTGTTCACCGAGTGGCTGCCGAAATTCAATCCGCGCCTCACCTTCGGGCCGACCCAGGCTGCGGAGTGGGAGGCCATCTGGGTCCCGATCCGGGCGCGGGGCGAGGCCGGGGCCAGCGTCTTCTGCCACCGCGACTATCACGCCGAAAACCTGGTCTGGCTGCCGGACCGGCACGGCGCCGCCCGCGTCGGCCTGCTGGACTTCCAGGACGCCCTTCGGGCCCACCCGGCCTGGGACCTTTCCATGCTGTTGCACGACGCCCGCCGCGACGTCGCGCCGGAGCGGGAGGCCGCCTGCCTGGCGCGGTACTTCGACCGCAACCCGCATCTCGACCGCGCGGCCTTCACGGCCGATTTCCATGCCCTGGGCGCGCTGAACATCGTGCGCATCCTGGGCATCTTCTCGCGGCTTGTGGTGCGCGACGGCAAGCCCCGCTACGCGGCCTTCATGCCCCGGCTGTGGGGCTATCTGGACCGCTGCCTGGCCGACCCGTCCCTGGCGGCGCTGAAGGGCTGGCTCGACGACCATGCCCCGGCGGAGTCGCGAGCATGATGGCCCCCAAAACGGCCATGGTTCTGGCCGCCGGCCTCGGCCTTCGCCTGCGCCCCCTCACCGAGCGGATGCCCAAGGCCCTGGTCAAGGTGGGCGGCAAGGCGATGATCGACCACGCCCTGGATGGCCTGCGCGACGCCGGGGTCGAGCGGGCGGTGGTCAATGTCCACGCCTTCGCCGACCAGTTGGAAGATCACCTGAGAGCCCGCCGGGACCTCGAGATCCTGATCTCCGACGAGCGGGCCCTGCGCCTGGAAACCGGCGGCGGGGTCAAGAAGGCCCGCGCCCTGCTGGGCGAGGGCCCGATCTGGGTGGCCAACAGCGACTACGCCTGGATCAGCCGCGAGGGCTTCGGCGCGGTGGCCAGGGCCTGGGATCCGGCGCGCATGGACGTCTGCGTGATCGTGGTCCCCAAGGACCGCACCCTGGGCTTCGAGACGCCGGGCGACTTCACCATCGACGCCGAGGGCCGCCTGACCCATCGCGGCGAGGCGCCTAGCGCGCCCCTGCACTGCTTCGGGGTGGAGATCCTGGACCCTACGCCGGTCTACGCCGATCCGCGCGAGGCCTTTTCCCTGTTCGACGTCTGGATGGCCGCCCAGAAGCGGGGCCGCCTGTTCGGCGTGGTGCCGGACGGGACCTGGATGCAGGCCGGCGATCCGCGCTCGCTGGAGGCGGTGGAAGCGCGCCTGGCCGAGGACCGGTCCGCCGCCCGGGAGCCATCGGCCCAGGCGCGATGACCGGGGCCCAGGCGCGATGACCGGCTTCCTCGCCGCCCCGGCGCCGCGCTGGTTCACGATCGCCGCGCACCGTCCCTTCCTGGAGGACCTGGCCGCCGGCGTGCACGCCGCCCTGTCGCCCCTGGGCCCGGAGGCCCTGGCCGAGGCGGTGATCCTGGTGCCCACCCGCCGCGCCGCGCGGTCCCTGGCCGAGGCGTTCCTGAAGGCGGCGAGCGCGCGGGCGGTGCTGCTGCCCCAGGTACGGGCCATCGGCGACCTGGACGAGGGTGAACCGCCCTTCGAACCGGGCGACCTGGCCCTGGATCTGCCGGCCGCCATCAGCCCCTGGCGCCGGCGCTTCGAACTGGCCCGCCTGGTGACCGAGAACCAGCACCTGCTGGACCGCGAGGACCTGGACGCCGGCGCGGCGCTGGAGCTGGCCGACGCCCTGGCGGTGTTCCTGGATGGGCTGCAGATCGAGGAGGTGGCCGATCCGGGCGCCGTGCGCGGCCTGGTGGAGGGCGACCTCGCCCAGCACTGGCGACGGTCGGCGGAGTTCCTGTCCCTGGCCCTGGAGGCCTGGCCCCGACGGCTGGACGAGCTGGGCCTGGTCGACGTGGCGACGCGGCGGGTGGCCCTGCTGCGGCGCCTGGGCGAGCGCTGGACCGAGCGGCCGCCGGGCGAGGTGATGATCGCGGCCGGGTCCACCGGCACGGCGCCGGCCGCGGCCGACCTGCTGGCGGCGGTGGCGCGGGCGCCGCGCGGCTGCGTGGTCCTGCCTGGGCTGGACAAGTCCCTGGCCGAGGCGGCCTGGGACCAGGTCGAGGACCAGCATCCCCAGGGCTCCATGAAGCGCCTGCTGGCCCGGGCGGGGATCGAACGCGGCGACGTGCGCGACTGGGACCCCTCGGCCGAGACCGAGGCCCGGGGGCGCTGGCGGCGGCGGCTGATCAACGAGGCCCTGCGGCCGGCCGAGGCCACCGCCGACTGGCTGAAGCAGATCGAGGCCCTGCGACGCGAGGGCGAAGCCGCCGGGGTCGATCCCCTGGCCGTGGGCCTGGAGGGCCTGGCGGTGATCGCCGCCCGCACCGAGGAGGAGGCCGCCACGGCCGCCGCCCTGCTGATGCGCGAGACCCTGGAGACGCCCGACGCCACCTGCGCCCTGATCACCCACGACGTCGACCTCGCCCGCCGGGTCAGCGCCCGCCTGACCCGCTGGGGCGTCACCGCCGACACCTCGGCCGGCCAGCCGCTGGCGCAGTATCCCGTGGCCGTGCTGGCCAGCCTGGTCGCCCGGGCGGCGGCCGACCCGACCGATCCGATCAGCCTGCTGGCGTTGGCCAAGCACCCGCTGGTGCGCCTGGGCCTGGACGAGGCGACCCTGGACCGCCGCCGCCGCGCCCTGGAGCGCTACGGCCTGCGCGGCCCCCGCCCCGGCGGCTGGGACCAGCTCGACCAGCGGCTGCTGGACGCGGCCCAGGGACGCGAGGACGAGGACGCCGAACGCATCGCCGCCCGCCGCGAGAGCGTCGAGGAGGCCCTGGCCCTCCACCCCCTGCTGCGCGCGCCGCTGGACGCGCTGGCCGGGGTGTTCGGCGGCGGCCCGGCGCCGGCGGCCCTGGCGGCGCGCACCCTGGCCGAGACCCTGGAAGTCCTGGCGGTCGGGCCGGCGGGCGGACAGGGCGACCTCTGGGCCGGGCTCGGCGGCGAGGCGGCGGCGGGCCTGCTGTCGGCGGTGATGACCGAGAGCGAGGGCCTGCCCCCGGTCACCGCCAACGCCTTCGCCGAGCTGCTGGACAACCTGATGGCCCGCGAGAGCGTCCGCTCGGGCGGCGCCACCCATCCGCGCCTGAAGATCCTGGGGGTGCTGGAAGCGCGCCTGGTGCGCGCCGACCACCTGATCCTGGCGGGGCTGGAAGAGGGCGTCTGGCCGCCGTCCGCCCCCATCGACCCCTTCCTGTCGCGGCCCATGCGCAAGACCCTGGGCCTGCCGCCGCCGGAACGGCGGGTGGGGCTGTCGGCCCACGACTTCGCCCAGGCGGCCTCCGCGCCCCGGGTCAGCCTGATCCACTCCGAACGCCGCGGCGGCGCGCCGGCGGTGGCCTCGCGCTGGCTCTGGCGGCTGGAGACCCTGGCCCGGGGCGCGGCGGCGAACCTGCCCCGCCGGCCCGAACTGATCGCCTGGACGCGGGGCCTGGACGCGCCGGCGAGCTTCGAACCCGCCCGCCGGCCGAGGCCGACGCCGCCCCTGCACGTGCGCCCGCGCCGCATGCCGGTGACCGGGGTCGAGCGCTGGATCCGCGATCCCTACGCCGTCTATGCCCGCGAGATCCTCAAGCTGCGCCCCCTGGACCGGCCGGATGAGCCGGTGGAGGCCCTGGCCCGGGGCACCGCCATCCACGCCGCCTTCGAGCGCTTCTCGCGCGAGCATCCCGAGGCCCTGCCCGAGGCCGCCGAGGCGGTGTTCGCGGCCATGTTGGGCGAGGCCCTGCGCGCCGCCGGCGTGCCCGAGGGCCGCATGGCCCGCGAGCTGGCCCTGGCCGCCAACGCCGCCCCTTGGGTGGTGGCCTTCGAGCGCAAGCGGCGGCCGGGCGCGCGGCTGATGATCGAGCAGAGCGGGCTGATCGAGCTGAGCGCGCCGGGCGGGCCCTTCGTCCTCACCGCCAAGGCCGACCGCATCGAGGCCCGCGGCCACGCCGCCGACATCCTGGACTACAAGACCGGCGCCGCCCCCAGCCCCAAGCAGGTGAAGGCCGGGCTGTCGCCGCAGCTCACCCTGACGGCGGCCATCGTGGCGGCCGGCGGCTTCGCCGAGCTGGGGCCCCTGGCCCCCGGCGAGCTGGTCTATGTGCGGGTCAGCGGCGGGCGTGAGCCGGGCCGGGAGGAATCCCGCGCCAAGGGGGCCGAGAGCCAGGCCCTGGCCGACGCCGCCCTGGCGGGGCTGAAGAAACGCATCGACTGGTTCGACCAGGAAGAGACCGGCTACCAGTCCTGGGCCATGCCCCAGTTCATCGGCCGCTACGCCGGCGACTACGACCATCTGGCGCGCCTGTGGGAATGGCACGTGATCGGCGAGTCCGAGGGCGGCGACGGCGCCGGGCCGGAGGGCGGCGAATGAGCGCCGATCCGCAGGTCCAGGCCTCCGATCCCCGCGCCACGGTGTTCGTGGCCGCCAACGCCGGCGCCGGCAAGACCTCGACCCTGGTCAAGCGGGTGGCGCGCCTGCTGCTGGCCGGGGCCTCGCCCGAGGCGATCCTCTGCGTCACCTACACCAAGGCCGGGGCGGCGGAGATGCAGCGGCGCCTGTTCCAGGAGCTGGGCGACTGGGCGGTGATGAAGGACGAGGATCTCACCCGGACCCTTGTCGAGCTCGAGGAGGGCGGGCGCGACCTGTCCAAGGCCCGGGCGCTGTTCGCCCGCGCCCTTGAGACGCCGGGCGGGCTGAAGATCCAGACCATCCACGCCTTCTGCGAGAAGCTGCTGCGGCGCTTCCCCCTGGAGGCCGGGGTGTCGCCGGGGTTCAGCGTGCTGGAAGACGCGGCGGCGGCGCGGCTGTCGGCCGAGGCGCGCGAGGCGGCGGCCCGCTTCGCCATGAGCCATCCCGACGGCCCCATCGCCGAGGCCTACAACCATTTTGCGGTGGAGCTGGACTACCGAAGCTTCAACGCCATGTTCGCCACCTTCGAGACCCGCCGTCGGCAGATCGCGGCCTATGTCGACCGCTGCGGCGGCCCGACCCTGGCCGAGCGGGACGTCTGGCGGCGCTGCGGCTTCGCGGCGGCGACCTCGCCGGCCGAGATCGAGGCCGAGGCGCTGGAGCGCATCCGCTGGGGCCAGTGGCGGCGGGCGGCCGAGGCCCTGCTGGGCACGGGCAAGTCCAGCGACGCGGACACCGGTCGGAAGATGCTGGCGGTGGACGCCGAGCCCACCTTCGAGGGCCTGTGCGGCGTCTTCCTGACCAAGGAGGGCAAGCCCCGCGCCAAGATGGGCACCCAGGGCCTCGCCCCCTGGGCGGCGGAATGGCTGGCCGAGGAGCAGGGCCGGCTGGCCGAGGCCCGGGCGCGGCTGCAGGCCGCGCACGTGGCCCGCGACAGCTGGTTCGCGATCACTCTGGCGGGCGCCTACGCCGGCGCCTACGAGACCCTGAAGGCCCAGCGCGGGGGCCTGGACTTCGGCGACCTGATCGAACGCACCAACGCCCTCATCACCGTCCGGGCCGACGCCGCCTGGGTGCTCTACAAGCTGGACGGCGGGCTGGAGCACGTGCTGCTGGACGAGGCCCAGGACACCGCCCCCGACCAGTGGGACATCCTGCGCGGCCTCACCGGCGAGTTCTTCGCCGGTGAGGCCGCCGCCGCCCTGGTGCGCACCCTGTTCGCGGTGGGCGACGAAAAGCAGTCGATCTTCAGCTTCCAGGGCGCGGCGCCGGAACGCTTCGCCGCCGAGGGTCAGGCCTTCAAGGCCATGGTCGAGGACGCGGGGGCGCGCTTCGAGCGGGTGTCGCTGCTGGAGAGCTGGCGTTCGGCGCCCGAGGTGCTGGGCTTCGTGGACGCGGTGTTCTCCGATCCGGAGGCCCTGGCGGGCCTGCGCCCCGCCGAGGCGGGCAACGTGGTCGGCTTCCCGGTCAAGCACATCGCCCGGCGCGACCCCGGCGGCAGCGTCGAGGCCTGGCCTCTGGAGACCAGCGACCCGACGCCCGATCCCGATCCCTGGGCGCCGGTGGACGCCGAACCGGCCGAGAGCGGCGGGCGCAAGCTGGCCCGGCGCATCGCCCGATCGGTCAAGGCCATGATCGCCCGCGGCGAGGCGGTGCAGGATCGCCAGACCCGCGAGCCCCGCCCCTGTGTGGCCGGGGACTTCCTGATCCTGGTGCGGCGGCGCAACGCCCTGTTCCACGAGATCATCCGCGCCCTGAAGCGCGAGGGGGTGGCGGTGGGCGGCGCCGACAGGCTGAAGCTGTCGGAGCACATCGTCTTCGCCGACCTGATGGCCCTGGCCCGCTTCGTCCGCTTCCCGGCCGACGACCTGACCCTGGCGGCGGTGCTGCGCGGCCCGTTCTGCGACGTGGACGAGGAGAGCCTCTACGATCTCGCCTACGACCGCGCGGGGACGCTTTGGGGCGCGCTGGTCGCCCGCGGCGACGAGCGGCCAGAGTGGACGGCGGCCCGGGGGTTCCTCGGCTGGGCGGCGGAGACTGCGCGCCAGCGGCCGCCGTTCGACTTTTTCAGCCGCGTGCTGAGCCGCCTGGACGACGCCGGCCGGTCCATGCGCGCGCGCATGCTGGTGCGTTTCGGGGCCGAGGCGGAGGACGCCCTGGAAGCCTTCCTGGCCGAGGTCCTGGCCGCCGAGGGCCGCGACCTGCGCGACCTGGAGAGCGTCATCGCCGCCCTCAGCGAGACGGAGCTGGAGGTCAAGCGCGAGCAGGAGGATTCCCAGACCCGCGCCGGCGGCGAGGTGCGGGTGATGACGGTGCACGGCGCCAAGGGCCTGGAGGCGCCCATCGTCATCCTGCCCGACACCACCACGCGCGCCACGGCCCAGGGCGGGCCGCTGCTGGACGCGCCCGGCGGCGGTTTCCTGTGGGCGCCGCGCAAGGCCGCCGACTGCCCGGCCAGCGAGGCGGCGCGCGCCGCGCGGGACCTGGCCGGCGATCACGAGTCCCTGCGCCTGCTCTATGTCGCCCTGACCCGGGCCCGGGACCGGCTGATCATCTGCGGGGTGGAGGGCCAGAAGCACCGCTTCGAGCGGAGCTGGCGCGACTATGTGGACCGGGCCCTGGCCGCGGCCGACGGCGTGCGCCCATTCGCCCCGGACGGCGGCGGCGAGGGCCTGAGGCTGGGGGCCGATCCCCGGCCCCTGGGTCCCGCCCTCTCCGAGGCGGCGGCTGAGGAGGCGGTTCCGGCCTGGGCGCGGCGCCTGGCCCCGGGGGAAGCGGCGGCCCTTCGCTACGCCTCGCCCTCGACCCTGGGCGAGGACGGCAAGGGGCCGGCGCCCTCGCCGCTCAGCGCCGTCGACGGCCTGGGCCGCTATCGCCGCGGCGAGATCATCCACCGTCTGCTGCAGCTGCTGCCGGACCTGGCGCCCGAGGCGCGGGCGGCCGGGGCGCAGCGCCTGCTGGCCCGCGAGCGCGACCTCACCGAGGCGCAGCGGACCGAGATGGCGGGCGCGGCCCTGGCGGTGCTGGGCGACGCCCAGTTCGCCGAGGTGTTCGCCCCCGGCTCGCGCGCCGAGGTGGCGCTGGCGGGCGCGGCCGCGAAGCTGCCGGCCGGACTGGCGATCTCCGGCCGGGTCGACCGCCTGCGGGTGACGCCCGAGCGGGTTCTGGTCATCGACTTCAAGACCAACCGCCCCGCCCCGGCGCGGATCGAGGACGCCGACCGGGCCTATGTCGTGCAGATGGCGGTCTACCGGGCGGTGCTGGCCGAGGTGTTCCCGGGGCGGACCATCGAGGCGGCGCTGGTGTGGACCGACGGACCGCGCCTCATGCCGGTGCCAGAAAATCTCATGCTCCAGGCGCTGGACGAGATCGCCGCAAACAGTTGAAGTGGCCGCTGAGTGGCTTACATGCGCCATCTATCGAGTCGCGGGCTGTCCCGCGGCTGCTGGGAGTTATTCCATGAGCACCGTCAAGGTCACCGACGAAACCTTCGAACAAGACGTCCTGAAGTCCGACAAGCCCGTGCTGGTGGACTTCTGGGCCGAGTGGTGCGGCCCCTGCAAGCAGATCGCTCCGGCCCTGGAGCAGATCGCCGAGGAGCTGGCCGGCCAGGTGACCATCGCCAAGGTCGACATCGACAACAGCCCCACCACCCCGGCCCGCTACGGCGTGCGGGGCATCCCGACCATGATGCTGTTCCGCGGCGGCCAGATGGCCTCCATGAAGGTCGGCGCTATGCCCAAGTCCAAGATTCTGGAATGGCTGTCCGAAGCCGGGGTCGAAGCGGCGGCGTGACCGCTTCCCTCCCCCTCGCGGGGAGGGACAGATCGCATACCGATCGGGGTGGGGAAGTCAGCCGCTTCCCCGCCCTTTTCTATGGGCGATGACCAGGGATGTACGCGCCAGCCCTAGGTCGGCCAGGTGTCCGGGCTCATGGCCAGGACGTCGCCCATGAAGTGCAGCGAGCCGCAGATCAGCACGTGCGGCGGCGGCCCGTCGCCGGCGAGGGCCTTGGCCAGGGCGTCCTCGACACCGTCCGCCACCTCGGCGTCCAGACCCACCGCCAGGGCGGAATCGACCAGATCCTCCGGCGGCGTGGCGCTGGGGGACTCGAAGCTGGTGGTGAACACCTTGTGGGCCGCGCCGCGGAAAGCCTCGAAGAAGCCGCGGTTGTCCTTGCGCCCCAGCATGCCGACGATCATCACCACAGGGCGTCCGTCGCGGGCCGCCAGGCGCGCCACGGCGTCGGCCAGGGCGCGGCCGGCATGGGGGTTGTGCGCCCCGTCCAGCCACAGGTCCGCGCCGCGCGTCCGGGCCATCTCGGCCAACGGTCCCTTGGTCAGGGCCTGGAAGCGGCCCGGCCACACCGCCGACGCGACGCCCCGGGCGATGGCGGCGTCATCGATGCGCGGATCGCCCAGCGCCTTGATGGCCACCACCGCCAGGCCGGCGTTGTCGAACTGGTGGGCGCCGAACAGGCTGGGCGGCGGCAGGTCCAGGAGGCCGTCCTCGAGCTGGACCACCAGGCGGCCGTTCTGCTCATAGGCGTCGACGTCGCGGCCCATCAGGGTCATGGGGGCGTCGAGGGTCTGGGCCTCGCTCTCGATGGTCTGCAGCGCCTCTTCGAGCTGGCGGGCCACCACCACCGGGCGACGCTTCTTGATGATGCCGGCCTTTTCCCAGGCGATCTTGGAAAGTTCCGGGCCCAGCATCTCCAGGTGGTCGTAGTCCACCGGGGTGATGACGCTGACGGCCGGGGCCGGGAAGACGTTGGAGGCGTCGAAGCGCCCGCCCAGGCCTACCTCGACGATGCAGAGGTCCGCCGGCGTCTGGGCGAAGGCGTGCAGAGCCAGGCAGGTGGTGATCTCGAAGAAGCTGATCGGCAGGCCCTGGTTGGCGGCCTCGACCTCGTCGATGCGCAGGGCCAGTTCCTCCTCGGTGATCAGCTTGCCGGCGATGCGGATGCGCTCGGCGAAGCGGACCAGGTGCGGGGAGATGATGGCGTGGACCTTGAGCCCCGCCGCCTCGGCGATGGCCCGCAGATAGGCGCAGGTCGAGCCCTTGCCGTTGGTGCCGGCCACGTGGATCACCGGCGGCAGCCGGTCCTGCGGTCGGCCAAGCGCCTCCAGCAACCGCTCGACACGGCCGGTGGTCAGGTCGATCAGGCTGGGATGCAGGGCGCGCAGGCGCGCGATGGTCAGGTCCGACGCGCGGATAGCGTCGTACTCGGGCCTCACGGGTGGCCCCGGGACCGGATCGGGCACGCTGGAGCCAGGCAAAGGGGGATCAGGCGGCGGAAAGGCGGGACCGTCCCATCATCAGGGTGCGCAGGATCGAGGCCAGCACGCCCGGCAGCTCCGACCGGGGCGTGACCCGGTCCACGACTCCGCGCTCGACCAGGAACTCCGCCGTCTGAAAGCCCGGCGGCAGGGTCTCGCGGATGGTCTTTTCGATCACGCGGCGGCCGGAGAAGCCGATCTGGGCCCCCGGCTCGGCCAGGTGCACGTCGCCGAGCATCGCGTAGGAGGCCAGCACCCCGCCCGTGGTCGGGTCGGTCAGCACCACGATGTAGGGCAGCTTGGCCTGGCGCAGGCGCTGGATGGCCAGGGTGGTGCGCGCCATCTGCATCAGCGACAGCGAGCCTTCCTGCATGCGCGCGCCGCCCGAGGCGGTGAACACCACGAAGGGCACGTCGCGCTTCACGGCCTCGTCCACCGCGGCCAGGAAGCCTTCGCCCGCCGCCACGCCCAGGGAGCCGCCCATGAAGGCGAAATCCTGGACCAGGACGACGGCGGTCTGGCCGCCGATCTCACCCACGGCCGCGGCCATGGCGTCCTGTTCGCCGGTAGTCTTGCGCGCGGCCTGCAGACCCTCGCGATAGGACTTGCCGTAGTTGAACTCCAGCGGATCGTCCGGCGACCGGGGCATCGGCAGGGCCTTGAACTTGCCCCCGTCGAAGGTGAAGGCGAAGCGCAGGTCCGGGCGGATACGCATGTGCCGGCCGGCCGGGGTGACCCACAGGGCCGCCTCCAGGTCGGAGCGGTAGATCATCTCGCCGGTGTCGGGGCACTTGACCCAGAGGTTGTCGGGGGTCTCGCGCTTGGAGACCAGCTTGCGCACGCCAGGCGCGATCTTCGCCAGCCAGCCGCCGCGTTCGCGGTTGGCGGGCGGAGGGGGACGCACCGGCTTGTTGCGTTTGTCGTCGGCCAAAGCCATGTCGAACGTTCAGTCCTTGCCTGATCAGTCGCGGCTGACTCGTGCGGAACGCACAGACTTAGCGAGCGCGCCCGCCGTTTCCAGAACTTTCGCCACCGCATCACGGTTCTGTGCGATGGCCTCGGCGATCTCGTCCACAAGGGCCGATCCCACCACCACGGCGTCGGCCACGCGCGCCACGGCGGCGGCGCGTTCAGGGGTGCGGATGCCGAAACCCACGGCCACCGGCAGGCCCGTTGCCGCGCGCACGCGGGCCACGGCCGGAGCCACGGCGTCGGCGTCAGCCTCCTTGACCCCGGTCACCCCGGCCACCGACACATAGTAGACGAAGCCCGAGGTGCGGGCGGCCACGACCTTCAGCCGCGCGTCGTCCGTGGTCGGGGTGGCCAGCCGGATCAGGGCCACGCCGGCGGCGTCGAGGGCGTCGGCCAGGGGCCCGGCTTCCTCCGGCGGGCAATCGACCACGATCACCCCGTCGACCCCGGCGGCCGCGGCGTCGCGGCCGAAGGCTTCGAGGCCGTGGCTGACCAGGATGTTCATGTAGCCCATCAGGATGATGGGGGTGGCCTGGTCGCCCTCGCGAAAGCGGCGGACGGTGTCCAGCACGCCCAAGAAGGTCATGCCGGCGGCGAGCGCCCGCAGGGCGGCGCGCTGGATCGGCGGGCCCTCGGCCATGGGGTCGGAGAAGGGGAAGCCGACCTCGATGAAGTCCGCCCCGGCGGCCGGCAGGCCTTGCAGGATCTTCAGCGCCGTCTCGGCGTCGGGATCGCCGGCCATGACATAGGCGACGAATCCGGCCCGGCGCTCGGCCTTCAGCGCGGCGAAGCGGGCGTCGATCCGCGCGACGGTCAAATCTTGCGTCCCAGGTGGGCGGCGACGGTGGCCAGGTCCTTGTCGCCCCGGCCCGACAGGTTCAGCACCACCAGCCCGTCCTTGCCGACGGCGCGGGTGACCTCGTCCAGGCGCGCCAGGGCGTGCGAAGATTCCAGGGCCGGGATGATGCCTTCCAGGCGCGTGCACAGCTGCAGGGCGTCCAGCGCCTCGTCATCGGTGCAGGTCAGGTAGGTGGCGCGGCCGACGTCGTGCAGCCAGGAATGCTCCGGGCCGATGCCCGGATAGTCCAGGCCGGCGGAGATCGAGTGGGCCTCGGTGATCTGGCCCTCGCGGTCCTGCAGCAGATAGGTCTTGTTGCCATGCAGGACGCCCGGGCGGCCGCCGTTGATGGCGGCGGCGTGCTGGCCGGACTCCATGCCGTGGCCCGAGGCCTCCACCCCGAAGATCCTGACGCTCTCGTCGGCCAGGAACGGGTGGAACAGGCCGATGGCGTTGGAGCCGCCGCCGACGCAGGCGACGATGGCGTCCGGCAGCCGGCCCTCGGCCTCCAGGATCTGGGCCCGGGCCTCGACGCCGATCACCGCCTGGAAGTCGCGGACCATCACCGGATAGGGGTGCGGGCCGGCGGCGGTGCCGATCAGGTAGTAGGTGTCATGCACGTTGGTGACCCAGTCGCGCATGGCTTCGTTCATGGCGTCCTTGAGGGTCGAGGCGCCGCTGGTCACGGGCCGGACCTCGGCGCCCAGCAGGTTCATGCGCAGGACGTTCGGCGCCTGACGCTCCACGTCCACCGCGCCCATGTAGACGATGCAGGGCAGGCCGAAGCGGGCGCAGACCGTGGCCGTGGCGACGCCGTGCTGGCCGGCGCCGGTCTCGGCGATGATGCGGGTCTTGCCCATCCGCATGGCCAGCAGGATCTGGCCCATGCAGTTGTTGATCTTGTGCGCGCCGGTGTGGTTCAGCTCCTCGCGCTTCAGATAGATCTTGGCGCCGCCGAAGTGGGCCGTCAGGCGCTCGGCGAAATAGAGCGGGCTGGGGCGCCCCACATAGTGCTTCAGGAACCCGGCCAGCTCGGCCTGGAAGCCCTCGTCCGCCTTGGCCGCCGCATAGGCCGCGTCCAGGTCCTTGACCAGGGGCATCAGGGTTTCGGGCACATAGAGGCCGCCATAGTCGCCGAACCGCCCGTAGGCGTCGGGATAGGCCGAATAGTCGTTGGGTTTGGCGATGGTGTTCACGGCGATTGGCGGTGTTTCGTCAGATGCGGCGAACCGCCTCGAGGAAGGCTGTGATCAGGGTGGGGTCCTTTAGTCCGGGACCGCGCTCCACGCCAGAGGAAACGTCCACGATGGGCGCGCCGCTGAGCCGCACCGCCTCGGCCACGTTCCAGGGATCCAGGCCCCCGGCCAGGAAATAGGGCCGCGCGAACCGTCGGCCCGCTAGCAGGGACCAGTCGAAGGGCACGCCCAGGCCGCCCGGCCGCTCGGCGTCCTTGGGCGGCCTGGTTTCGAACATCAGGTGCTCGGCGGCCCCGTCGAAGGCGGCGGCGGCGTCGATGTCCGAGGCGTCTGAGACGGGCGCCACCTTGATCACCCCCGCGCCGGCGCGCAGGGCCACGGCCGCCGCGCGGGACGGGGTCTCGCGCCCGTGCAACTGGATGAAGTCGGGACGCAGGATCGAGGTGACCCGATCCACCTCGGCGTCGTCGGGATCGACCAGCAGGGCGACCACCTTGGTCGCCGTCTGGCGCACCGGCGCGGCGAGGCGCTCGGCCAGGTGCGGATCGATGTTGCGGGGACTCTTGGCGAAGAACACGAAGCCGATGTGCGAGGCCCCGCCCTTCAGCGCCGCCTCGACCGCGTCCGCGCTCGACAATCCGCAAATCTTGGCCTGGACCATGTTGGGCGCGATGTAGGGCGCCGGTGCGCGTGGCGCCAGCGGTTTGCGGGCCGGATCGGTGATGCGGATAGACCCTTCACCCAACCCTCTCACCAACCGGCGGCCGGGAAGAGGGCTCGATGAGAGGTCGCGCCGTCGCACGGCGACCGCAAGCTAGGGTGGCGGCGGCCAGTTCGCCGCGGCGGCGGCCTGGTAGGCTGGCCGCGCGGCGATGCGGGAGTCATAGGCCTCCAAAGCCGGCGTTTTCGGGATTCGTCCGTTGAACAGCGCCACGGAGACTTGCGAGCCAAGCACCACGTCGGCGGTGCTGAACCGATCGCCGAGGATCCAGGGTCCTGGCGCCAGCAGATCGTCGATGATCCCCAGCACCGTCTCGCGCCGCCCCCAGCCCCGTCCGCTGACCGAGGCGTCGTCGTCCGGCTGGTCGGCCAGGTAGACGGCCGGCTCGAACACCGCCGTGGCGAAGACGCACCAGCGCAGGTAGGGCCCGCGCAGGGGATCGTCGGTCACCGGCGCCAGGGTTCCCAGGCCGTAGCGGTCGGCGAGATAGAGGCAGATGGCGGGGTTCTCGGTGACCGTCACGGCGCCGTCGGTGATGGCCGGCACCTTGCCCATGGGGTTGATGCGCAGATAGTCCGCCGCCTTGTGCCGCAGCTTGCCGATGTCGACGTCGACAACCCGGTGCGGCAGGCCGAGTTCGGCCAGCATCCAACGGACCGTGAAGCTTCGGCTGTAGACCGAGGCGTAGAGAGTGATGTCCGGCGCCATGCCGGTCCTATCAAGCCGCGCGCGACTTCAGCAGGTCGCGGATTTCCGTCAGCAGGGTCTCCTGCGGGGTCGGGGCGGCGGGCGCGACGGGCTCGGCGGCTTCCTTGCGACGCAAGGCGTTGACCCCCTTGACCATCATGAACACCACGAAGGCCACGATCACGAACTGGATCAGGGTGTTGAAGAAGGCGCCGTACTGAATCGCCACCTCGGCGTGCTTGGTCGCCGGGTCGGCGGGCTGCAGGATGATCTTGAGCTGGCTGAAGTCCACCTTGCCCAGCAACAGGCCGATGGGCGGCATCACCACCTGCTCCACCAGACTGGTGATGATCTTGCCGAAGGCGGCGCCGATGATCACACCGACGGCCAGGTCGATGACGTTGCCCCGGGCGATGAACTCGCGGAATTCCTTGAAGATGGACATGGCGCCTCCGTTGTCCGGACTTTCCCGGGGTTTGCCGCCAGCGTCAATCAGACTGTGCCTCAATTGAGGCGGGCCGCCCGATGCTGGGACCGGAGTTTTGGGAATCGGCGCGCGGCCGGCCGCCTCAGTCGGCGTTGAGCCGGGCGCGCAGTTCCTTGCCGCTCTTGAAGAAAGGCACGTGCTTGGCGCGCACCTCGACAGTCTCGCCGGTGCGCGGGTTGCGTCCGGCGCGAGCCGGCCGCGAACGGACGGAGAATGCCCCAAAGCCGCGCAGCTCCACGCGGCCGCCGGCCTCCAGGGCGTTGATCATACGCTCCAGGATCACGCCCACGACGCGCTCGATGTCCCGCTGTGTGAGGTGCGGGTTTTCGCTCGCCAGGGCGGCGATCAGTTCCGACTTGATCATGGACACTCTGCCCCTATCCCGGGCGAGACCTTTGCCCAAACGTCGCTTCATCTTCAAGGGGTTGCGAGGCGACGGGCCGCGTTAAACGCCTCGAAAGGCCGATATGCCAACGCTATGAGCGCCTTGGGAGAGGAACGGCCGCCGCTTTTTGGGACCAAGACCGGCATGGACGCCCCCACGCCCGCTGACTCCAGGCTCACCGCGCCGTCCCCGACGACGGCCCGATTCGCCGCGCGCCTGGCCAGCTCCACCGGCCACGACCTGGAAATCGAAGGCTACTGGCGGCCGGTGATCGCCCTGGCCGAGGCGGCGCACAAGGGCTGGGCCCTGGGCCTGAAGCTGCGCCTGGGCGGCGGCGGCGGCGGGCGCGCCATCACCCTGGACAGCCTCAATGTCGTGGACCTGGAGCGGGCCAACCTGGCGGCCGTGCGCCACGGACTGGGGGCCCTGCCCGACCATGGCCGGCAGACGCCGGCGCCGGTGGCCGTGATTCCCATCGCCTGGTCCTGCGCCAAGAGCGAGCGCGGGCGCCGCGAGTTGCTGCGTCTGGCCGGCCAGGCCCGGGCCTCGCGGCAGGTCATTCCCGTGGCCGAGCTGACCGGGGTCGAGCCGGGCGCGCCCTCGGCCGCGCTGACCGCCACGATCGACAGCCTCAAGCCGATGTTCGGCGCCGTGCTGATCCGCCTGACCTCCACCAGCGAGGATGTGCCGCGGCTGATGAACCGCGGCTTCGCCGGCGCCAGCCTGGACGCCGCCGGGCTGGAGATCTCGCCCGACCGGCCGATCCTGGTGGGCGTGGCGGCGTTGCTCAAGGCCATCGGCCCGACGGTGATGCTGCAGGACATCACCACTGTCGCCGCCCTGGAAGCCGCCCGTGACGCGCGCATGGCCTGGGCGAGCCTCGACCTCACCCGCGGCGGCTGGCACCTCTTCCAGGCGGGCCTGGAAGCGCTGAAGTCGGGCCCGACCCGGGACGATTGAGCCCCCAACGAAAAAGGCCCTCCCCCGTCGCCGGGAGAGGGCCTGTTCCGTCAGACCGCAAAGGTCAGGCCGCGAAGGTCAGGCCGAGGCCTACTCCTTCTGGGCCTTTTCGCGCAGGGCGGCGCCCAGGATGTCGCCCAGCGAGGCGCCGGAGTCCGACGAGCCGAACTGCTCGATGGCTTCCTTTTCCTCGGCCATTTCCAGGGCCTTCACCGACAGGGACACCCGGCGGGCGGCCTTGTCGACGTTGGTGATCTGGGCGTCGATGCGATCGCCGACGGCGAAGCGTTCCGGGCGCTGTTCCGAACGGTCGCGCGACAGGTCGGACTTGCGGATGAAGGCCGTGATCGGCGCTTCGTCCTCGCCGAACCGCACTTCGATGCCGCCGGAGGTGATTTCCGTGACCTGGACGGTGACGGTCTGGCCCTTGCGGTAGACGTCGCCGGCCAGCGGATCGCCGCCGAGCTGCTTGATGCCCAGGCTGATGCGTTCCTTCTCGACGTCGACGTCGAGCACGCGCGCCTTGACCATCTCGCCCTTCTTGTAGCGGGCCATGGCCTCTTCGCCGGGGGTGTTCCAGTCGATGTCCGACAGGTGCACCATGCCGTCGATGTCGTTGTCGAGGCCGATGAACAGGCCGAATTCGGTGGCGTTCTTGACCTCGCCTTCCACGGTCGAACCGATCGGGTGCTGTTCGAGGAACTGCTCCCAGGGGTTCTGCATGGCCTGCTTCAGGCCCAGGCTGACGCGGCGCTTGGAGGCGTCGACGTCGAGCACCACCACTTCGACTTCCTGCGAGGTGGAGACGATCTTGCCGGGGTGGACGTTCTTCTTGGTCCAGGACATTTCCGACACGTGGACCAGGCCTTCGACACCGGGCTCCAGCTCCACGAAGGCGCCGTAGTCGGTGATGTTGGTGATCCGGCCGGTGAACTTGGCGCCCACCGGGTACTTGGCTTCCACGCCGTCCCACGGGTCGGACTGGAGCTGCTTCATGCCCAGGCTGATGCGTTGGGTGTCGGGGTTGATCTTGACGATCTGCACCTTGACGGTGTCGCCCACGGCCAGGACCTGGCTGGGGTGGGACACGCGCTTCCAGCTCATGTCGGTGACGTGCAGCAGGCCGTCGATGCCGCCCAGGTCCACGAACGCGCCGTAGTCGGTGATGTTCTTGACCACGCCTTCGCGGACTTCACCCTCTTGCAGCTGCGACACCAGTTCGGTGCGCTGCTCGGCGCGGGCTTCTTCCAGGATGGCGCGGCGCGAGACGACGATGTTGCCGCGCGGACGGTCCATCTTGAGGATCGCGAACGGCTGCTCGCGGCCCATCAGCGGGCCGACGTCGCGCACCGGACGGATGTCCACCTGCGAGCCGGGCAGGAACGCCGAGGCGCCGCCCAGGTCGACGGTGAAGCCGCCCTTCACGCGGCCGACGATGGCGCCCATCACCGGCTGGTTCTCGGCGAACACGCCTTCAAGGCGGGTCCAGGCTTCCTCGCGGCGGGCCTTGTCGCGGCTGATCACCGCTTCGCCCAGGGCGTTCTCGACGCGCTCCAGGAACACCTCGACGGTGTCGCCGACCTTGACGGTGGCCTTGCCGCTTTCGTCGACGCCGAATTCCTTGACCGCGATGCGGCCCTCGGTCTTCAGACCCACGTCGATGATGGCGAAGTCCTTTTCGATCGCCGCGACGCGGCCCTTCACCACCGTGCCTTCGGCGAAGTCCTTGCCGCCCATGCTCTCGTCGAGAAGGGCCGCGAAGTCGTCGCGCGAGGGGTTCATGCTCAGATCGTCAGCCATTGGCTTGTTCAGTCTTTCATCTTCAAATGGATCGCCCGCCCACGCGCCGAGGCGCATCGGACGGCATCCGGTTAGGGGTTGAACCGAAGAGCGCCCGCACGACGCGTCTCGATCGAGACGTCCCCTGGGAGCGCTGGTTGAGTTTCCCGCGGCCATCGAGGGAAGGGTGCGTTGGAATTACCCTTGGGATTGCTCCCATCGGGCTCGCGCCGCCTCGACGATGCGGCGGGCCGCATCGGTGGCCGCTTCTATAGTCATTTCAGTGGTGTCCAGCAAGACGGCGTCGTCGGCCGGACGCATGGGCGCGGATTCTCGGCCCCCGTCGCGTTCGTCGCGCCGGCGGATGTCGGCCAGGATGTCCTCGTAGGTCACGGCCTCGCCCTGGCCGGTGAGCTGTTTCCAGCGCCGCTCGGCCCGCACCTGCGGCGTGGCGGTGACATAGAGCTTGGCCGGGGCGTGCGGGGCGATCACCGTGCCGATGTCGCGCCCGTCCAGCACCGCGCCCGGCTCGCGGGCGGCGAAGGCGCGCTGGAAGTCCAGCAGGGCCTGGCGCACGTCGCCGTGCACCGCCACGCGGCTGGCCGCCTCGCCGGCGGCGCGGGTGCGCAGGGCCGGATCCTCCAGGTGCGACAGGTCCAGGGCCCGGGCCACCTCGGCGGCGGCCGCCTCGCTGTCCAGGTCGCCGCCCCGGCGCTGCAGGCCGACGCCAACGGCGCGGTAGAGCAGGCCGGTGTCCAGCACCGGATACCCCCACAGCGCGCCCAGGCGCACGGCGATGGTGCCCTTGCCGGAGGCGGCCGGGCCGTCGACGGCGATGACGAACCCGCTCACGCCGCCTCGATCTCCGCCCCCAGGCCCGCCATCAGCGCGCCGAAGCCGGGGAAGCTGGTGGCGATCATGCCGGGCTCGTCCACGGCCACCGCCTGTTCGGCGCCCAGGCCCAGGATCAGGTGGCTCATGGCGATGCGGTGATCGCCGTGGGTATGCACCAGCCCGCCGCCGCGCACCGCATGGTTGGCCCGGGCCGTGCCGGCGACGATCAGGCCCTCGGGCTCCTCCTCGACGCCGACGCCGCAGGCGCTGAGGCCGGCGGCCATCATGGCGATGCGGTCGCTTTCCTTGACGCGCAACTCGCCGATGCCCCGCATCACCGTCGGCCCGTCGGCATAGGCCGCCGCCACCGCCAGGATGGGATATTCGTCGATCATCGAGGGCGCCCGCTCGGGCGGCACCACGACGCCGCGCAGGGCCGAGTGGCGGGCGACGATGTCGCCGACCTGTTCCCCGCCTTCCTCGCGCGCGTTCTCTATCCTCAGGTCCGCGCCCATCTCGCGGAGGGTGTCGATGAGGCCGATGCGCAGGGGATTGAGCAACACGCCTTCCACCGTCACCTCCGACCCCGGGGTGATGATCGCCGCCACCAGGGGGAAGGCCGCCGAGGACGGATCGCCCGGCACGACGATCCTGGTCCCGGTCAGGGGCTGGCCGCCGGCCAGGCGGATGTGGCGGCCGTCGGCCTCGTCGGTGACGTCGACCCGCGCGCCGAAGGCCCGCAGCATGCGCTCGGTGTGGTCGCGGGTCGCCTCCGGCTCGATGACCTCGGTGACGCCCTCGGCGTGGAGGCCGGCCAGCAGCACCGCCGACTTCACCTGGGCCGAGGGTTCCGGCAGGCGATAGCGCATGGCCGTCAGCCCCCCGCCCTTCAGCGTCAGGGGCAGCCGCCCGCCCTCGCGGCAGATCCACGTCGCGCCCATCTGGCCCAGGGGCTTCAGCACCCGGTTCATCGGCCGCCCGCGCAGGGACTTGTCGCCGGTGAAGGTGGCCGCCAGGGCGAACCCCGCCGCGGCGCCCATGATCAGGCGCACGCCGGTGCCGGCGTTGCCGCAGTCGATGACGTCGGCGGGCTCGGCGAAGCCGCCCCGACCTTCGATGCGCCAGTGGCCGCCGCCGAGGCTCTCGACCATCGCCCCGAAGGCGCGCATGGCGGCCGCCGTGGCCAGCACGTCATCGCCTTCCAGCAGGCCCTCGACCTCGGTGACCCCGCTCGCCAGGGCCCCCAGGATCATGGATCTGTGGGAAATCGACTTGTCGCCCGGGGCGCGGACACGGCCGCGCAAAGGCCCGCCTGGACGGGCTTTCATTCCGACTTCGCTCATGTGGAGTATTCGGAGCCTCTCGAACCGGCTCGTTAGACAAAGGATTCCCCTTTTGACAGCGCCGCCCTCGCGTGGCAAGGGAGCCGCCGCTTCAAGACATCTCCAGAGGTCGCCGCCTTGGCCAATCCCGAACTGGGCGCAAAACAGATTTGCCCGAACTGTTCGACGAAATTCTACGACCTGACCCGCCGGCCCGCGCATTGCCCGAAATGCGGCACTGACTTCGATCCGGAAGAGGCCCTGCGCAACCGTAGGGTCCGCGCCCGCACCGCCCTGCCCGACGACGACGTCGAGGAGGAAAAGGTCGTGGTGGCGCCCGAAGTCGAGGACGGCTTCGAGGCCGAGCCCGAGGACGCGCCCGAGCTGGACGCCGCCGTCGACGAGCCGCCGCTGATCACCAGCGACGACGACGATGGCGACACGCCCGCACCGGACGAGGACGTCGGCGTCGACTTCGCCGAAGACGACCTCGAGGCCGAGGACGACGACGAGGTCCCGTTCCTGGAGGACGAGGACGACGACGACTTCCCCGAAGACGAGATCGACGGCCTGCCGGGCGACGGCGACACCGACGATCGATGACCCCATTTCGGCGGTCGGCCTCGGAGCGGGTTGAGGAAAAGTGGGAACCGGTTTTCCGCCCGCAACCCGCTCTAGATGTCGAGTGTCGATCACGTTTCTCGGCATTGGATGGACTCCATCCAATGCCGACGTGATCGAAGCGGCCGCCGATCTCGGCCCGAAGACGAAAAATGCGTCATTTTGGCTGAAGACGGCTCTTGATCGGGGAAAGCCGTCGCTCTAGGTTCCGCGCCTTCGCGAGGGGCCACCCCGAACGAACCTGGGTTTCCCGGGGCTATAGCTCAGTTGGTAGAGCGCTTGAATGGCATTCAAGAGGTCAGCGGTTCGACTCCGCTTAGCTCCACCATTTCCCTCCCCTTCCAGGGACTCCTTATAAAACAAGGACTTGGAAGGGGGGGACGAATGGCCTGTGTGACTACACCCCACCATTCTTGTGTGACCGTAGGCCGCCGCGGCACGGCCTTGGTTGGGTCAGCGGCGCTCGCGCGCGACTAGCGTCGAAGCAACGACTCAAAGCCCCCGTCCGCCGGAGGCGCCCCAGCAGGTAACTGCAGGATGACCTCATCGCCTCCATAGTCGGTGATGCAGAGTGCCTGGCCCTTGAGTGAGATGCTTCCAACCGCTGTGGGAATGGCCAATGCGGCCCATCTTGTTAGGCGGCGGAGCTGGTCATCATCGAAGAACACCAAGGCCGAGCTGATGCAGACGAGCTGCGCTTCAGCGGTCTCTATGTCCTTCTTGGCCTCGCGAACGAGTTGCTCAAGCTTCGCGCGGCTCACTCCCTCAGTCACAGCACCAAGGGCGTAGTAGGCTCGGAGGCGTTTGGTTACGTCCTCCAGCACCCGGAACGGACTCTCGGACGAGAGCACCCAGTCCAGACCGCGCAGAGTCCCAAAGTCCTTTTCGTCGTTCCGCCAGACTTCCACCGGACCGAGGCGGCTCCGCAGTTCAGCCATCGCAACGCGATGTTGCTTGTTCGGCAGCTCCGCCAGCCTCTCAACTTCAGCCGAGAAGGCCAGACTGCGCCGCGTCTCCTCGTCTACGTCTCGGTACCGGTGAACGGCGACGAGATGTCGGACGCCCGTCTGCCACTCCGTCCGCATTGAAGCGACGAAGCTGAGAACGCGGGGGGCGCCATTGGTCCAGTTCCCGCGCATTCGGCGGATCGCCCGCATGGCGGGATGTCGCGCGGCTTCGTCCAGGGCGACCACAAGGTCGGGAATGTCGTGGCGAAGAGCATCAAGGGCCAGAAGCGCCTCGGCGCGCTTCATTGCCATGCTCCGCGCCCTCGACGCGACGAAGTAGTCTGACTGGTAAGCCTTAGGCCCGCAGCGGCTGCCCAACAGGTACCGACTGCCATCTGAGGCTAGAAGAACGAAGCCGTGCCAGTGTGGTTGGTGACGTGGACAGTGAGCACAGGCCACGGGCTCGTCGAGATTGGGGTCTAGCTGGTACTCCAGCTCGATAACGAAGTCCGACAGGTCTTCGGGAACCCTGGGCTTGGTCGCCAACTTTGTCGGGTCAGAAATCGTCCAGGGCACAAGACGGAGTTTGTCGTCGGTGAGGCTGGACCAGTACTCGTCTACGCTTACAGAGGCACCGGGTGGATGCGCCGCCTGCTTGGTCATTTCAGTTCCAAAGCTGTGGAGAGGGCGACTCTCTTACCACGAGAACGCAGAACATAACAGCAACTTTGGGGAACTGCGGCACCGCAGACGCCAAAGCGATCCTCCGGTGCGTGCCGGGCAAACTAACGATAGTCGTCCGCGACTCGGAACGAGAGGTCCGCCCCGGTCACCGTTTCGATCACCGTCCCGCACGGCAGGACCGTCTTCTCGATCTTCAGGCCAGCCTTCTGGGCCGCCTCCGTGGCCGCGCGGGCCTCGCCAGCGTAGTCCGCCAGTCCCTCGACGTGGACGATGGTGGTGTCTGCGCCGAACTCGCGGTCTTCAGCCGGAGCCCGGGTGGCGTCGTTCTTGTTGGTCATGGAGTTCCCTTTGGTCTTGGGGGTTCTGGCCGCACGGGCCGGGGGCGCTTCCGCGCCACTCGCAGGGGCGAGGTTGTTGCGCTGGAGATTGAAGGTGTTCCCGTCCACGAAGCGGGCGGGACAGCCAAGGATGGCGTCGGCTACGGGTTGAAGGCGGTCGCCTCCGACCATGTAGACCGGCCCGTCTGGAGCCCAGACCCAGCGCGTGTCGCGGCCTGAAGCTTTCCACGCGGCCAGCTCATCGGCGTCCACGCGGACGGTTACGCCCTGCCGGTGGTGGATCAGGGGAACGGAGACGGTCGCGGCGGTCACAGCGAAACCCCACGCATCGCCGCGACGCGAGCAGCGACGGACTTCCGATACTCCGCGTCGGTCTTGTACCGAGGGTCCTGCATGGCGGTCACGAGATCAGCAGGCTGACCGAACGGCTGGATCACGGGGCCGGGGGTGGCGAAGGTCCCCGCCTTCCGCTGGATGTACTCCAAGGCGGCCCTGGCGCGGCCGAGGCCGTACTCTGTCGCTTGGTCGGACATGCCGCTCACCACTCGATGCCTTCGGACGCCACGGCGTCGAAACGCCGGGTGTGAAGGATGGGCTCGCGGGAGTCCGACAGGCCCCACTCTCGGCGGTCGGTCTGGGCCAGTTTCCTGGCCACGTCGTCCCGGTACGCCGGGTCGTCCTTGTAGCGGGGCGACGCCAGGGCGGCGGTCAGCTCGTTGTGGCTGCGGAAGGGGCCTTCGGCGACGAAGGGGTAGGCCTGGGCAAGTTGGGTTGGATTTAGGGGCATTTGGGTTCCTTGGTTTGGGGGTTGGTCACTTGAAGTAGAGGGTGGGCGTCAGGCCCTTGGCCCGCTGGATGGCGGCGGACTTTCGTCGGGCCTTCCGGCGGAGCTGAGAAGGCAGGCCCGCGCGAGTGCGGCGGACGCGCTTTGGGATCGGCATGGGCTGGCCCTGGTCAGGGTGGGCGTCCCACTCGTCGGCAGCCTCTTGCAGGAGCTGACCGATGTAGTCGTCGTGCGGGGGCCTCAGCACGGGGCCTCCACGCGCTGGGCGGCGGTCTTCCTCGGCCCCTGCGGCACACCTGCAGGCCTACCGCTGCCCTTGCTCGGGCCAGCGTAGAGGTTGGCCCGGCGCAGGTTCAGCCAGTTGCTGTCCCGGTGGCGGGCGGTCTTCTTGTGGCCGGGGCCGAGGAGCGTCCTGGCGACGGAGGAGTAGCTGCCGGAGCGGCTCGGGTCGGGATAACCGACATACTCACGGCCCTGGCCGTTGCTGTAGGCGAAGAACGAGGTGGACCGACCGGCGGTCTGCCAGTCGCGGAAGTCCGCTAGGTCCATCACGGCGTAGATGCCGGGGCGGTTCGTCAGTTCGATGTCGATGACGCGCACGCCCCCGGCCGCTGCCCGGAGGGACAGGCGGGGTTGCTGTTTCATGTTGGGGCTTTCGCATGGCTGCGCCGAAGCACCCCTGGACGGACCAAGGGTGCGGATCGGCGGCGCGGGGATGATGTTGGTATCGCCTCAGGTCGGCTGGGGGCTGACCGAGGGTGACTTCAGGTAGGCGCGGACAGCGCGGTATGCTTCACGTTGTGCGAGGCGGGCGGACGCGCCGACGCGGGGGAGTGTGATGGTCAGGCGGTTCGCTTCACTCGTGTGCCTGCTGTGTCTCGCAGCGTGCGGGCAAAAGCAGGCGGTGGCCGCCGACGCTTGCCCGTCGGTGGTTGGCGACGTGGGCGTGGTACGTGCCGCGCACCGCGTCGAGGTTCTCGACCGTCCCGGCGGAGACCGCATCCTGAACCAGCGCGCGACCGCAGCTCTCGGACATCAGACTTTCGACGAGATTGACCCGACCACGCCCGTCGAGCGGATTTGCTCCAAAGGACGATGGACCATGGTGCGCGCCACGCACCTCGACTTCGTCGGGTGGGTTCGCGACCGTGATCTTGAACCCATCCCCCGCGACAAGGACGGCGCGCGCGTCTACGAGGCGAAAGACATCGCCTTCATGGACGATGGTTGGTCGGCTCACGAGAAGTCACTGAAGCCGCTGCTTATCGCCAAGTTCAACGAGCTGTCGAAAGAGTGCCACGACCTTGAGCCGCTGGTGATGGCGGCACCTGGTTCGACCAGCGACGCGCCGAGGTTCAACTTCACCTGCGATGATGGCCATCCGCACTTCATTCGGTACGAGCCGGGGAAGTAGCCCGGCAGCGGACTGCGGCGGGTACGGGACCCGCTCCGGGCAACATCCTCAGTTCCGGTTGTCGGATGTTGATCCACACGCAGCGTTCGTGGAGAGGTTGACCATGGGCGGCCGACGGTTGTCTCCGCCCCGTATTGTTCTCGACCAGTGCGCTTTGGAGAAGATGATGGCGAAAGAGCCGGGACCCGACCCAATCGACGTCGTGGTGGGCGCGCGCCTGCGCATTCGCCGTCGATGGCTAGGCATGAGCCAAACCCAGTTGGCCAACGCGCTCGGCATCACATTTCAACAGGTCCAGAAGTACGAGAAGGGGACGAACCGGGTGAGCGCGTCGATGCTGGTTCGGGCGGCCCAGACGCTGAAGACGACCGTGGCGGCGCTCGTGGGCGAGGACGGCGGGGATACGGTCGATGCGGCGATCATGCAGGGTTTGACGGTGGCGGGGGCGCAGGAGCTTCTGGCCGCCTTCGCCGAGATCACGGACGCCGACGCGCGTCGGGCCTTGTCGGTGCTGGCCCGCGACCTCTCCGACCGCAAGGAAGCCTGACGGCGGAGACCGCGATCATCAAGGGCGGCGACGACACCCGCCGCTCAGATCACTGACCCGGCGCCGCCTGGAAGACGACCGTAGGGGAGAGGGCGCGGTCGCCCTCTTCGATTCTGGCTCCGCAGGCTACTGAGTCCATGTGCCGCCGCTTGAAGAAGAACTTGCAGAAACCTTGTTCAACTGGCGTTGGGCGGCCGGGCTCAATGTACACATGGTCCACGTCCATGATCTGTCCGCCGCCTTCCATCAAACCCGCATAGCCTAGCTGACGCGCGTGGTT
>Ga0265327_10001272_pt1 | contig 33201 bp, 36 predicted proteins | sample 41621metaG_FD_202089 | JGI IMG/M metagenome (GOLD analysis project Ga0265327, IMG submission 202089) | Rhizosphere microbial communities from Carex aquatilis grown in University of Washington, Seatle, WA, United States - 4-16-21 metaG | ecosystem: Host-associated > Plants > Roots > Rhizosphere...
GCGCATGCAAACGCGCCCGGCTTTGGGCAGCGGGTCCGTTCTGGCGCCGACCAATGGCTCGCAGCATGCTGACTCCAGGGACAAATGGTCAATGAATGCTGCCGGGCTTTGCGCGATAAAGCAAGTCAAGGGTGCATATGACGGTGTTGGATCGAAAGTTGTTCGCCCTGATGCCGACGCGAATGGATCAGGGGTGCCAGTACGTTTTAAGCTGACATCCTGAACGACCGCAACCGCCCTGCGGAGTGGCCTGCCGAACACTAGACTGCAGGGCCCCGCCCGACAGCTTCAGGAAACGGACCATGCAGACAGCCTTCCACCTTGCCTACAACGTCCGCGACCTGGGCGAAGCGCGCGCTTTCTACGGCGAGTTGCTGGGCTGCCCGGAAGGGCGCAGTACGGAGACCTGGGTCGACTTCGATTTCTTTGGGCACCAGATCTCGCTGCACCTCGGCGAGCCGTTTCCGGTGGCGAACACCGGGCATGTAGGCGAGCATCTCGTCCCGATGCCGCATCTCGGGCTCGTCATGGACATGGTCGACTGGCGGCAACTGGCAGATCGGCTTGTGGTCAGCGGCATGGCGTTCGTGATCGCGCCGAGCCTGCGTTTTGCGGGGGAGCCGGGCGAACAGGCCACGATGTTCTTCCTTGACCCGAGCGGCAATCCGATCGAGATCAAGGGCTTCGCCGACTTCGGCAAGGTCTACGCGAAATGAAGCCCATCCTGCCCTTCGTGGCGAACTCCAGCGACGCGTTCGCAGAGGAGGAATGGGTTGCGGCACTGCAGGCGGCGATGCCGGACGAAACAGTCGTACCGTTCGCACAGCTCGATGCCGCTGCACGCGCGCACTGCACGGTAGCCGTCGTCGCCAACCCGCGGCCCGAGGACTTGCGCGACCTGCCGAAGCTGCGATGGGTGCATAGCGTCTGGGCGGGCGTTGAGCGGCTTGTCGCCGAACTCGCCGAAACGGACTTGCAGATCGTGCGCCTCGTCGATCCTCAATTGGCGCAGACCATGGCCGAGGCGGTGCTCGCGTGGACGCTCTATCTGCATCGCGACATGCCGCGCTACGCGCAACAGCAGCGGGAGCGTGTCTGGCGGCCACAGGATTACGTGGTGCCGCAGGACAAGACCGTCGGGCTGTTGGGCCTCGGCGCCCTTGGCGAGGTGGCGGCCCAGCGCCTGCGCCAGGCCGGCTTCGTCGTGCACGCATGGAGCCGCACGCCGCGCAGGATCGAAGGTGTCCAGTGCCATGAGGAGGAGGCCGGGCTGGCTGCCATGCTGCCGCGCACGGACATCCTTGTCTGCCTCCTGCCGCTCACATCGCAGACCCGCGGGCTGCTGGATGACGCGAGCTTGGGCCTGATGAAGCGCGGCGCATCGCTCATCAATTTCGCGCGTGGTGCGATCGTCGATGACGAGGCCCTGCAGCGAGCTTTGGACCGCGGCACGCTGCGCCACGCGGTGCTCGACGTGTTCGCCGCCGAGCCGCTGCCGATCGACAGCTGGCACTGGTCGCATCCGGCGGTGACGGTGCTGCCGCACATCTCGGCGCCGACGAATCGAAAGACCGCGTCGCGCATCGTCGCCTCCCACATCGCGGCCTACCGCCGCAGCGGATCCATCCCGCCATGCGTTGATCGGGTCCGAGGGTATTGATCGATCAGGCCGACCCCGACCTCGATCACGCGGCCGGTCGGCGAATGGGTGGCGTCGCTTTCACGCGGCAGGTCATGGTGCCATTCCCTTTCGCCCGGTGGTTTCAGCAATTGACCCGCGCCGCCATCTGGGCCGGATAGCGTTCGCCGGTCACGGTGATGCTGCCCAGCGCCTGCTGGATGGTCTGCAGGTCGTCCGCTTCGAGGACGACATCGGCGGCGGCCAGGTTTTCCTCAAGCCGATGCAGCTTGGTCGTGCCGGGGATCGGCGCGATCCAGGGCTTCTGAGCGAGCAGCCAGGCCAGTGCGATCTGCGCCGGTGTGGCACCGCGCGCTGCGGCAATGCCCATCAAGGCCTCGACTAGCACCTGCTTCGCCTGCCGCGCTTGGGCCGCGAATCGCGGCACGACATTGCGGAAGTCATCCGCGGTGAACGAGGTGTTCTGGTCGATGGCGCCCGTCAGAAAGCCCTTGCCCAGCGGGCTGAAGGGCACGAAGCCGATGCCCGGTTCTTCGAGCAGCGGCAGCAACTCGCGCTCGGGCTCGCGCCACCAGAGGGAATACTCGCTTTGCAGCGCGGTGACCGGCTACACGGCGTGAGCCCTGCGGATCGATTCGACACCGGCTTCCGAGAGACCGAAGTGCTTGACCTTGCCTTGCGCAATGAGGTCCTTGACGGCGCAGGCCACCTCTTCCATCGGCACGTTCGGATCGACGCGGTGCTGATAGAGCAGGTCGATGCGGTCGGTGCGCAGACGCTGCAGCGAGGTCTCGACGACCACGCGTATGCGTTCGGGCCGGCTGTCCATGCCCAGCTTGACGTCGCCCTCCTTGAAGCCGAACTTCGTGGCGATGACGACCTGGTCACGCACCGGCGCAAGTGCTTCGCCCACCATCTCCTCGTTCAGCGCGCCATAGGCCTCGGCGGTGTCGAAGAAAGTGACACCGCGCTTCAAGGCATTGCGGATCATCTGCACGCCCGCGGCGCGGTCGATGCCCGGGCTGTAGCCGTAGCTCAGGCCCATGCAGCCGTAGCCGAGTGCGGAGACTTCAAGGCAGGAGCGGCCGAGTTGACGTTTGTTAATTCGAAGTATCTCAGGATTGATGGCCCGAACTTTAGGAGTCCCCGTTTCAACTGAATAGACGTCAAGGCCCTGCATCAGTAGCAAGAACAACTTGATACTCCAGCGCATGCCCATCAATGAGTTCCGGTCCATCGCGATGTTTGCCAAGGCGGTCGAACTTGGCAGCATCCGCCAGGCCGCGCTGGCCCAGGGCGTCTCACCCCAGGCAGCCACCCAGGCCATTGCGCAGTTGGAAAAGCACCTGGGAGTGCGGCTGCTGCGTCGCACGACGCGGAGCCTGGCGCTGACCGAAGAAGACCAGCACTTTTTGGAGAGCACGCAGCCAGCCCTGGCCACGCTGGACCGCGCGATAGCCACCGCGCGGGAGGGCAAGGACGACATCTCCGGGCCGCTTCGGATCGTCGGCCCCAAGTCCTCGTTCGCGGGCATCCTGATGCCCTTGCTGGAGGAGTTCTGCTGCCAGCATCAGGGCATTCAGCCCGACGTTCAGCTTGACGACGGGCTCGGCAACTGGGTGCTGGACCGTGTGGACGTGGGCTTCAGAATGGGCGCATCACTCGAGGAAGGCATGATCGGGCGCCGCCTGTTCCTCATCCAGCTGATCGTCTGCGCGTCGCCCGCCTATCTGCAGCGGCACGGCGTGCCCTTGAGCTTGGAAGACCTGGCGAACCACCGCTGCAGCGTGTTCCGGCATCCGGCCACTGGCAGGGTGACACCCTGGTACCTGACCGTCAACGGCGAGGTCGAGCATCGGCAACTGCCGCCTGCGCTGTCGACCAACGACACCGAACTCGAAATCCAGGCGGTGCTATCAGGACAGGTCATCGGGCAACGGGCCAACTTCTCGGCAGCGCCGCACATCCGCGCCGGTCGCCTGGTGCCGGTGCTGCTGCCCCACACGAGCGACCCCATCGGCCTGCACATCTACTACGGCAGCCGGGCTGCGCAGCCCAGGCGTGTACGGGCCTTTCTGGATTTGGCACTCCGGCGCTTGCTCGAAAGCACCGACCATGTGCTTTCTGACAAGGAGCTGCAATCCTCGTCGCGAGGGTGGAGGCGTGGCCGCGGCAGATGAAGTCGGGCTTGCGCGCAGAGTGTTCCCTCCGTGCAGCAATGACCAGGCGCGCGGCGAGCGACGACCGCCATGCGCCGACAGAAGGGCTGCCGCCGATGCTGTAGGACAGCCTCCCGACGTTGTCGAGCATCTTTACATCACCGCCAGCTTGCGCTCATGGCAGGCGCGCGAAACCTGGCGAATTTGCGCAAGCCATTGATTTTAAATCCTTATCTTCAGCTTTCATTTTGCTGGCAAGTAACTTGCTACTTGCACGGATACGAGATCGGAGTGCCAGCGTGCTTGGTGTGGCACGCCGGTCAACGAATAACTCAACGAGGGGTACGGAAATGATGATGATGAAGAAAGGCCTGTTTGCCGCCGCTTGCGTGCTGGCCCTGTGCGGTAGCGCGATGGCTGACGCCTTGCTGGTGGACCGCGGCCTGCCGACGGACAACCTCAATAACGCGGCCGGTGCCAACCGTTCGAACGTGGCTTGGGTTGATGGTGGCCAGACCGCCGCAGCCCCCTCACCGAGCAACTACTGGGTCGAGGGCGACACCTTCAAGAACACGGGCAGCACGGGCTGGGCCATCAGCACCATCCGCGTGTGGACCGTGGGTCCGGTCAGCTCCGTTAGCCTGCTGGGCGGCCTGACTGCGGCCGGCGCTGCCGGTCTCAGCACCGTTTCCACCGGCTACGCTGCCACGACCACCAGCTACGCGGGCGGCGTCCAGTACCAGAGCAGCAGTGGTGCCTTCACCAACGCGCTGACTGAAATCGACTTCGCGGTCAATCTGGTGCTTGGTGCCGGCGAGCAGTTCTCGTTCTTCCTTGACGGCACGGGCGGCAACTACGTCGTGCCTTTCATGAGCGCTGCCAACGCAGCACTGGCCGGTTCGCCGCAGGACGGCGCCGATGACCTGATCTGGGAAGCGAACCTGGTCGGCGGCTCCGCACTGTCGGTGGACTCGTTCACAACGCTGAACAATGGTTGGGACAAGGCTTCGGACTTCAATGTCCAGGTCTTTGGCGCCGAACTGCCGGAACCCGGCTCGATCGCCCTGGTCGGCGTGGGCTTGCTGGGCGCGCTGGTGGCGCGACGCCGCAAGAGCTAAGCTTCTTTCGTCGAGCAAAAGAAAGCGGCCCGCGTGCCGCTTTCTCTTTTTTGCTTCTGCGCGAAGGACATTCGTGCCGGCACCTGTGGCGCAACGGCACACCGTCTACGATGCGGCGCGTGACCGACCAGCCCAAGACCTTGCATCTGGCCTGCCTGTGTGCCGCCTGGTGCCGGCTGTGCGACGACTACGCCTCGGTGCTGGCGCGCGTGCTGGCGGAACCGACGCTGCGCGACATTGCCATCCGCCCGCACTGGATCGACATCGAGGACGAGGCTGAGCTGGTTGGCGACATCGATGTGGAAACCTTCCCGACGCTCGTACTGATCGGGCCGCAAGGCCTGGTTCGGTTTGCGGGCCCTGTCGCGCCACATGCCGACACGCTCAGGCGCTTGCTGCTGGCCGCTGCAGCGCAGACGGCAGCGGCCAGCCCATTGTCCACCGTCAGCCCGGAGCTGCAGGCGTTTGCCCGGAGGCTTGGCGAGCGACTTGCACGCTAGCGCTGCATGCCCCAGCGCCGCACCGTCAGCCGCTCCATCGTGTCAAACACCAGGTTCTCGACCAGCAGGCCGATCAGGATCACGCTGATCAAGCCGGCAAACACCTTGTCGGTGTAGAGCTCGTTGCGGTTCTGGAAGATGTACCAGCCGAGGCCCCCTTTGCCGGATGTGGCGCCGAAGAACAGCTCCGCAGCGATCAGCGTGCGCCAGGCAAAGGCCCAACCGATGCGCAGGCCCGAGAGGATGGCCGGCAGCGCCGAAGGCACGAGGATCAGCGCCACGTAGCGCAGGCCGCGCAGGCCGTAGTTGCGTCCGCCCATGCGCAGCGTCTCGGGCACGCTCTGAAAGCCCGCATAGGTGGCCAGCGAAAGCGGCCACAGCACCGAATGCACGAGCACGAAGACCAGGCTCAGCTTGCCCAGGCCGAACCACAGCAGCGCCAGCGGCGGCAGGGCGATGGCCGGCAGCGGGTTGAACATCGAGACCAGCGTGGACAGCAGCTCGCGGCCGAAGCGCGAGGACACGGCCAGCGCCGTCAGCGCAAAAGCCAGCACGGCGCCGAGCAGATAGCCCTGCAAGAGCAGGCTGATGGAAATGCCGGCCTTGGCGATCAGCTCGCCGCTGGCGAGATCCGCCGCGAAGGCGCGCGCGGTCTGCGTGAAGGTGGGCAGGAGCAGGTCGTTGTCGGTGACGCGGGCCGCGATTTCCCAGGACAGGGCCAGCAGTGCCACGATGGCCGTCTTACGCGTGGCGCTGTGCTGCCAGAGCCTTTGCAGCGGTGGCAGTGCGCGTTCGGTCGGCACGTCGGTGAGCGGCTCCAATGCGCGCTCATATTCGGGGCGGATCGCGGCCGAGCTCATGCCGCGGCCTCGTCGTCGAACAGCAGGCCATGGATGCGCTGCGCCTGCGCCTGGAACTCTGCACTGCCCAGGCTGTGCAGGCCAAATTGATCGGCATTCAGCTCGGCGCGCACGCGGCCCGGGTGCGGCGACAGCACGCCGATGCGGTTGCCCACCACCAGCGCTTCTTCAATCGAATGGGTGACGAAGAGCAGGGTGAACTTCACGTCCTCCCACAGCGCCAGCAATTCCTCCTGCATGCGCCGACGTGTCAGCGCATCGAGCGCGGCAAAGGGCTCGTCCATCAGCAGCACCTTGGGCTGCATCGCCAGGGCGCGTGCAATGGCCACGCGCTGCTTCATGCCGCCGGACAGGGTGTGCGGATAGGCCTGGGCAAAATCGGCCAGGCCGACCTTGGCGAGCGTCTCCATCGCGCGGTCTTTCGCCTCGGCCTTGGGCAGGCGGCGCGAGGCAGTCAGCGGGAACATGACGTTAGCCAGCACGGTCTTCCACGGCGGCAACTGGTCGAACTCCTGGAACACGACCATGCGATCCGGGCCGGGCTCGCGCACCACTGCGCCATCAAGACGGATCTCGCCCTCGCGCGGCGTGATGAAGCCGCCGATGGCCTTTAGCAGCGAGGACTTGCCGCAGCCCGAAGGGCCGAGCAGCACGAAGCGGTCGGCGCGGTGCATGTCGAAGCTCACGCGGTGCGTGGCGCGGACGATGCGGTCATGCGTGGCGTATTCCAGGCTCACGCCATCGACCTGCAGCAGCGCAGCTGCAGTGGTGCTCGCGAGTGCCCTTGCCTTCGGCGTCAGCCAGGGCACGGGCGCTGGCCGCGCCTCGGCGATCTTCAGTGTGGGGACCGCGGCACCCATATTCAATTCGCCCCGGCGTTCTGCGGGTCGTCGAAGAAGTAGTCCTTCGCCGAAGCTGCTCTGTTCTTGATCGCCCCAATGCGCTGCATGAACTGCGCCAGGCCCAGCGTGTTCTGCGGCGTCAGCTTGAACTCGACCTCGGGGCTCGTGATGATGCTCAGGAGCAGCTTGCGGTCGATGCCCGACTTGTTGCTGCGGATGAAGATGTCCGCTGTCTTGTCGGGGTTCGCGCGGATGAAGGCCGCGGCTTCGGCCAGGCCCTCGACGAAGGCCTTGTAGGTCTTCGGGTTCTCCTTGCGGAACTTCTCGGTGCCGTAGAGCACGGTGGCCGAGGCCGGCCCGCCCAGCACGTCGTAGCTCTTCAGCACGACATGGGCGTTAGGGTTGCCCGCCAGTTCCTGTTCCTGGAAGGGCGGGTTGCCGAAATGCGCGTTGATCTCGGTGCCGCCCTTGATGATGGCGGCCGTGGCCTCGGGGTGCGGCACGGCCACCTGGTGCTTGTCGAGCCTGTTGTACTGCGCGTCGCCCCAGAGCTTGGCTGACGCGTACTGCAGCACGCGCGACTGCACCGACACGCCCACCGCCGGCAGCGCGATGCGGTCCTGATCGCTGAAGTCGGCAATCGTCTTGACCTTCGGATTGATGCTTGTGAGGTAGTAGGGAAAGTTGCCCAGCGAGGCGATGCCGCGCACGTTCTGGCGATCCTTGGTGCGGTCCCAGATCGTCAGCAGCGGTCCGACGCCGGCACCGGCCACGTCGATGGAGCCGGAGAGCAGCGCGTCATTGACGTTGGCGCCGCCCGAGAGCTTGACGTACGCGACCTTGATGTCGATCCCTTCGGCCTTGCCATGCTTTTCGATCAGGCCCTGGTCTTGTGCCACGTTGAGCAGCAGGTAGACGATGCCGAACTGCTCGGCGATGCGCAGCTGGCCTTCGGCTTGGGCCGTGCCGCTGAGTCCGAGCGAAATGAGCGTTATGGCCGCAAGGCGGCGGCGAAGAATCGGGAGCATGGGGTCAATCCATCAGAAAGGCACGTCGCCTTCGATCGTGGTTCGGTTCAGCCGCCGCCGCATCTCCGCAGGGAAGGGCGTGGCCAGGTGCATCAGCGAGCGGTTGTCCCAGAACACCATGTCGTGCGCCTGCCAGCGGTGGCGGTAGATGTGTTCGGGGCGCACGCTGTGGGCGAACAGCTGGGCCAGCAGGTCGCGGCTCTCGTCCTCGGGCAGGCCGACGATGCGGGTCGTGAAATGCTCGCTGACGAAGAGCGCCTTGCGGCCGGTCTCCGGGTGCGTGCGCACCACCGGCTGCACCACCGGCTTGACCTCGGCCACCTGCGCTTCGCTGAGCTTGGGACGCCAGGGGTTCTTCTCGCGCAGCTCGTCGTACTTGACGAGGTAGGAGTGCTCGGCACGCAGGCCTTCCACGGCCTCGCGCAATGCAGCCGGCAGCGTGTCCCAGGCAAGGTGCATGTTGGCGAACAGCGTGTCGCCGCCCTCGCTCGGCAGCTCCTGCGCGTGCAGCATCGAGCCAAGGCTCGGCCGCTCCTTGTACGAGAGGTCGGAATGCCAGTACACGCCGGCATCACCCAGGCCGATCGGCTGGCCGTTCTCGATCACGTTGGAGACGATCAGGATCTCGGGATGATTCTGTAGCAGGAACTGGTGCAGCACGTGGATCTGCAGCGGCCCGAAGCGACTGCTGAAATCGATCTGCTGCTGCGGCGTGATGCGCTGGTCGCGGAAGACCAGCACGTGATGGTCGAGATGCGCACGGTGGATGCGCTGGAAGTCTTCGTCGGCCAGCGGCGCCGAGAGATCGAGGCCGATCACTTCCGCGCCCAGCGGTGAATCGGCGAAGGCCTTGATGCGAATGGAAGAGGGCGCGACGCGTGCGGCGTCGGCGTCGAAGCTTGTGGTCATGCGGAACTCCAGGGAAGGTGGACTCTAGGCCGCGGCTCGGGCTTGCGGAACGAAGGATTGCTCATGTGCTTGCGCGGATTCCGCATGAACCAGCCATGTGCATCCATCGCATAAGCATCGGCGAAATGCGTCCTTGGAAGCAAGGCCGGCGCCACCTATCGTGAGCCCCGCGAAGACCCGAGCCGAGTTGTCACCAAGGTACGGCCGCGTTGTTTGTCTCCTTCTCCGGGGGTGATCTCGCACCTCCTCACGCGTATTGGGGAATCGCGTGAGGAGGTGCATTTTTTATAGACGCCATGACACAAGCAGATTCATCTTTCCGTGCCGACCGGCGCAGCCTGTTCCGGCGCGCCGCGGCGCTGGCGGCTGTTGGCGGAACTGGTGACGCCATCGCGCAGGCCGCGCCGGTGCTAACGCCATCCCCCGACGCATTGCCGGCGCCGGCTTCCATGCTGTCGCCGGGCGAACCCATTGGGGCCAAGCTCTACGGCGACCCCTCGCCCTTCGAGGCCAAGGTCGTGCGCAATGTGCAGGCGAAATTGCCGCAATACATCTCGGCCTCCAGCCGCACGCCGCTGCAGGACCTGGACGGCATCATCACACCCAACGGCCTGTTCTACGAGCGCCATCATGGCGGCATCCCCGCCATCGACTCCGCCACGCACCGGCTGATGCTGCATGGCCTGGTCAAGATGCCGCTGCTCTTCAGCGTGGAGGAGCTGCGCCGTTTTCCTTCAGTCACGAAGATCCATTTTCTGGAATGCTCGGGCAACCCGAGCTACAAGAGGCCTTTCGGCAAGACCGCGTCCGATGTGATGGGCCTTGTCAGCTGTGCCGAGTGGACCGGCGTGGCGCTGAAGACCCTGCTTGAAGAAGCCGCCCTGCTGCCTGGCGCGAAGTGGGTGGTCGCTGAAGGGGCCGACGCCTCGGGCATGACGCGCAGCGTGCCGCTGGACAAATGCCTGGACGACGCGCTGATCGTCTACAGCCAGAACGGCGAACGCCTGCGGCCCGAGCAGGGCTATCCGGTGCGCCTCTTGCTGCCGGGCTTTGAAGGCAACATGAGCGTGAAGTGGCTGCGGCGCCTGAAGGTGGTGGAGGCGCCCGTGCACTCGCGCGAGGAAACGGCCAAATACACCGACCTGCTGCCCGACGGCACGGCGCGCCAGTTCACCTTCATGATGGAAGCGAAATCCATCATCACCGCGCCATCGGGCGGCCAGCGCATCGCAGGCCCGGGCTTCGTCGAGATCCGTGGCTTTGCGTGGAGCGGCCGCGGCAAGGTCGCTCGGGTCGAGGTCTCGGTGGACGGCGGCCGCAACTGGGCGGCGGCTGCGCTGCAGGAGCCCGTGCTGTCGCGCGCACTCACGCGCTTCACGCTGCCCTGGCAGTGGGACGGCAAGCCCACCGTCATCGCCAGCCGTGCCGTCGATGAAACGGGTTATATGCAGCCCGGTTTCGGCGAGCTGCTGGCGGTGCGTGGGGACAATTCCTTCTATCACAACAACGCCGTGCAGCCCTGGCGCGTGGCGGCCGATGGGGAGGTCAGCAATGCGAACGCGTAAGGTTCTGGTCGCGCTCGTGTTGGCGGTACCCGTTGCGGGGCCGAGCCAGGCGCAGGGCCGCTACGGCATCGGCCACGCCGCCACGCCGGGCCAGGTCAAGTCCTGGGACATCGATGTGGCGCCCGACGGCAGGAACCTGCCCGCGGGCCGCGCGACGGTGGCACAAGGCAAGCAGATCTACGCGGCGCAATGCGCGGCCTGCCATGGCGTGCAGGGGCAGGGCGGGCTCGGCGACAAGCTCGTCGGTGGCCGCGGCACGCTGGCCACGCCGGCGCCTGTCAAGACCGTGGGCAGCTACTGGCCCTACGCCACGACGCTGTTCGACTACGTCCGCCGCGCCATGCCGCTCAACGCGCCGCAGTCGCTGTCTGACGCCGAGGTCTACGCGGTCTCGGGTTATGTGCTGCACCTGAACGGCCTGCTGGACGAAGGCGCGGTAGTGGACGCCAGGACGCTGACCGAGCTCAAGATGCCCAACCGCAACGGCTTCGTCAGCGACCCGCGGCCCGATGTGCACAGCGCCGCCTGCACACGCGAATGCCCGACGGCCGGCGCGACCCCTTGAATCCGCCGAGAATTGCCGCGCGCCGATGGGGCGCATAGCCAACAACAAGGCCTGCCCGTGACGAAGCCTGTATTGCTGCTGCTGATCCCGATGCGGGATGCGTTTCTCGCTCAATTGCACGAGCACTTCGAGGTCCGCTACGCGCCCACGCCGGCCGAGCGAGCGGCGGCCATCGCCGAGCATGGTGCCAGCATCCAGCTCCTCCTGACCAACGGCACCACCGGCCTGCGCGCCGACGAGGTCGACGCCCTGTCCAGGCTCAGCTTCGCCAGTGCCTTCGGCGCCGGCTACGAGAACATCGACATTGCCCACGCGCGTGCCCGCGGTATCGCATTGGCCAACGGCGCGGGCACGAATGAAGACAGCGTGGCTGATCACACACTGGCCCTGCTGCTGTCGGCCGTGCGCGCGATTCCGCGGCTGGACCAGGCCACGCGAGAAGGCGTCTGGCGCGATGCGCTGCCGCTGTTTCCGCAGGTGGCACACAAGCGCGTGGGTATCCTCGGCCTGGGCGCCATCGGCCGCAAGATCGCGCGCCGCTGCGAGGGTTTCGACATGAGCGTGGGCTATCACAACCGCACGCTGCGAGAGGGACTCGCCTACCGCTACTTCGACACGGCAGAAGCGCTGGCGCAATGGTGCGACTTCCTGATCGTGGCCGCACCCGGCGGCGCGGCGACGAAGCACATCGTCAATGCCGCGGTGCTGAAGGCGCTCGGCCCCGAGGGCTTTCTCGTCAACATCTCGCGCGGCAGTCTGGTGGACACGGCCGCACTCGCGCAGGCCTTGACGGCGAGCGAGATTCGCGGCGCCGCGCTCGATGTCTATGAAGGCGAGCCGACCCCTCCCGCGGCCCTTATCGGCCTGGAGAATGTCGTGCTCACCCCGCATATCGCCGGCTGGTCTCCCGAGGCCAACCAAGCCTCGCTGCAATGCTTCATCGACAACGCCGCACTGCATCTGGCGGGCCAGCCGCCGCGCACGCCGATCTGAGCTTTCGGCGCCTCGACGATCAGTCCTGCATCCACGGCAGGCCGTTGAAGCGCCAGCCATCGCCATGGCCGCGCTGGCTGTAGGCGTCGATCTCGCCTTCAAAACCTTCGAGCACATTGAAGACCTGCGGCAAGCCGCCACGGGTCGCCGCCTCGGCCGCCAACGCCGAGCGCTTGCCGCTGCGGCACAGCAGCAGCACCGGCGCATCGCGCTTGTTCAGCTTGGTCTCCAGCTCGCGCACGAAGCGCGGGTTGGGCGTCAGGCTGATGCCGGTGGCCCAGGGCACGTTGATGGCGCCCGGCACATGGCCGACGAAGCGGAATTCCTCGGCTGAACGCACATCGACCAGTTGCGCCGCACCGGTCTGCACCAGGCCCCAGGCCGTGATCGGCGGCAGGCTCCCCGCAAATCGCAAGCCGTTCAGGCGGGCTTCGTGCCGGGCCTTGTCCAGCGCGTGCCCCAGCTCGTCGATGGCAGCCAATGAGGGGGCGAGGACGGCGGACATGGGTGAGGTCTCCTTCAAGGATGAAGTCAGCTTAAGTAACTCGGCATCTGCCGTGAAGCGCGCATTGCGAGCTTGCTTATCCGGGAACCGAGCAAGCGCCGGCTCGTGGCTTGTATTCGGGCCCCGCATAAGCACCGACGTTTTTGTCGCTTCACGAGGCGCGCTGCTTGCGCAAGACTGGCGCCATGCACACGTCTCCTGACCATGAACTCCAGCATTCTTCTTCTGCGTCGCCCCGTTGAACATCGAGCTGGCCCTGGCGAGCTCGCGCACGCCATGGGTCCGGGCGTGGCCGAGTTGCGCGCACAGCTGGCAGCCACGGCCATCGAGCGCGACGCCCAGGGCGGCCACGCCGCCCCGCAGCGCGAGCTGATCCGTTCCAGCGGCCTGTTGGCCCTCACCATCGATGCACAGTTGGGCGGCCTCGGCGGCGGCGTTATCGAGCTGTACGCCGCGGTGCGCCAGCTGGCGCAAGTCGACAGCGCGCTGGCCCATGTGTTCGGCTTCCACCATCTGCAGCTCTTCGGCGTGCAGCTCTACGACGGGCCGGCGGCCGAGCTGCATGGCGCGCGCCACCTGCGCGAGACCGCCGAGCAGCGCCTCTTCTGGGGCAATGCGCTGAACCCGGCCGACACGCGGTTGCTGGCGCGGCGCGTTGATGGCGGCTGGCGCCTGGTCGGCGTGAAAGGTTTTTGCTCCGGTGCGCTGGGATCGGACCGGCTGACGCTGTCGGCCACCACCGCCGACGGCGGCTTCCTGATCGGCGTCGTCCCGACGCGGCGCGAAGGCGTGCAGGTCGAGCATGACTGGGACGCTTTCGGCCAGCGCCAGACCGACAGCGGCACCGTGCGCTTCAACGAGGTCTGGCTGGCCGACGACGAATTGCTGCAACAGCCCGGCGTGGCCGCCACGCCGCGCGCCACGCTGCGCTCGCAGATCGCGCAGCTGATCATGAGCAATCTCTATCTCGGCATTGCCGAAGGCGCCTTCGAGGAGGCGCGGCGCTACACGCTGGAGCAGAGCAAGGCCTGGTTCGCGTCGGGCGTGCCGCGTGCAGCCGACGATCCCTACATCCAGCAGCGCTACGGCGATCTGTGGCTGCATGTGCGCGCGGCGCAGGCGGTCGTCGATGCCGCGGTGCTCAGGCTGCAGGCCGCGCTCGCACGCGGCGAGGCTTTGACGGCGCAGGAGCGCGGCGAGGTGGCCGTGGCCGGTGCCGAGGCCAAGGTGCTGAGCCACCGCGCCGCCATCCAGGTGAGCAGCCAGTTGTTCGAGCTGACCGGCGCGCGCAGCACCTCGGCCCGCTTCGGCCTGGACCGCTTCTGGCGCAACGCCCGGGTACACACCCTGCACGATCCGGTGGACTACAAGCTGCGCGACCTGGGCCGCTACCGGATCGAAGGCCGCATCCCTGAACCGAGCTCGTACGCCTGATGAGCAACAGCATCAACAAGATCCAGCACCTGCCGCTGATCCGGCTGGAGGGCGTGTCCAAGGCCTTTGCCGGCGCCAGCAAGGGTGAGCGCTTCGAGGCTGTGCGCGACGTGAGCCTGCAGGTCCGCGAGGGCGAGATCCTCGGCCTGATCGGCAAGAGCGGCGCGGGCAAGTCCACGCTGCTGCGCCTGATCAACCTGCTGGAGCGGCCCGATACCGGCCGCGTCTTCGTGGCCGGGCGCGAGCTCACGCAACTTGGCAAGGCCGAGCTGCGCGTCGCGCGGCAGAACATCGGCATGATCTTCCAGCAGTTCAACCTGCTGCAGAACGCCAGCGTAGCCGAGAACGTGGCCTTCCCGCTGCGCCTGCATGGCAAGGCCAATCGCGTGGAGGTTGCCGCGCGCGTGGCCGAATGCCTGGCCCTGGTGGGCCTGCAGGACAAGGCCGGCGCCTATCCGGCGCAGCTCAGCGGCGGGCAGAAGCAGCGCGTGGCGATTGCCCGCGCGCTGGCGCCGCGCCCGGCCGTGCTGCTGTGCGATGAGCCGACCTCGGCGCTCGATGCCGAGACCACGCGCGAGCTGCTGGCCACGCTGGCCGACGTCAACCAGCGGCTCGGCGTGACCCTGGTGATCGTGACGCACGAGTTGAGCGTGGTGCACGCGCTGTGTCGCCAGGTGGCGGTGATCGGAGAGGGCCGGCTACTGGAGCAGTTCGCCGTGGCCGACGCTGCTGCGCGCGGCGAGAGCCCGCTGGCGCGTGAGCTCGCGCAGTTGCAGAAGCATCAGCAGCAACAGTCCGCGGAAAGAGAGCGGGCCTATGGTTGAGTGGCTGCCCGAGAATGTCGTGTCCATCCTGCCCGACCTGTGGCTGGCGCTCGGCCAGACCGCGCTGATGCTGGGCATTGGGCTCAGTGCAGCCTTGGCGTTAGGAGGACCGCTGGGCGTCCTGCTGTTCCTGCTGAGTCCGGGGCAATCGCTGTCGCAACACCGCACGGCGCCGGGCCTCTACCTGGCGCTGAACTGGCTGGTGAACACTGTGCGCAGCTTCCCGTTCATCATCCTGCTGGTGGCGCTGGTGCCTTTCACCCGCGTGCTGGCAGGTACCTCGATCGGGCCGCTGGCGGCGGCCGTGCCGCTGTCCTTCGCAGCCGTGCCCTACTTCGCGCGCCTGGTCGAGCAGAGCCTGCGCGAAGTGCCGCGCGGCGTGATCGAGGCGGCCCATGCCATGGGCGCTTCCGAGCTGCAGATCGTCACCCGCGTGCTGGTGCGCGAGGCGCGCTCGGGCCTGGTCAGTGCGCTGACGGTGCTGGCGATCAGTTTTCTTTCCTACTCGGCCGTGGCCGGCGTGGTGGGCGGCGGCGGCATCGGCGACCTGGCCATTCGCTACGGCTACTACCGATTTCAGACCGACGTGATGGTGCTGACCGTGGCCGTGCTGATCGCGCTCGTGCAGCTCATCCAGTTCATCGGCAACTCGGCAGCGCGCCGCCTCGACAAGCGCTGACCTGCTCACTCCCTATCTCATTGGACTCATTCATGACCCTGCTTCGCCGTTCCCTGTTGACGTTCGTCCTGGCCGTTACTGCCCTCACTGCCCTCGCACAAGACAACAAGAAGGAGCTCACCATCGGCGCCACGGCCGGCTCCAACATCGAGGTGCTGCGCCTCGGCATCAAGCCCTTGCTGGAGAAGAAGGGCTACAAGGTCAAGCTGGTCGAGTTCAACGACTATGTGCAGCCCAACCTCGCGCTGGCCGATGGTTCGCTCGATGCCAACTACTTCCAGCACACCATCTACCTGAACCGCTTCCGCGAGGCCCGCAAGCTGGATCTGGTGGACATCGTGCACGGCCCGATGGCGCCCTTCGGCATCTACTCGAAGAAGCGCAAGAGCATTGCCGAGGCCAGGCCGGGTGACCGCATCACCCTGGCCAACGATCCCGCCAACCTGGCGCACGGCCTGGCCCTGCTGGCCGACCTCAAGCTGATCACGCTGAAGGCCGGCGCCGACCCGATCCGCGTGACCGAAAAAGACGTGGCCAGCAACCCGCTGAACCTGCGGCTGCAGCCACTCGAAGCCGCGCAGCTGCCGCGCACGCTGGACGAAGCGGACTACGCCATCGTCAACGGCAACTTCGCCATCTCCTCGGGCCTGAAGCTGACCGACGCGCTGGTGCTGGAGAAGACGCCCGCGCACTACATGCTCGTCGTGGCCGTCAAGGGCGAGGACAAGGACAAGCCCTTCAGCCGCGACATCGCCGCCGCCTTCCATGATCCTGCCTTCAAGGCCGTGCTGGAGAAGAACTTCCCAGGTTACGCGCGACCGGACTTCCTGCAATGAGCGAGAAGAACAACAAGCAGATCAGGTTCAACGCGTTCACGATGAACACGGTCGGGCATCAATCGCCCGGCTTGTGGACACACCCGAGCGACGAGTCGCACCGCTACATAGACCCGGCTTACTGGCAAGAGCTGGCACGGTTGCTGGAGCGGGGGCGCTTTGATGGCGTCTTCCTGGCCGATGTGCTGGGCGTATATGACGTGTTCGAAGGCGCGGCCGACGCGGCGCTCAAGCACGGCGTGCAAGCGCCGCTGAACGATCCACTGGCGCTCGTGCCTCTGATGGCCGGCGTGACCGAGCACCTGAGCTTCGGCGTCACCTGCGCGCTGACCTATGAGCATCCCTACACCTTCGCGCGCCGCATCTCCACGCTCGACCATCTGACGCGAGGCCGCCTCGGCTGGAATATCGTCACCGGCTATCTGGACAGCGCCGCGCGCAACCTCGGCCTGCCGCAGCAGCTGGCGCATGACGAGCGCTACGACCTGGCCGACGAATACCTCGACGTGGTCTACAAGCTCTGGGAGCAGAGCTGGGAAGACGATGCCGTGCGGCGCGACAAGGCCGGCCGCCTGTTCACCGACCCGGCCAAGGTGTACCCGATCCGCCACGCGGGGGCCAACTACCAGGTTCCCGGCATCCACCTGAGCGAGCCTTCTCCGCAGCGAACGCCGGTGCTGTTCCAGGCCGGCACCTCTTCGCGCGGCCGCGCCTTTGCGGGCAAGCATGCCGAATGCGTGTTCGTCAGCGGGCCGAGCATCGTCGTCGTCAAGAGCTATGCCGACGGCATCCGCGCCGCCGTGCAAGCCGCAGGCCGCGCGGCCGAGGATGTGCTGATCTACGCGCAGGCCTTGGTCATCACAGCGCCCACCGAAGCCGAGGCGCAGGCCAAGCTGGCCGACTACCGCCAGCACATCGACATCGAGGCCGCGCTGGCTCTGCTGTCCGGCTGGACCGGCGTCGATTTCTCTCGCTATCCGCTGGACGCGACGATCGACTATCTCGACACGCAAGCCGGCCGCACGGCGCTGGCCTCCTTCAGCAGCGCGGATCCGTCCAAGCGCTGGACCGTGCGCGAGGCGGCCGAGTTCATCGGCCTCGGCGGGCGTGGCCCGGTGCTGGTGGGCGACCCGGCGCAGGTCGCCGATCAGCTGATCGCCTGGCAGGACGCGACCGGCATCAACGGCTTCAACCTCACATACGCCGTGGCGCACGAGAACCTGCGAGATGTCGTCGATCTGGTCGTGCCCGAGCTGCAGCGGCGCGGCCGCTACGCGCGTGACTACGAGCCCGGCAGCTACCGCCACAAGCTCTTCGGCGCCGGCCCGCGCTTGCGCGAGAACCACGCGGGCCGTCAGGTCCGCATCGATCCAAAAGAAGCGAGAGAGGAACAGGCCGCATGAGCAGCAGCGACATCAACCGACGCCAGACCTTGGCCCTGGGCCTGACCGCCAGTCTCGGCGTCATGGTGCCGACATTTGCGGCCGACACCACGAAGACGCTGCGCATCGGCTTCCAGAAATTCAACACGCTCAACATCCTCAAGGGCGCCGGCCATCTGGAGGCGGCCTTGAAACCGCTCGGATGGAGCGTGCAATGGAACGAGTTCGCCACCGGTCCGGTCCTGCTGGAGGCGCTGAATGCCGGCGCCATCGACTTCGGCCATGCGGCCGACACGCCGAGCGTGTTTTCGCAGGCAGCCGGCGTGCGCGCGGTCTACCTGGCGGCGGAGCAGCCTTATCCGCAAGGCATCGCCATCCTCGTGCCGCAGGACTCGCCGCTGAAGACCGTGGCCGATCTGAAAGGCCGGAAGATTGCCGTGGGCCGCGGCTGGAACGTGCAGTACCTGCTGGTGCGCGCGCTGGAAGACGCGGGCCTGTCCTTCGACGACATCCAGCCCGCCTGGGTCAACAACGCGGCCGATGCGCGTAGCGCATTCGAATCGGGTCGCGTCGATGCGGTGGGCCTGTGGGACCCCTTCCTGGCCGGCGCCGAACTGGCGGGCAAGCCGCGCGTGCTGCGCAATGGCGAGGGACTTTCCAACAACCGCACCTTCTATCTCGCCGCCACAGACTTTGCGGAGAAGCAGGGCACTCTGCTGCGCACCGTCTTTGCGGAGCTGCGCAAGACCAACGATTGGGCCGACAGGAATCCGCAGGCGGTGGCCGAGCAACTGGCGCCGCAGCTCGGTGTGCCCGTGCCCGTGCTGGCCCTGGCTACCGGGCGGCGCCACTACACGGCCGTGCCGGTGGACGCCGGCATCGTTGCCGAGCAGCAGCGCATCGCCGACACCTTCTTTAAGCTCAAGCTCATCCCCCGCAATGTGCAGGTGCGCGATGCCGTCTTCACCAAAGAGAACTTCCTTATTTCCGCCTGACGCCATGCAACGACGCACCCTGCTTCAAGCCGCCGCCACACTCGCTCCGCTGGCCTTCAATCTCCCGGCCCGCGCGGCCAACGAGCCTCTCAAGGAGCTGCGCCTCGACTACGCCTACTACTCGCCGTCGAGCCTCGTGCTGCGCCGCTTCGGCTGGCTGGAAGAGGACTTCAGGAAGGACGGCACGCCGGTGCGCTGGGTGCTCAGCGCCGGCAGCAACCGCGCGCTGGAATACCTGAACGCGGGCAGCATCGACATCGGTTCCACCGCCGGCCTGGCGGCGCTGCTGGGCCGCGCCAACGGCAATCCGATCCGGGCGCCTTACATCTTCTCGCGCCCCGAATGGACCGCCCTCGTCGTGCGGCACGACTCGCCGATCAGGAGCCTGGGCGATCTCAAGGGCAAGAAGATAGCGGCCACCAAGGGCACCGATCCGTACCTCTTCCTCTTGCGCGCGCTGCAGACCGTGGGCCTCAAGCGCAGCGACATCGAGCATGTGGCGCTCCAGCATGCCGACGGCCGCGTGGCGCTGGAGCAGGGACGCGTCGATGCCTGGGCCGGGCTTGACCCGCTGATGGCGGCCAGCGAGCTGGACCAGGGGTCGCGGCTCATCTACCGCAACGTGGCCTTCAACACCTATGGTTTCCTGAACGTGCGCGAGGAATTCCTGGCCCAGCGTCCCGAAGAGGTGCGGCGCGTGATCGCCGGCTACGAGCGCGCGCGCAAGTGGATCCTGGCCAACACGACCGAGGCCGCGAAGATCCTGGCGGAAGAGGCGAAGGTCAGCCTGCCCGTGGCCTTGCTGCAGATCAAGTTGCGCACCGACCTGAGCCAGCCACAGCCCTCAAGCGAGCACGTGAAGGCGCTGCAATCCGCGGCGCCGATCCTGCTGGCCGAACAACTGGTGAAGCCGGGCATGGACCTGAACAAGACCGTGCTCGATCTGGTGGACACGCGTTTTGCGGCCAGCGTTCTGCGCGCTTGAGTAGATCGTTATGTCGGCTGACCACGAGCTGATCGCGCATCTGACGCCGCCAGCCTCGCCGTCGCACGCGCCGCGCAGGCTGCCGCAGTCCTGGCTCGGCCTGGTGTTGCCGCTGGGCCTGCTGCTGCTGGCCGAGCTGGCTGTTCGGGTCGGCTGGCTGGCCTCGCACCTGCTGCCCGCGCCGAGCGACGTGCTGCAGGCTTTGCAGGAGTTGGCGCACCAGGAGCTGCTGACACATATTGCCGCCAGCGCGCTGCGGGTGGCGGCCGGCTTCATGCTGGGCGCCAGCCTGGCGGTGCTGCTGGGCGCCTGGGTGGGTCTCTCGCCGCTGGCCCTGGCCTTGCTCAACCCGAGCTTTCAGGCGCTGCGGGCGATTCCGTCGCTGGCCTGGGTGCCCTTGCTGCTGCTCTGGCTCGGCATCGACGAGGCGCCCAAGATCGCACTGATCGCCATCGGCGCCTTCTTCCCGGTCTACATGGGCGTGGCCTCGGGCTTCCGCGATGTGGACCGCAAGCTGGTGGAAGTGGCGCGGCTGCGCGGGCTGTCCCGCGTGGCTTTGGCGCGCCGCGTGCTGCTGCCTGCCGCCTTGCCCGCGGTGCTGACCGGCCTGCGCAACGGGCTCTCGCTGGCCTGGATGTTCATGGTTGCCGCCGAGCTGATCGCCGCCAGCCGCGGCCTGGGTTATCTGCTGACCGATGGCCGCGAGACCGGTCGCGCCGACATTGTGCTCGCCGCCATCGTGCTGCTGGCCTTGCTGGGCAAGCTCAGCGATGGCTTGATGGCTGCGGTCGAGGCGCGGGCCCTGCATTGGCGTGACAGCTTCGGAGCCTCGCCGTGAGCGCCTTGCTCGACCTGCGCGTGCGCCGCAAGGCCTACGCCGGCAAGACCGTGCTGCGCGATGTGCATCTGCGTTTGGATGCCGGCGAAGTTCTGGCCCTCGTCGGCGCCAGTGGCTGCGGCAAGAGCACGCTGCTGCGCATCGTGTCGGGCCTTGATGGCGACTTCGAAGGCCAGGTGCAGCTCGACGGCCAGCCGCAGCAACGGGGCATGGCGAGTCGATACGTCGGCTGCGTCTTCCAGGAGCCGCGGCTCTTCCCCTGGCTGACGGTCGCCCGCAATGTTGGCTTCGACGTCGGGCCGAATTTTGACGCCGAGCGCGTGTCGGCGCTGCTGGCCGAGGTGGGCCTTGCGGGCTTTGAGGAGGTGTGGCCAAAGCAGCTCTCGGGCGGCCAGGCCCAGCGCGTGGCGATTGCCCGCGCGCTCTACGCGCGGCCGCGGCTGCTGCTGCTGGACGAGCCGTTCTCAGCCGTCGATGCCTTTACACGCATCAAGCTGCAGGCCCTCGTCGCCGAACTGGCGCATCGGCATGGCAGCAGTCTCTTGCTTGTCACGCATGATGTCGAGGAAGCCGTGCTGCTGTCGGACCGCGTGCTGGTGCTGGAAGCCGCGCCTGGCCGTATCGCGCGCAGCGTAGAGATCAGCCTGGCGCGGCCACGCGCGCGCGATGGCGGCGCGCTTGCCAGCCTGCGCAGCGAGGTGCTCGAAGCGCTGCACGCGGTGCATGTCTTCTAAGTCGTTCAAAGCTGCAGCATGCCTTTGAAGACCAGCACACCGCTGCCGGCGAGTTCGGGCTCGGGCCTGAGGCGCACTTGCAGAAAGCTCGGCCGGCCCATCTTCGTGCCTTGCTCGATGCGCAGCGTGCCGTCCGGCAGCAGGCCCTCGTGCCCGAGGTAGGCGGCCAGCGGGCCGGCAGCGGTACCGGTGGCGCGGTCCTCCCACAGGCCCACGGTTGGGTTGAAGAAGCGGGCGTAGGCCGTGTTCGGCGCGTCTTCTTCGAAGGCGTAGACGTAGCAGCCCTCGGCATCCGCCTGGCGCAGGACGGCCAGCAAGGCTTCGGCGTTGGGGCTCACGCGATCCACGGCCTGCTTGCCGACGACGCGCACCATCAGATGCGCGGCGCCGGTGTCCGCGGGGCGCGGCGGCGGGTGCATCAGCAGGTCGCCGGCCGCGATGCCCAGCGCGCGGCTCAGCTCGCGCACATCGGCCAGGGGCGCTGACAACTTCAGCGGCGACTGCAGCATGCGGCCGTGGATCTGTTGTCCGTCGCGCCGCTCCAACGTGATCGGCAGCACGGCATCGCCGATCTCCTGCAGGAAGCGGGTCGGCTGATCCAGGGGGCCGAGCCGGCCCTCGTGCGCCAGCCACAGCCAGGCGCCGAGCGCGTTGTGGCCGGCACCATAAACCTCGGCGCCGCTGGCCGTGAAGGAGCGCAGCTTCCAGTCGGCACGTTCGCTGCGCAGGAGAAAAGTCGTCTCCGCCTGGTTGAACTCGCCGGCGACGCGGCGGAGCTGGGCATCGTCCAGCGCTTCAGCGCCTTCGACGACGGCAAGAGGATTGCCGGCGAGCGCCTCACTGGCGAAGACGTCGATGATTCCTGAGGGCAGGGTGTGCATGTGTTTTCAATCGTCCAGAGTCTATCTATGCCTGATGAGAATTCATCTTCAGCGGCGACATGGCGTTGAAGGTTATGGTTAGGATCATGGTCGATCAAGTTCAAAGAATTCATCCGAAGCTGAGAAAAATTCATCATGAACAATAGGCCTCCTGTGCTGCCGCCGCTCCTGGCCCTGAGGGCCTTCGAGGCCACGGCGCGCCTGTCCAGCTTCAAGGGCGCGGCCGAGGAGCTGCACGTCACGCCCACCGCGATCAGCCATCAGATCCGCCAGCTGGAAGAGCGGCTCGGCATCCGCGTGCTCAACCGCACGCCGCGCGCGGTGACGCTGACACCCGAGGGCCTGCGGCTGTATCGCGCCACGGCGTTGGGCTTTGGCGAGATCAGCCGTGCAGTGGCGGAGCTGATGCAGGCGCTGGAGCCGCCGAGCCTGACGCTGTCCGCCACGACCAGTTTCCTGAGCCACTGGCTGGTGCCGCGGCTCGATGCGCTGCGCCGCGCGCTGCCCGGTTTGGATTTGCGCCTGCACGCTTCGCAGCAGGCGGTGGCGCTGGCGCCGGGCGGCGCGGACGTGGCCGTCCGCTACGGCTCGGGTCCGTTCGAGGGCATCGAGGCCGAGCCGTTGTGCCGCGACCGCTTCATCGCCGTCTGCAGCCCGGCCTTGAAGCTGCGCAGCCCGCGCGATCTGCGCCGCGCCACGCTGATCCACGTGGACGGGCAGACCGCACCCAAGCCGCTTCCGACCTGGCGCCGCTGGTGCAAGAGCGCCGGGCTGCTGGAGGATGGGGAGATCGACACGCAAGCCGGCATCCGTTTTTCCGACAGCATGCACGCGGTGCAGGCCGCTATCGCGGGTGCGGGCGTGGCCCTGGTTAGCGAGGTCCTGGTCGCCGATGCGCTGGCGGCCGGGCTGCTGGCCCGCCCGTTCGATGCCAGCCTGCCCGGCGATGCCTACCACTTCGCCTGCGCGCCGGGCCTGCAGGACCGGCCCGATGTGGCCGCGCTGCGCGACTGGTTCCAGCAGGGCCTTGCCTTAGCTTAAGGGCTCGTCTGCAGAAGCGGGCATCAAAGGCGTCAGCCAGCTGCTGCGCAATTTGCGGACGTCGACGAACGACGCGGCACGGGCCGGCTCCGCCTTCTTCCATTGGCCCAGCGTGTCTGCAATGGCCAGCAAGGCCTCGCCGCGCGCCGACAGGCGGTACTCGACCCGCTGCGCGCTCAGCGCCTGCCGATGCACGATGCCCGCGTCCATGTAAGTGCCAAGTTGCCGCGAGAGCTCTTTCTGCGAAATGCCAGACGCGCGGCGCTGCAGTTCGCGGAAGCGGCAGGTGCGGGCGGTCGCGAACGCCAGGCCCTCCAGAACGGGTACGGCCCATGCGCCGGCGAGCAGCTTCACCGCAGCCTGCACTTCCTGCGCGCAGGAGCTACCGGCGCAAAAGCCCAGGTCTTGTTGTTCGTGTGCTTCGGTGGTTGCCATCGGGTCACCAGTTTGCGAGGCTTCGGCTGATCATCGATGCTGTGGTTTCCATCTGCACCTGAAGGGGCATTCCATGAGCGAACACGCCCTACCAACTACCCTCCGCCCGGGCACGCCGGTGGACGACCGCACCGAAGTCATCGACGCGCTGCTGCGCTTCGCCACCGGGCAGGAGCTCGCGGATGAGGTCCCGTTCCGCTCGGCCTTCGCCACAGACGCCACGCTGGATTTCGTCCACCCGGCGCGGCGTCTGGGCGTGGAAATCGACCGTTTCAAGGGGCGGGAACACATCGTCGGCAGCGTGATGTCAGCCGTCGCGCGGCTGGACACCACGCACACGGTGACGAATGCCCGCGTCCTGCTCGACCGTGACACGGCCTCGATGACGGCGCTGGTGGAGGCGGCGCATTTCGACAAGGCCGATCACCGGCGCTGGCTGGTGCTCAAGAACATCTACCGGGTCCGCGTGGTCCGTGCCGGCCATCGGTGGGAGATGGCCGAGGTGCACATCCACAATGTCTGGATGCAAGGCGAACCCTCGGTCCTCATCGGTTCCTGAGCCTCGCGGTGGTCCTTCAGATCGCGAAGGACCACTCGCCGAGGGCCGCGTGCTCGGGCCGATGCTCGGCCGCCGCGCGGGCCCTGGCCGACTCGACCCAGCGCCGGGCCAACGGAAAGGGGCCGAAGCCCGACTCGGTGTTGATGTGGCCGACGCGGCCGAGATGGCTCAGGTGCGAGCCCCAGCGGCCGGCCCAGCGCTGGGCGCTGGCGGCGCTCATCCACGGGTCGTTCTGGCTGGAGATCAGGGTACTGGGAATGGCCAGCCGGCGCTGCGGCAGCGACTCGGCCACACCGAACTTGTCGGGCTCGGCGGGTGCGACCAGCAGGACTTCGCGGATCGGCGAATTCGCATGCTCGGCCAGGTGGCGCACCAGGGCCAGCACGCCGAAGCTGTGCGCCACGGCGATCCATGTGCCGCCACCGCCGGCGCTCTCCAGCGTGCTGTGGACGCGCTCGCTCCAGCGCTGCAGGTCGGGCCGGCTGAAGTCGCGTTGCACGACACGGCGCGAATCGCGGTACTGCTGCTGCAGCCAGGTCTGCCAATGCGCGGGCCCGCTGTCATGCAGGCCCGGGACGATCAGCAGGCGCGGCGGGCGGTAGGGCGCAAGCATGGGGCGGCGAGCCTCAAAGCGTGGCGATGGAGACTTCGGTGGACTTGACCAGGGCCACCACCTCCTTGCCGGGCACCAGGCCCAGCTCCTTGACCGAGCGGGTGGTGATGACTGACGTGACGATCAGGCCGTGCGGCGTCAGCACATCGACCTCGGACACGACCGGACCCTCGATGACTTCCTTGATGGTGCCGCGAAACTGGTTGCGCACATTGATGGCCGTGATGCTCATGAAATGAAAACCTCCTGGATGGAGCGTCCAGCCTAGGGCCGCACGCTCGCAAGGCCAAGGAAGACATTCGCAGTTCCTCATGCGCGCAGCGACTATGGGCAAGCGCAGAAGTGAGGGCCTGTAAACAGCCCTAGTGGTTTATCAGGAGGCGTCCCGAAACCTGCCGCCTGCGTAGCAATCTGGCGTAGCTTCTGGCCGCTCCTGGGCGGCGAAGGGCAAGGACTTGATTCCAGCAACGCAGAGTGTTTCCGCATCTTGACGAAGAGCTCCCCACCCATGACAACGCTGGCGCGCATAGCTCGGCGTGCGCGAGGCCACCTTCGCCTCGCGCCGCGAGGTGGAAGACAATCTGGGCCGTCTGAACCGGGCCTGGCCGGTGGCCAAGCGGTAGATCCTGCGCTGGAGCCCGACCGAGCCGGCGCGGCTGCAGATCGGCGCCGTGCCCATGCTGGCCGAGCCCGAGGAATCGCCCGACATCTTCCTGGGCGAGATCCATGCCGGTTTCGGTTTCGACGTGGTGTCCTCACGGCCGCTGACCGCGCCTTCGTACTCGATCAGGCATCGTGCTGTGCGGCGCCATCCGCACCGAGCGCCAGGACGGCGAGCACGTTACCCGCGCCGGTGAAGGCCTGATCGTCGATCCGACCGAAATCTAGCGCTCGCACATCGAGCCCGGCACGCACTTCGTCGAGTTCTGCCTGCCCAAGCGTTCGATGCTGGGACTCAGCGCGGAATGGTCGCCGGGCAGCCCGGGCGGCCCGCCACGCTTTGAGCTGGAACTGCAGCCAGATCTGACCCAGCGCCTGTGCTTCATGGGTCGGGGCGGCTCGAAGTGCTATTCCGCCGCCGGATGGAAATCATCTCGCTGACCCTGCTGCAGGAGCGGCTGATTTCCGACGCCGCCCCGCAGTACGTGGGCGAGGCTGTGACGCCCACCAGCGTGCGCCGCGCGCTCGATTTCATCGAGGCCAATGCGCTCCGCGACATCGGCCTGGCCGACGTGGCTTCGGCCGCCTGCGTCAGCGTCAGCAACATGGTGCGACTGTTCAACCGCCCCATCGGCCGCTCGCCCGGCGCCTTCCTGCGCGACCTGCGGCTGGACCAGGCGCGCGAGACGCTCAAGCGCGGCACGCCCGAGTCCATCCGCGAGCTGGCCCTGCGCGCCGGCTTCCGGAGCCCGGCCAAGTTCAGCCAGGCCTACCAGCGCCGCTGCGGCGAGCGGCTGAGCGAGGCGCGGACGCTGATCTAGGGAGGGTTGCAGACCCCCTTAGCGGTCCCAACTGTGCTCCTTCTGCCCGGGCCTAACTGAGCTCTTCGGCGCAGGGTGAGGATGTCAACATGGCGCCCATGAGCAACAAACGACGCGAAGTACCGGGCATCCGCCCCTACGGTGGCCCCGCCGGCGGCTGGGGCGCGCTGAAGGCGACCGCTAACGCCGTGCATCAGCAGATGCAGATGACCGAGGCGCCTATTCTGCTGATGCGGACCAATCAGCCGACGGGCTTCGACTGCCCCGGCTGCGCCTGGCCCGACAAAGAGCACAAATCCACCTTCCAGTTCTGCGAGAACGGCGCCAAGGCCGTGACCTGGGAGGCGACAGCCAAGCGTGTCACGCCGGAGTTCTTTGCGCAGCACACGGTGACGGAGCTGCTCAAGCTCTCGGACTTCCAGCTGGAGGATTTCGGCCGGCTCACGCATCCGATGGTCTATGACGCATCGACGGACAAATACCGCCCCATCGAATGGCCGGAAGCCTTCGCGCAGATCGGCCAGGCGCTGCGTGGCTTTGCCTCGCCCGACGAGGTCGAGTTCTATGCCTCGGGCCGTGCGTCGAACGAGGTGGCCTTCCTGTACCAGCTGTTCGCACGCGAGTTCGGCACCAACAACTTCCCCGACTGCTCGAACATGTGCCACGAGGCCACCAGCGTGGGCCTGCCGCAGAGCATCGGCATCGGCAAGGGCACGGTCTCGCTGGCCGACTTCGACGCAACCGAGCTGATCATCTCCATCGGACACAACCCCGGCACCAACCATCCGCGCATGATGGGCACGCTGCATGAGGCGGCGCGGCGCAAGGTGCCGATCATCGTGCTCAACCCGCTGCGCGAACGCGCGCTGGAGCGCTTTGCCGATCCGCAGAACATCGTGGAGATGGCGACCTACGGTTCGACGGACATTGCGTCGAGCTACTTCCAGGTCAGGGCCGGCGGCGACGCGGCGGCGCTCAAGGGCGTCATGAAGGCCGTGCTCGCGCTGGAAGCCGAGCGCGGCGATGTGCTCGACCACGACTTCATCAAGGAGCACACGCAGGGCTTCGAGGCGATGGCGGCTGACCTGGCGACCTGCGCCTGGCCCGACATCGAGGCCGAGAGCGGCCTCAAGCGCGGGGACATGGAGCTGATCGCCGCGGCCTACGCCAAATCCAAGGCCACCATCGTCAGCTACGGCATGGGCATCACCCAGCACAACCGCGGCACGGGCAATGTGCGTCTGATCGCCGACCTGCTGCTGCTGCGCGGCAATATCGGCAAGCCGGGCGCCGGCATCTGCCCCCTGCGCGGCCACTCCAACGTGCAGGGCAACCGCACGGTGGGCATCAGCGAGAAGCCCTCGGCGGCTTTCCTGGCACGCATCGAAGAGGTGTTCGGCTTTGTGCCGCCGCAGGGCCACGGGCACGACGCCGTCAAGGCCATGCAGGCCATTGTGGCGGGCGAGTCCAAGGCGCTGATCTGCCTGGGCGGCAACCTCGCCGTGGCCTTGCCGGACCCCGAGCAATGCCTGCCGGCGATGCGCAAGCTCGACCTGGGCGTGCACCTGGGCACCAAGCTCAACCGCTCGCACCTGCTTGTCGCGAAGCAAAGTTATCTGCTGCCCGTGCTGGGCCGCACCGAGGCTGACATCCAGGCCAGCGGCCCGCAGTCGATCACGGTGGAAGACTCGATGTCGATGGTGCACGCCTCGGCCGGCCGCTTGAATCCTGCGTCGAAGTATCTGCTCTCTGAGCCGGCCATTATTGCCGGCATCGCCGCCGCCACGCTGCCGGACAGCCGTGTGGACTGGGCCGGCCTGGTCGCAGACTACGACCGCATCCGCGACCTGATCGAACGCACCATCCCGGGCTTCGACGACTACAACGAGCGCGTCCGCGCGCCGGGCGGCTTCCGCATGCCGCTGCCGCCGACCGAGCGCGTGTGGCCCACGCCTTCGGGCAAGGCCCAGTTCTCGGTCTTCCCCGGCCTGAGCGTGAGCTACCGCCGCCAAGCCGACGGCGTGCTGCGCCTGATCACGATCCGCAGCCACGACCAGTACAACACCACGATCTACGGCCTGGATGACCGCTACCGCGGCGTCTTCGGCCGCCGCGATGTGCTCTTCATGAACGCGGCCGACCTGGCGGCGCGCGGCCTCGCGCACGGCGACCTGATCACCATCGAGACCGCTGCCGAAGGCCGCACGCTGCAGCTGCCCGCCATCACCGTGATCGAGTACGACATTGCCCCGGGCTCGGTCGCCGCTTACTATCCCGAGGCCAATGTGCTGGTGCCGCTGGACTATATCGACGAGGACAGCGGCACGCCGTCCTACAAGTCGATTCCGGTTCGCATCCTGCCGCACGCTCATCCATGATCGTCCGCCCCAACCAGAGCTGGTTCCGGCTCCTGTTCGTCTGGAACGGCTCGGTGCTGCAGTCCATCATTCCGCAGCTGGCGCTGATGGGCGCGGTCAGCTGCCTGGCGGTGGTGACGCACGGGCGCATCTTCGGCGAGAAGATCCCGCTCAACACCACGCTGCTGACGCTGTTCGGCCTGACGCTGGCGATCTTCCTGGGCTTTCGCAACACGGCGAGCTACGACCGCTTCAAGGAGGCGCGGCAATGCTGGGGCCAGCTGCTGATCGCCTCGCGCTCGCTGATGTCGCAGACGCTGTGCTACGTGCCGGAGCGCGCCGGCGCCATCGGCGACCTGCTGGTGGCCACGGTCTACGCGCTCAAGCATGAGCTGCGCGAGACCGATCCGCATGAAGACCTGCAGCGCCTGCTGGGCCGCGAGCCGGCCGATGGCTTGCGCAGCAAGCAGTACAAGCCCACTGCAGTGCAGCACGAACTGCGCTCGCGCCTGGCGGCATACAACGCCAACGGCCTGATCTCCGACACCCGCTTCTGGACGCTGGAGACCCAGCTCGACGAGATGGGCAAGGCCATCGGCGGCTGCGAGCGCATCGCCTCCACGCCCATCCCCTTTGCCTACAGCGTGCTGCTGCACCGCACCGTCTACACCTACTGCGTGATGCTGCCCTTCGGCCTGGTGGATGCGACTGAGTTCTTCACGCCGCTGCTGTGCGTGTTCCTCTCCTACACGCTGATCGCGCTGGAGGCGATTGCCGGCGAGGTGGCCGAGCCCTTCGGCCTGGCGCCCAACGCGTTGGCGCTGGACACCATGACGCGCCAGATCGAGCGGTCGCTCCTGGAGCTGGGCGAGCGCGAGCTGCCCGAGCCTGTCGAGCCGAGCCGGGCCTATCACCTGACCTGAGCGCGGTGCAGTCCCTGCAGTTGACGCGTTAGCAATCGGGATGCGAGCATTGCTCATGCGAAAAAGACGCAGCCTGAGCTGGCGGCCGATGGAGACGGAGACCGGGACTGGCGTGGAAGCCAGCCTTCCCATGAGCCTCCCCTCCCGGATCGCGCGCGGGATCGTGCTCGGCAACTTGCTGGTGGCGGCGGTGCTGGTGGCGGCCACGCTGATCAACCTGAACAGCAGTCGCGAGGAAGAACTGGCCCGCGTGCGCGAGACGGCGGACAACCTCGCCAACGGCCTGAGCATCGAGCTGGCGGCCGAGATCCGGCTGGTCGACAACGCGCTGACGACGGTCACCCGGCGCTACGCGACCGCGCCCGATGCTGCGGCGCGCGAGCGGCAACTGATCGCCTCCGTGCAGGAGCAGCGCCAGCTGCTGCCCTTTGCCGATGCCGTGCGAACCTCCGACGCCCGTGGCCGCGTGAGCGTCGGCCTGTCGCCCGGCGAAGAGCCCTTTGCCATCGACGACCGCGAGTATTTCCAGCAGGCCCGCGACGGCTCGGTGACCGTGATCTCCGAGCCCATCTACAGCCGCGCGTTCAAGGACTGGTGCGTCATTGTCGCCCGGCCCCTGCGCACCGACGGCGGCGAGTTCCACGGCCTCGTCTACGCCGTGCTGGCCAGCAAGCACTTCCACGCGCTGTTCGCCCGGCTGACGCTCGGCGCGGATGGCGCCATCGCGCTGCGCTCCGACAGCCTGCGACTGGTGGCGCGCTACGCCGCCTCGGCGCCGGCCTCGTCGCAGGGCCTGGGCTCGATCGATGTGTCGCCGCTGATGCGCCAGCAACTGGCCATCAACGCCGACCATGGCTCCTACATCACCGACGCACCGCTGGACGGCGTGCAGCGCATGACCGCCTACCGGCGCGTGCCCGGCTACCCGCTCACTGTGATCGCCGGCCTGAGCACCAAGACCTACCTGGCCCGCTGGCAGGCCAGCGAGAAGCGCCAATGGGTCTTCACCGCCGCCGTGATCGCGCTGGTGGCCAGCGGCTTTGCCTACGTCTACTTGCAGCACCGCCGGCAGTTCGCCGTGAGCGCCTATGCCACCCGCATGGCGCGCGAGCAGGCGCTGGTGCTGGACAGCGACCTGGTCGGCATGATGCGCGTGCGGGACCGCCGCATCATCTGGGCCAACCGCGCCGTGGGCCGCATCCTCGGCCATGAAACCATGGTGGGCGCATCCACCCGCGTGATCTATGCGGACGAGGCCACCTTCGAGATGGTTGGCCAGCTCGGCTATGGCGCGCTCCGCAGCGGCCGGCGTTTTCGCACCCAGCTCAAGCTGCGCAAGAAGGACGGCGGCGACGTCTGGGTCGACCTCAGCGGCGCCTCGCTCAGCGCCAGCGAGTCCATCTGGATGATCGTGGACATTGACCAGCTCAAGAACAGTGAGGAGCGCGCCCAGTACATGGCACTGCACGACAGCCTCACCGGCCTGGCCAACCGCCGGCTCTTCGAGGAACTGCTGCGCCACGGCCTGGCCGAGGCCCGCCGACGCAAGGACGGCCTGGGCGTCTGCTACATGGACCTCGACGGCTTCAAGCCCGTCAACGACACCCACGGCCACGAGGCCGGCGACGAGGTGCTGCGCGAGGTGGGCGAGCGGCTGCGCCATGAACTGCGCTTCAACGACTCCGTGGCCCGCCTCGGCGGCGACGAATTCGCCTGGCTGTTTTCGGGCGTGCACGGCGAGGCCGACGCCCGCCACGCGCTCGAACGCTGCCTGCTCGCCATCCAGCGCCCGATTGCGCTCAGTTCAGGCGTTAGCGTCCAGATCAGCGCCAGCATCGGCCTGGCCCTGAGCACGATTCACGGACGCTCGGCCGAGGATCTGCTGCAGGTGGCGGACGAGGCGATGTACAAGGCCAAGCGTGCGGGGAAGGGGCGGGCAGAGGTGACGGTGGTGGATGCGTAGGCGTGCTTGACGCGGGTGGGATCGGCGGAGGTGCTTCCACGGGCTGGTGGCGCTAAGTGGCGAGGTTTGCTTCAGGCTGTTGCTGTTGCTCGTGCAGCGCGGACTTGGGGCTGGACTCACCCTGAGCGGACGTTGCTGGGTCCGGACCGAGCGCCGCAAAGCAGACATGCTGACTGCGAAACGCCGCGAAGGCGGCCGTCCCCCGCATCAGACATCAACGATGAGCATCGACCAACGTGACGATTTGCTGCTTCGAGACGACCAAGGCGTTCGACGCAATGAACGCGGACCCCATGCCGACGCCGATGAGCCGACACGCGATGTGGTCATATTCCGAGCGCAGGAGATCCAGGTCGTTCGGCCCGTTGATGGCAGTCTTTGACTTCAGGTCAAAGTAGCCGACCGATCGGTATTTGAACCTCTCTTTGTCCTTACCATCAGCGTGAGTCAGCGGCAGCAGCCCTGTAGTTGGATCGGCCGCCATTGCTGGTCCGTCAAAGTACGTCCAACCGAAATCGATTTCCGAAATAGCCTTGTCCGTCGCGTCACGGAGTTCGCACCGGAATTGGGGCTGCAACCCTTCGACATCGATCATGGCAAATGGTGCACGCCCCTCGAACAGGATCGCCAATGCCAACTCATTCTTGGGGCGAGCAGGGATGTACCTGACAGAAGGCACGAGTTCGATGCCACGCAGGTCAAGCCGCACGCTATCGGCGTGCGTCGTGCAAGCGCCGAGCATCAGCGACAACGTCATTGCGCATAACGCCTTCAGCGGCCATCCAATGGGACTTGCGCATGAGGTGCTGGCGAGCTTTGATCTTCCAAAAACCATCGAACCCTCACTCCCTCTTATGGATGCCATTACGCTTATTGCCCACCGCGATGGGCGCGCATGAAAGCAGCCTCTCGTCAGTGGTTGCTCCTGGCCGCAAGCTGCTGAAGCGTCGGCAAGCAACGCTTAGTCCTCATGTGCGCCAGCGCACCTTGCGTTCGACTGTTTCCTCTGCCGTGCGAATCGCATCAAGGACTGATTGGTGGCCTGGTGAGTCGGCCCAAGTCGGCTCCGACACTCTTAGCGCATGTTGGAAGCGAGCGTAGTAAAGATATGGATTGGAACCTCGTTCTCCTCCAACTGCCCTTCAGCTTTGACCATCTGAAACCACCAGTCGTAATCAAGCGAGATGATGTCGAAGGGCTGTTCGGAGATTCCGCCGTAGAGCCAGGTTCCAGCGCGAACAATCGAGAGCGACATTGAAGAACTTGCTTTCGCCAAATTGCTATTGGTTTGGTGCAATAGCCTAGCCCAAAGCTGACATTCGCGACCGTCCGGTCATGGCCGACTGCCGACGTGGCGCAGCATTACTCTTCACGAGGCAGGCCGCACATTGACAAGCTGCTCATAGTATTTCGGTGCTACCTTGGAGAAGTCTAGCAGGCTGCTGAAATACCTTCGCGGCGCGACGAGTGCGCGACCGGCAGCCTCGATAATTTGACGACCCGATTTCAACGAGACACATGCGCGGCGCCGACACCTTCACCGAGAGCCTATTCACGA
>Ga0265327_10001273_pt1 | contig 33197 bp, 22 predicted proteins | sample 41621metaG_FD_202089 | JGI IMG/M metagenome (GOLD analysis project Ga0265327, IMG submission 202089) | Rhizosphere microbial communities from Carex aquatilis grown in University of Washington, Seatle, WA, United States - 4-16-21 metaG | ecosystem: Host-associated > Plants > Roots > Rhizosphere...
CGTCATCCGTGTCGCGGATGCCGTCCGGTCCCTTGACCCGGTCGACCACCTGCTGGGCGGTATCGACGGGTACCTCGGCGGCGGCAGCCATGAGCTCGGCCGAGGCTTCGTTGCAATCCAGCGGACCGCCGCTCCAGACGGTGAACCAATTCCGCCAGTCCGGCTTGACCGCTTCGATCTGGTCCATGCCGCGCACCAGGCGCATTTCATCGAGACTGTAAAAGGGGTGGTTGAACGGCTGGTTCATGCGGCCCTGGTCCTCATACCATTGCTTCTCGGCCCCGTTCAACGAGACTTCGTCGTCAGCATCGATCCAGTCCCCGAGCGCGTCGGCCGTGGCGGATGCATCCTCCGGGGCGATGCCCCAGGAGGTGAACAGGTTGATCAGGAGCGGCTTGTCGTTTTTCAGCAGGATCGAGTTGATGTTGAAGCGCCCGCCTTCGGAGGTGATTTTGACCTCGTAGCCTTCGCCATATTGCTCGTCCATTTTCCGCAGCATCGGGTCGGTGCGCTTCACTCCCGGATTGGAGCCGAGGGCCACACCCATCTCCGCCAACTGCTTGGCACGGAAGCCGTGGATTTTCGCCGTAGCCACGTCCATGTCGAAGGAAACCACGCGGAGGGTTGCCATCGTCGCGATCGCCAGAATGGCGATCAGCCACAGGACGGCGACGAGAGCCGAGCCATCTCGGGACGGGAGGGAGAGGCCCGATTTCATCGGCCACCTCCCGGGACGGTTCCCACACCACCACCACCACCACCACCACCAAAACCGCCGCGACCGCCGCCGCCGTTACCTCCATTGCCACCGCCGTTACCCCCATTGCCGCCATTCGGCAAGATGACTTGGCCGCCTCCACCCTGAGTGGGGCCCTTGCCTCCGCCTGGCGTCACGATATTCGGATTCGACTGCTGTTGCTGCAATTGGCGCATCAGCACCTCGGGATTCTGGGTCGGCGTGATCCAGAAAATCTGCCGGAGTTCCTCGCCTTGGGAGCCGAAGGCGACCTTGAGTTCCATCTGGAGCGGCAGGCGGCCCTGGATGTCCCAGTCATACTGCCATTCCATGGTGCGGCCATCGAGCACGCGCCATTCAAAGTAGTTCACATCTTCCAGGAGGACGATTTCCGCAAAGGGGGTGTTGTCCAGCGGAGCGGGCGCGGCATTCGCGGCCTGGGTGCTGCCTTCCAGAATTTCGTTATCGTAATACCGCAGCACGATATTGAGAAAGCCATCGGCGCGGCGAACCGTGGAAAGCTGAACCGCCTTTGCAATATGCTCCTGCCCACCCCAGGTGAAGCCGAGGGGGACGTTCTGAAGCGTCAGATCCGACATTACCTGGCTGCCGGATTCCGTATATTTCAGGTCCAGTCGGGTGTTTCCCGGAAGTTGGGAAAAGCGCCGGGACATCAGCTCCATGAAGGACTGATGCAGGGTTTCCTCGTTCTGGTTCTCCACCACCGCATTGCCCAGCGCCAGCGATTGCTGGGCGGTGCTGAAGACCATTCCCACCAGCATCGCCAGCAATAACATCGCCAGCACCAACTCGAGCATGGTAAAGCCGCGCGATCGCTTGGAACGATTGTTTGAAATGGATGTTTTCATGGTTGATACATGTTTCCATAGCGCCACGTTTCCGCAGACCGTTCCTGGGACTGGCCGTTGGCAAACCAGCGGGCCGTCACGATGATGTCATACATGTTCTGAAGCTGGGTGCCATCCTGATTCTGAAGGCCGTCCTGCATCAGCTTGATTTCGGTGGTGATTTCCACCGGACTGTCCGAGATCCGTTCGGCGAGAGACCCGGTGTTTTTCCCCTCCTCCATGGTAGGGGTGGAAACGGCCTCATCCAGCGAACTCTGGAGAATACGGGTGATGCGCAGCTCGCTCTGGGCGAGGCTGGCCACGTCCGCCATCTTGTGGAGGGCGACTGCAAAGCCGGTGGCGGCAATGCCGAAAACGGCCAGCGCAAAGATCACTTCCAGCAGGATGAAACCCTGCCGCTGTGTGGGGGCGAAGGAGGTCATTTGAGTTCGGAATGGCTGTCGCGAATGCCGGCGGTCAAGGGGTGATATTCATCCTCGATCCAACTTCCGTTCAAACCCACGTGAACGGAGATTGGTTCGCAGAGGCCATCCGGGTCGAATCTCCAGATCTGGGGATGCCGTTCGTCCAGCGCGAGCCATTTGTCGCTCGCCCAGCGGCGGAGGAGAACTTCGATACCATCGTCGAGTATCCTTTCCTCGTGGACGGGTTCGAATTGCGCATCCACGGCTGCAGCATCGGAGCCACCGGAATTGGTCTGATTCCCGTCTCCTGTCGCGGCAAGCGCTTCGGCGTAGGGCATCAGGCGGATATGGCCGGGCCGGAACTCAAGGGCATAGGACTTTTGCTGAAGGAGCGCCACCGTACGAGCCCGCTTCGCCATTCCTTCGACATCCGCCGAGGTTCCTCGGAGGGCGCGCTCGGAACTGGAGAGCGCCATGATCCCCAATCCACCTGCCGCCAAAAGAGCGATCAGCGCCAGCACGATCACAATCTCGATCAGGCTGAACCCCGCGGGCTGCCGTGATCTGAGACGGGGTGATCCATGGCTGGCGCGCATCGGAGATTACTTGTCCTGGCTGGAAAGGTCGTCGGTGCCACCATCGACACCGTCGGGGCCCTTGGAGACGAGTTCAAACTCGGTCTTGTCCTTGCGACCCGGGAACAGGTAGCCATATTCGTTACCCCAGGGATCGAGCGGGACCCGGTCCATCAGGCGCGTCCAGCGGCGAGGCTCAGGCGAACTGGAGGGCTTGTCCACCAGCGCCCTGATTCCCTGCTGCTGGCTGGGATAGGTGCCATTGTTGACCTTATACATCTTGAGCGCGCTGGTGATGGAATTGAAGTCACCTTCGACACGCTGGATTTTCGCACCATCTGACACCTTGCCCATGAGACCCATCGCACCACCAATGATGAGAGCGATGATCCCGAGCACGATGACCATTTCGAGGAGGGTAAAGCCGGCGGAGCGGCCGGAATGGGTATGACGAGTGGTTTTCATTCGTTGAGAGAGTGATTTGAGCCGCGTGGCGCGGCAGCCTTACAGGGATAAAAACGCCACGCGATGGAAAAGTTGCCGGTAAAAAGTTACATCAGGTCGTGGAAATTGCCATTCGAGGGCCGAACGGCGGGTCTGGAGGGCCTGCGGCGGGAAAGTCTCCGGGAAAATCTTGCCAGCGGGGCCGGTTTTACCCACCCCTTGGCCATCGAATTTACCCTATGAACAAGGTCCTCCTCATCGGCGCCGGCGGCGTCGGCAGCGTCGTCGCCCACAAATGTGCCATGCTTCCCGCCGTTTTCGGGGAAATCACCCTCGCGTCCCGTACCAAGTCGAAGTGCGATGCCATCGCCGCCGAGGTGAAAAAGCGCACCGGCCGCACCATCGCCACCGCCCAGGTGGACGCCGACGATCCGGAGCAAACCGTCGCCCTGATCCGCGAAACCGGTGCCACCCTGGTGGTGAACGTGGCCCTCCCCTACCAGGACCTCGCGATCATGGACGCGTGCCTGGCCGCCGGGGTCGATTACCTCGATACCGCGAACTACGAGCCGAAGGACGTGGCGAAGTTCGAATACTCCTGGCAGTGGGCGTATCAGGAACGCTTCACCTCGGCCGGCCGCTCGGCGCTGCTCGGCTCCGGATTCGACCCGGGTGTGACCAATGTTTTCACCGCCTGGGCGCTCAAGCACCACTTCGATGAAATCCACACGCTGGACATCATCGACGTCAATGGAGGCAACCATGGCAAGGCCTTCGCGACCAATTTCAACCCGGAGATCAACATCCGCGAGGTCACCGCCGAATGCCGCCATTGGGAAGACGGCGAGTTCGTGGAAACCCCTCCAATGTCGAAGCACCAGGGCTTCACCTGTCCGCAGGGCGTGGGCAGCTACGAGATTTACCGGATGTATCACGAGGAGCTTGAGTCGCTGGTGAAGCACATCCCCACCATCAAGCGCGCGCAGTTCTGGATGTCGTTCTCGCCGAATTACCTGAAGCACCTCGAAGTGCTGCAGAACGTCGGCATGACCCGGATCGACCCGGTCGTTTACCAGGGCGTGGAGATCATTCCCCTTCAGTTCCTCAAGGCGGTGCTCCCCGACCCCGGCGACCTCGGAAAGACTACCAAAGGAAAGACCTGCATCGGCAACGTGATCACCGGCCTCAAGGACGGCAAGGCGAAGGCGATCTACATTTACAACATCTGCGACCACGAAGCCTGCTTCGCGGAAGTGGGATCCCAGGCGATCTCCTACACCACCGGCGTGCCGGCCATGATCGGCGCCAAGCAGATGCTCGAAGGCACCTGGCGCAAGGCCGGGGTCTGGAACATGGAGCAATACGATCCCGATCCGTTCATGGCGGATCTGAATGCCTACGGCCTGCCGTGGCAGTTCATCGAGCTGACGCCGGAACAGGCGGCGGGGTTCGTGGTGGCGTGAGCAACCCTCGACATCTGGTGTGCCTGAATCCAGAACGCGAAGCGAAGTAGCGTAAGTTTTCAACTTGCGTGCGGGGGCGGCGGATCATTGCGATGAGTCCGAAACCGCTCCCAATCGTCCGCCGCCCCCGCTCACAAGCAGGAATGCTTGTGCTACGACGCTTCGCGCCCTGTCCGTGTGCGCTTTACTCATTCGCATTCAGTCGCTAGACGGATGTGAAGTCTGCATGAGAGCGTCTTACTATTTCACGCCGCGCAAGACCGCATTCTGGCTTGTCATGACCGCAATGATTTGTGGCACGGCTTACTATGGCCCCATGGCGCTGCGGTTCCATTGGAAGACCAAGGAAGGCAACCCAAAGGCTCTATGCGTCATGAACCAGCGCAATCTCCAACAGGCGGTCCGCTCCTACCAATTCAACCACAACCTGAAATCCGGAGATCCCCTCGACTGGAGCAAGCTCATCGGACCGGGACTCTTCATCGAAAGAATACCGGAGTGCCCCATTCACGGAGCGTCCGCTTATTCTTACTCAAAGGTTATTCCGGAGACAGGTGTTCTGGCCGCTCCGTGCTCCGATCCGGCCCACAAGCCACCCGGCGGCACGTCAGACTGGTGAGCCCGGACATCCGGAGCGAAGCGAAGTCGAGTAAGTTTCCAAACTTGCGTGCGGGAGGAGTGGGCCATTTCGATGAGTCCGAAACCGCTCCCAATCGTCCGCCGCCCCCGCTCACAGGTGGGAATGGAAAATTCGAAATCGGAAATTCGAAATTCAAGACGGAGAAGGGTGGAGATGGCTCGGCTTCGAATCATGCCAACCTTGCTGACAGGTTGGTCCCGCTGTCGTTCGTAATGGGAGCGGCGTCCCGGTCTCGAACCTGGGAGAGGTCCGCCGGATGAAGAGACCCATCTTCACCGAATCTCAAAATACGTTGGAATTCAATCCGCTCTTTCTCTTCCGCTACTTGTCGACCCAAACTGCCTCCCCGCAATGCAAGCTATCCGCTTTATCACCTTATTCCTTGTCTCAATATTTTCAGGCCTTGGAAGTCCTTCTCCGTGTTTGGCTGGCGAGCCCGGCCCTGATTACAAACTCGTCAGCGAGATCAAGCCCGACAACGAGTACGAGACCCTTCGTCCGCCGCACATCGACATCGTCCAGGAATTGTATCAACGAACCGACCAAGGTAGTCCCGCGTTCAAAATAGTCCTGAGTTCGCTTGCCGATCCTTCAAAGAAAGAATTGCTCTTTGCTTATGATCGAATCGCCGAAGCCGATCTTTCGCCAGACGGCCAGTGGTTTGTGATCAATGACCGTCCGGGTCGTGGTGCCTGCGAGCCTCGTTTGTTCAAGCACAAGGACGGACTCAAGTTCACGGAGGTCAAGGAGGCCAGGATCCAGGAGAAGGCCATCGACTTCTTCATCAGCACCAACAAATACCCCAAGAGCATGCGCAAGCACCTGATTGACGAAAGCGACTGCTTCGTGGAATCCACTCTGTGGGCTGATGACTCGAACTCTTTACTGATTCGCATCACCAAGGGTCAAACAGGCCAGCCGATCTTGATCTACGATTGGCGTTGTATCTATGACCTCAAAACCGGCAAGTTTTCCACAGACCTCACGATTTTAAACCGGGGCTCCATCAAGCCCGGCGTGGATATTGTTCCAGCCCGTTAACCATCTCCTGCCAGCGCGAACAAGGGCGACACCGACCAGTCCCATGCCCCCGCCCTGCTCGACCGTTGCACCCGGAGGAACTGGCGTAGTGTGGCTGGTCGGCGCAGGCCAACGATGATTGAGGATCGAATCCCAAGGCCCGCCCAAGGGCGGAGCCGCGATGTTTCCTTGATGGCTGAGTTAACCAAGCGCCGATCGCCCCGATCATATTTCTCCAGAGTTATTCTTCCTCGTCATCTTCTCCCTTGCTTACACCGTCGCCAAGCGGCATCGATTCTATTTGCTTTTTAAATCCCTCAAGTGCTTCCCTATTTTGGAGGTTGCCGAAGTTCAACGGGAACTGTGCCAAAAGGTCAAATTTCGTAGTTGATCCCGATTTGAACGCAGAACATCTAATGAAATACGACCAGGTGTTGGGAGCGTCGGCCTTGCGCCTATCGATGATGGAGCTATCAACAGACCACCTCTCCCTCAGTATCGGATCTAATATTTTAATTATTTTGCTCAATCCCGCCCCTTGAAAATCGATCCACTTTCCTTCTGTTATCAATATGATGCTGATTTTGTCGGATTTTCGGATGATGGCTTTGCCGAGATTGGTCATGGTGGCAAAATCCGGATCGGGAGGTATTACCACCCGACTCTCGTCTCCCAGCACCACCGGGCACAGGCTCAGCAAGCAAATTAGCAGTAGTTTTTTTGTTTTCATGTCATATTTTTTCGATTAACACTCAATATCTCTCAAGTTGGATGTAAATCCCTCGTGGGCTGACGCCAGGCGCTCGACGTTTAATTGAGGTTTCAGGGCCAATTTTCGGACTTTCGGAATCACAGCATCGGTTCCCCGTCCTCGGTCTCGGTAATGGCTGAGTCCTTCCCATTGCTTTCTTATTATACAGAATCGATTGCGGACTCAAGGAGCTTCATCGCACGCTCCACTTCACGCAAGTCACCCTCTTCGAAAGAAGCCGTCGGCATGGGCATCTCATCATCGGGTTCGTCATCATCGGGGTCGGTCCTTGAGTTTTGATGTGGGGTTGCCCGTCCGTCCGTCCCAGGGCTGGCGGGACGCACAAGCGAGAGAGTGGAAGAGTTCTGCGTCTGGAAGGGGGCTGGATCGACAGGGAGGCGGGATGTGTTGCTGAAAGGATCAGCGCAACCAGGCCAAAGCGCATCTCCCCCACACCTCCGGCGTGCCAATCATCTTTTCGATCTGACCGGTGGTGTCGTCGCCAAGGCTCCTCCGCCACCGGCTAATTTCCTCCGTCCCTCCGGGATGAAGACGTCCAATCCCGGAGGCATCGAGATCGGTGAAGATGTGCATAAAGGTCAGCCTTGCGGCCAGGGCTGGTATGGGGCGGGCCCTTGGCCTTTGCAGAGCGGGAGAGACAGAGAGAGACGCAGAGTCTCTCCTTAATGGTAGAGCCCTGTCTGCGAAACCCGAAGCTGTTGCTTGAATTCCGCCGCGAGGAATCGCAAGCAGGAATGCTTACGCTACTACGGCTATAGTTTATTCGGGCCGCCTTCCGATTGCATCGGGTTCGATGGCAGGTCCGCTATGCTTTCGATCCCCTGCTCTTTCAATAGTTGGATCGCCCAACGGAGTTTCAGGAACCTGTAAAAGAGGTACAACAATAGGCCGATTACCGAGAGCGGAAAGACCCAGGCGACCCAGATGTTTGCGGTGGCGTCGAAGCTTTGCCGGTAGACCCCCGTGAAGATCCCGGTAGCGAACAAGATTGGCAAACTGGAGCATGCTCCCTTTTCCCGTTCCATGCGGGCGAGGTCCGAGTCATTCGGCCACATTTCGAACTGCTTCCGCCGGGCTGCGTACTTCCGCAGCCAGACGATCCGGGCAGCTCTGGACTCTTCGGTCATCTTACCCGGGCATTACTCCCACTCGATCGAGGCCGGTGGCTTGGTGGAGATGTCGTAGAGCACACGGTTGATGCCTTTGACCTCGTTGAGGATGCGGTGGCTGGTTTCGCGGAGGATCGAGTAGGGAAGCTCCACCCAGTCGGCGGTCATGGCGTCTTCGGAGATGACGGCGCGGAGGGCGATGGCCCATTCGTAGGAACGTTCGTCGCCCTTGACGCCGACGGTCTTGACGGGCACGAGGGCGGCATAGGCCTGCCAGACCTTGTCATACCAGCCGTGCTCCTTGAGGCGGGAGATGAAGATGGCATCGCACTCGCGGATGATTTCGAGGCGGTCCTCGGTGATCACGCCGGGGCAGCGCACGGCCAGGCCGGGACCGGGGAACGGGTGGCGCATGAGGATGTCCTGCGGGATGCCCAAGGAGATGCCGAGGGCGCGGACCTCGTCCTTGAACAGCTCGGCCAGCGGTTCGAGCACCTTGCCCTGGGCCTGGAGTTCGAGGATGCGGTCGACGCGGTTGTGGTGGGTCTTGATCTTGGAGGCCTTCGATTTCGCGTTCGAGGCGCTTTCGATCACGTCCGGATACAGGGTGCCCTGGGCGAGCATCTCGGCATTGCCGACGGCGTCCCAGAACACATCGATGAACATCTCGCCGATGATCTTGCGCTTGCCCTCGGGATCGTCGACGCCGGCCAGGGCGGTGAGGAATCGCTCGGAGGCGTCCACGGTTTCGATCGGCACGCCCATGCGGTGGAAATTGCCGCGCACCTCGTCGCCCTCGTCCTTCCGCATCAGGCCCTGGTCCACGAAGATCGCGCGGACATTGACGCCGGCCTCCTTGAGAAGTACGGCGAGCACCGTACTATCCACGCCGCCGGAGACGCCGCAAACGACCTGCTTTTCCCCCACCGTGGTGCGGATGCTGTCGATGAGCTCGCGCTTGAAGTCCTCGATGTGGAAGGGAGCCAGTTCGCCGCACTGGAGCAGGAAGTTGTGGAGAATGCGGATGCCCTGGTGGCTGTGGGTCACCTCGGGGTGGAACTGGATGCCGTAGAAACGCTCGCCCCATTTCAGGGAGACGGGCGTGTTGTGCTGGTTCGTCGCGATAACCTGCGCGCAGTCGGGAAGAATCTTCACCGTGTCCGAGTGGCTCATCCACACCTGGGATTCGGAGGAGACGCCATCGTAGAGTTCCGAGCCCGGGGTGGTGTAGAGGGTGGCTGGCCCGTATTCACGGCGGTTGCTGGAGGCGACAGTGCCGCCGAACTTGATATTGAGAAGCTGCATGCCGTAGCAGACGCCGAGGACCGGCACGCCGAAGGCCTGCAGGGCTTCGAAGTCGAGATCCGGCGCATCCGGCTCACTGGTGCTGCGGGGACCACCCGAGAGGATGATCGCGCCAGGCTCGCCGATGTTGGGAAAATCCTCGATGGCGTAGAGCTTGGCGAAATAGCCCAGTTCCCGCACGCGGCGGACGATGAGCTGGGTGTACTGCGAGCCGAAATCGAGGACGGCGACGTGGTGGATTTCCTGCATGACGGGAGAACGATGGGAAAATTGAAAGCGGAGGGGACGGATTAGACGTTTCCGGAGCGTTTTGGCAAGCGACCTTTGGAAGCGATCAGATCATCGAAGGTCGGGGAATCGATGATTTCGCCATCTTCGAGGATTTCGGCCACCTCGTACTCCTCGGGAGAGAAGGCCGGGACGGTCAAAACCGGCTCGAACGGCTCGCCGAGGCAGATGATGTCCCAGACATCGCCGGACTTGCGGTGGGTTTTGACCTGGAAGCGGGTGTTGGGAAATTGCCGCGGCTGGGGCTGGCCGGGCTCGTCCTGCGGCTCGTATTCTTCGAGGTAGAATCCGCGGAGGCACAAGGTGGAAGCGTCCCTGAGCTCCAGCAGGTAGCCGGGTCCGTTTTCGTATGGCTCGATGGCGATGGCGCGGGTGGCTTCGTATTCCTCGGACACGATGATGCCGTGGCGTTCCAGTTGCTCCATCTTCCGGGCGTCGATTTCCGGATGCTCCGGCACGAAGGATTTCACGGCCACCAGGGCGAACACCGCGCCCACCGAAAGACAGACCCCGCCGAGGATGCGCGCGCCCGCCGACTCCTGGCCGCCCATGGACAAGCGGAACAGATTCACGAATCCGGCCGCAAGCAGCGAGCAAACGATGAAACGGATCGCCTTGGCCAGGATCAGCGCTGCGGACATGGCTGAGATCAGCTCAGCGGCTGATAGTTGGTCGGTTCCTCGGTCATGACGATGTCATGGACGTGGCTTTCGCGGAGTCCGCCGCTGGTGATCTGGACGAATTCGGCGCGTTCGCGGAGTTCCTGGAGCGAGGAGGCGCCGACGTAGCCCATGCCGGACTTGAGGCCGCCCATGAGCTGGAACACCACATCGGAAAGGGGGCCCTTGTAGGGGACGCGGCCTTCCACGCCTTCGGCGACGAGCTTGCCGGAGCTGTTCTGCGCGTAACGGTCGCCGGCGCCCTTTTTCATGGCTCCGAGCGAACCCATGCCGCGGTAGGTTTTGAAACGGCGTCCCTGGTAGTAAACGCTCTGGCCGGGGCTTTCGCGGGTGCCGGCGAGGATGGAGCCGAGCATCACGAGGTCGGCACCGGCGGCGATGGCTTTCACGACGTCACCGGAGTAGCGGATGCCGCCATCGGCGATGACCTTCACGCCGTGTTCGCGGCAGTAGTCGGCTACATTGCGGATGGCGGTGAATTGCGGCATACCGACCCCGGCGATGACGCGGGTGGTGCAGATGGAGCCCGGGCCCACGCCGACCTTGATGGCACTGGCGCCGGCGGCGACGAGATCCTTCGCACCCTGGAGCGTGACCACGTTTCCTGCGACCACGGGGCGGTCGGAAAGGGCGCGGAGTTTGCCGATCACCTCCATCACCCGCGAGGTGTGTCCGGTGGCAGCATCGATGAACAAGGCATCCGCCCCGGCATCGATGAGGGCTTGGGCACGGTCCACGCAATCCGGTCCGACGCCCACGGCCGCGCCGCAACGCAGACGGCCGGAAGGATCCTTGGCGGCGTTGGTGAAGGTGATCCGCTTTTCGATGTCCGAGCCGGTGATGAGGCCGGCCAGCTTGCCATTGGCATCGACCAGCGGAAGCTTCTCAATGCGGTTCTGATAGAGGATGCGCCGGGCTTCTTCGAGACCGGTATTGGGTGGAGCGGTGATCAATTTGTCACGGGTGGTCATCACATCCCCCACCCGGGCATCGAGGCGGTCGAGGTAGCGGACGTCGCGGCCGGTGACCATGCCTTCGAGCTTGCCATCGACATCGACCACCGGGAAACCGGAGAAGCCGTTTTCCGCCATGATGGCGCGGACTTCATCCACGGTCTGGTCCTTGCGGACGGTGTAGGGCTTGAGAATGACGGCGTTTTCCGAACGCTTCACGCGGGAGACCATGACCGCCTGCTCATCGATCGGGCAGGCGCGGTGAATGACACCGATGCCACCCTCGCGGGCCAGGGCGATCGCCAGCTCGGACTCCGAAACCGTGTCCATCGCCGCTGAGACGATCGGGATGTGCAGCGGGATGCCCGCCGTCACGTGAGTGGAAATGTCGGCTTCACCGGGGAGCACCTCGCTCATCGCCGGCACCAGAAGCACATCATCAAAAGAAAGTCCGAGAGAAATCTCCGCCATGGCGGAGTCAATAGAAGAGCCTCCCCGGAATCAAGCGCGATCTCCGGAAATCATTCGCCCCTCCCTTATAGGCCCTATGCGACACATAGGACCTATACGACCTATCGAGGCGCCGAAGCTCAGCTCCGCGCGAAGTCCATCGGCGAAGGCACGGCGATCACATTCATGCCAGCGAGTTGCGCGGCCATGATGCCGGCCGGCGCATCTTCGAGCGCCAGACACTTCAGGGGTGAAACGCCGAGCAGCTTCGCGGCATGCAGGAAAATATCCGGAGCGGGTTTGCCGATCGGCACTTCATCGGCCGTCACCACTTCATCGAACCAATCGGAAACGCCGACGGCCTGGAGGGTCTTTTCGATCACCATGCGGGTGCCACCCGTGGCGATCGCCATCGGGATGTGGCGGGCCAGCAGGCTGCGGGCGAAGTCGGCGACCTCGTCGATGAGCGTCAGCGTCGGCAACTTGCGAAGGAAGGCATCACGCTTGGCGAGTGCCACCGAGACCGGATCGAGTCGAAGCCCGTATTCGGAATTCAGCTCGACCACGATGTCCTTGGTCGGACGACCACCCATCGCGTAGAAAACGTCCTCCTTCAGGATACCCTTCGCACCGTGCAAGGCCATGGCTTCACACCAGGCCTCGAAGTGCGCCGGCATCGAGTCGACGAGTGTTCCATCGCAATCAAAAATGACGGCTTCGTAGCCGTGCTCCGGTAGTTCAAGGGGACCTACTTGCGCCATGCGGGACGGGGCATACCTTGCTCTTTGGGAAACGCAAGGGCAGATGTCAAAATCGTGCGTAATTCCCCGTAACTGTTAGATTACAAATAGGCTTCAATGTCCTCGTAACGCCCTGTTTTCAAGGCAATTGGAGCTTCATTCCCTCCGTGAATGAGGACCCCGCCGGCAAACACCACGCCCGGCTCGAAGGTCACCCGCCCGTCGAGCGTGAGCGACTTGGATTCGAGCAAACCGGGGACGGGGCCCAGTTCGTCGAGCTGATCCACGAGCTTGTAGGCATCGCCCAGCGCCACCACCGGCGGCTCGCCGTGGCGTTCCGCGGCAAGACGGACCTGGCCGTCGTCGAGCACCTCATAGGCATCCGAACGCAGGGAGAAGAGATCTCCGGTGGTCTTCACCGGCGCGAAGCGGCTGCGGGGCACCTCGATGGCCGCCGAGCCCGCGAAGCATTCGATGGCGGCACCCATGGCAATTTCCAACTGCAACACAGCGGGCGAGTGCTTGTCCCGAGGATCGACCGTCTTGCGGTTGCGGATCATCGGCAGGGGCAGCACGCCGTCATCCGCCGCGAGCTGATCCTTCAGGAGATCGAGTCGCAGCCACAGGCTGTTGGTATTGAAATAGCGGTGGCGGTCGATGTTCTGGAAGGCGTCCAGGTCGGCATCCGGGCACTGGGCCACCTCACGCAGCAGCAGACGTCCGTCACTCTTGCGCACCGCCAGATGACCGCCCTTGCGGTCAGCCGCCGTGCGCCGCGTGACCTCCATCAGGAATGGGGCACCGCTTTCGGCGAAGTAGCGCAGTAGCGAGGGATCGAGCACGGCCCCGAGGTTGTCGGAGTTCGAGACGAACGCGTATTTCACGCCCTCGGCGAGCAGGCGGTCGAGCCAGCCACTGCCAATGAGCGCCGGGTAAAGATCGCCATGGCCAGGTGGGCACCATTCGTTTTCGGGAGCCGCCGGCCACTCGACGGGCTGCAGGCTGGCGGCGTCGATCTTCGGGATCTGGTTCTGCCGCAGCTCCACTTCGGAGGCCTTTGAAAACTCCGGGTAGCGCCGCAGGTGCTGCAGCGTATCCTCACTGGTGCTGAAGCTGTTCATCAGCAGCAGTCGCACCGGGGCACCGGTCTTTTCGCGCAGCGACTGCACCTGGCGCACCATGAGATCCAGGAACGTCACGCCCTCGCGCACGGGCAGCAGGCTCTTCGGCCCCTGGAGGCCCATGCTCGTGCCGAGGCCACCATTGAGCTTGATCACCACCGATTGCGCGAGAAGGGCGGCGTCCGCCGGCGCTCCGGCCGCCACATCGGCAAAGTCCGGCAATCCCTCCGCAGGTGAAATCTCGTCTTCGGAAATCAGGCCGGTCTCATTGCGACAAAGTGCGTCGTAGTTGCGGCGGAATGCACGGATCGCGGCGTCGCCCATGCCGGCGGCGCGCATTTTGGTGTCGAAAGCGTCGAAATTTCCCATGGCGTCAGATCAGGCTCCGACCGTGCCCGGACACCCCGCCAGCGTCACGCCCGAAATAGTTTACGGTGCCAGGAGCGGGTGCAATCCTTGCAGCCGCAAGGATCTCCACGCCCCAGTCGCAAGGGAAAATACGCACATGGCATGAAACTTGCTGCAATCCTCCTAACAAATGCTTGAATGGATTCAACGGCCCGGCCGTTGACCATGTCTGAAGCCTACCTCCAACAATCGCTGTCGCAACAGCAGACCCTCGCGCCCCAGATGCGCAAGAGTCTGGAGATCCTTCAAGCGAGCACTTTGGAGCTCTCACAGCTCGTCCGCCAATCGCTGGAAACCAATCCGGTGTTGGAAGACATTACCGAGGTCGCCTCGCTCGATGAAGAAGGTCCGGACCCGGAAGAGGCCGACTCGCTTGATTACCTGAATCAGACCGACGACGACTGGCGCGATCGCCAGATCATGGAGGGTCGCACGACGCCCTGGACCAGCGAGGACGAAGAACGCCGCCAGCGGCTCTATGACTCGATCGTCGCGCCTGAGACGCTTCAGCAGCACATTTCCCACCAGCTCGACCTGTCGATGGTGGAACCGGGGGTGCGCGAAGCCGGCCGGGCCCTGATCGCCAATCTGGACGAGCGCGGCTTCCTCGACCTGCCTGCCAAGGAACTGGCCACCCGGATGAACATCCGTCCGGCCGATATGAAGGAGGCGCTGGAGTTGATCCAGTCCTTCGACCCGCCCGGCATCGGAGCGGAGAGCATCCAGCAATCCCTCGTCCTCCAGCTCGAGCGCGCCGGTGAGGCGGGCACCATCGAGCACAAGATCGCCCGCGACCACCTGGAGGATCTCGCCCGCAAGCGCTATCCCCAGATCGCCCGGGCGCTGGGCACCAATGTCGAGCGGATCACCGAAGCGGCCGCCCGCATCGGACGCCTCACGCCCAACCCGGGCGGAGAGTTCGACCCCACCGGCAATCCCTATATCCTCCCGGATGTGGTGATCGAAAAGGACGATGAAGGCCAATGGTCCGCGCGGCTCACCAACGAGCACCTTCCGAATCTCCGCATCAACGACTTCTACAAGGACATGATCGGTTTGAGCCGCACCGACGGCAAAACCCGCCAGTTCCTCCGCGATCAGATCCGTGATGGCCGCAGCCTGATCCGCTCCATTTCCCTGCGCCAGGAGACCATCCTCGCCATCGCCTACAAGCTGATCGAGCACCAGCCCCTGTTCTTCGAAAAAGGTCCGCGCCACCTGCGGCCGCTGACGATGAACGACATCGCCGACCAGCTCTCGCTTCACGCCACCACTGTCTCCCGCGCCGTGGCTGGGAAGTATGTCCTGACGCCGCACGGACTGATGGAAATGCGGGCGTTTTTCGCCACCGGCTACCAGACCGAAGGAGGCGAAGAAGTTTCCAACGCTGGCGTCCGTGAAGCCATCCAGCAGATCATCGCCCAGGAAAACCCGTCCAAGCCGCTTTCAGACGACGCTCTCGCCAAGCAGCTCAAGGGCCAGGGCATCGTGGTCGCCCGGCGCACCGTGGCGAAGTACCGCGAGCAGTTGAACATCCTGCCGTCCCACCTGCGGAAGTCGTTCTGAGAGTCTCTCTCAACGCCACTTCGCCTGGTGGACAGGAAAGTCCGGAAGAAGCATCCGAACCACAGATGAACTGGATTAACGCAGATATGAGAAGAGGATGGAGCGCTTCAAAAGGACCCGATCCGCAGGAGTCCTTTCTTCCATCTGCGTTAATCCTGTCCATCTGTGGTTTGATTTCAAATCTTGGAGCCTGCACCGGAATGTTTCGCGCCGCCTTCCAGGTTCGATCTTTGTCGAAATACGGTTGCACCTCGTGCCGGAGGGAAGACAATCACGCCGCGCCATGACATCTGACTTCATCCGCGAGGCCCTCAAGCAGGTCCGCTATCCCGGTTTCTCACGCGACATCGTTTCCTTCGGCCTGGTCAAGGACATCCGGGTCAGCGACTCCGGCATCATCGTCAAAATCGAGGTGCAGACCCGCGATCCCGACGTGCCGGAGAAGATTTTCAAGGATGCCCATGCGATTCTCGACGATCTACCGGATGCAGGCGCGATCAAAATCGAGATCGAGATCAAGGATCCGCCCGGCAGCACCACGGCCACTGCCACCGGCAAGTCGTCCATTCCCGGCGTGAAGAAGATCATTGCCGTGGCCTCCGGCAAGGGCGGCGTGGGCAAGTCCACCGTCGCCGCCAACCTCGCCATCGCTCTTTCCAAGACTGGTGCTCGCGTCGGCCTTTGTGACTGCGACCTCTACGGCCCATCGGTGGCGATGATGTTCGGCACCAATGAAAAGCCAATGGCCAACGAGCAGGATGAGATCATCCCGATCGAGGCCCATGGACTCCAGCTCATGTCGATGGGCTTCCTGCTGGAGGACCGCTCACCGGTCATCGTGCGTGGTCCCATGGCCACCCGCTACACCCAGCAGTTCCTCCGCCAGGTCGCCTGGGACAATCTCGACTACCTCATCCTCGACCTGCCACCCGGCACCGGGGACATCCAGCTCACGATCGTGCAGACGGTTTCCGTCGATGGCACGATCATCGTGACCACTCCCCAAGAAGTGGCCCTCATCGACGCACGCAAGGCGGTCTCGATGTTCGCCAAGGTCAACGTGCCGATCCTCGGCCTGATCGAGAACATGGCGTGGTTCGATTGTGACCACGGCCAGCGCTACTTCCTCTTCGGAGAAGGTGGCGGCGTGCGTGAAGCGGCGGCGCTCAACGTGCCGCTCCTCGGCCAGATCCCCATCGATCCGGAAACCGGCAAACGCGGCGACCAAGGCATCCCGATCGCGCTGGTGCCTGCGGACGAGCACCCGGTTTCGGCCGCGTTTCATGATTTGGCGGCGGCGATTCGGGAGCGGGTGAAGGTGTAAGGAGTCACGACACTCTTGTCGTGATTATTGCGGCTCTTCCAACAGGGACAGGAGTGTCCCTGCTCCTTAGCTCTCTTCATCCGCCGGCAACAACGCCACATCCACCGCCGCCGTGGCGGACCATTCCTCGATCAGACGGAAGGTCACCGCCAGCAGCGTCGGGCCGAGGAACACGCCCACCAGTCCGAACGCCAGCGCTCCACCGATCACGCCGCAGAAGATCAGCACGAAGGGCGTCTTGCTCTCATGGCTGATCAGATAGGGCTTCACGATGTTGTCCACGCCGCTGATGCCCAGCGTGCCCCACAGCGCCATGAAGATCCCCCACCCCGGCCGCCCTTGGACGAAGAGCCAGACGGTCGCGGGAATCCAGATGATCGGCGGACCGATCGGCAGGGCTGAAAGGAAAAACGTGAGCACCGCCAGCAGCACCGCGCCGGGCACTCCGGCGATGCCGAAGCCCGCCCCCGCCACCACCGCCTGCACGAGTGCGGTACCGAGAATGCCATAGACTACCCCGCGCACGGTGCCACCTGCCACATGCAGCAGGTGCCGCCCGCGATCACCGGCGATCCGATGCGTGCTCGTGGCCAACCGCTGGCCCACCGCCGCGCCGTCCCGCAGCAGGAAGAATGCGAGGAAGACACTGAGCAGGACCTCAATCACTCCCTGCCCCAAGACCTGCCCGGTCGCGAGCAGCGCCCGTTGGATCAGAACCGAAGCCTGACCGAGCTGACCGGCCACACGCTCCGCCACGAGGGAGGTTTCGCTGGCCTTCTTTTTCGCCGCAGCCTCCTCGTCATCCACCGATACATCGGTTTTTGGCTTGGTCGTCTCGATCAAGGGCGGCGCATCCTTTTCGACGCCGTGTTCGTCCACGACCTTTTCAGGCCGCGGCGGCTTTTCTTTTTCCTTCTCCTTGGCCGCCTCGTCGAAGCTATGAATCCAGCGCCGCCGGTCCTCCGCCAGGTCACGCCAGTAGCCCGACAGGTCTCCCCCCACCAGGGGTGTTTTGCCCATCCAGGACGGTGGCTCGTCCGGGGCCGACTCGAACCACTTGCGCGTGGCGGTGCCGAGCGCCCGTGCGTCATCGGCGATGCTGAAGCCGATCAGGACGAACGGACCCACCGTGACCACGGTCAGGGTCAGCGTGACAAAAATGGCGGCAAACGTCCGGGATCCGCGGAACCAACGCGTGAACCGCTCCTGCAGCGGCCACAGGGAGTAGGCCAGCACGATCGCCCACATCAGCGAGGACATGAACGGCTTGAGCACGAAAAAGCAGCCGATCAGGAGCAGCAGGACACTCACCAGGCCGAGAATCGGCTCGATCTTCTTCCCCCCGCCTCTGGCTTCTTCCTCGGTCATCCGCTCGGCATGACTCTAACCGAAAGCCTGCCCCCGGCCAGCATGAACTGACCAAACGGAAAATGGCGGAACCTGACCGCACGCGCAGGAATTTCACTGGCATTCCCAAGGTTTCCGGTTGAAATCAATGGTTCGATCCATGGACCAGCCACCCAAGCTCACCCGCCACGTCTGGTCCCAACTCTGGCGCCTCTCAAAGCCCTTCTTTTTCGGGAAATCCTGGAAGGTGGCGTGGGGGCTCCTCGGCGGCCTGATCGCCCTTTCGCTCGCCGGCACGCGGGTGGCCGTGTGGGCGAATGCGGAAAACGGCAACGTCTTCAATGCCCTGCAGCGCGGCAATTCCACCGACTACCACATTTCGCTGACCCGCTACCTGCTCGCGTTTTCGGTGACCGTGCCCCAGGCGGCATTCTCCAGCTACATTGAGCAACGCCTCGCCCTGACCTGGCGCGATTTCCTCGCGCGCACGCTGATGAAGCGCTACTTTCACAACCGCGCCTATTACCGGCTCGGTTCCAGCGAGGAGATCGACAACCCCGACCAGCGTATTTCGGAAGACGCGCGGAACTTCACCATCACCACCCTGTCGTTCCTTCTGATCATCATCAAGTCGCTGATCCAGGTCATCGGCTTCACCGGCGTGCTGTGGCTGATTTCCCCGATGTCAGTGTGGGTGCTGTTCGCCTATGCCGTGTTCGGCACGCTGGCCGCCTTCTTCATCGGACGCCCCTTGATCGGGCTCAACTATCTCCAATACCAACGCGAGGCGAACTTCCGCTATGGTCTCGTCCGCGTCCGCGACAATGCCGAGTCGATCGCCTTCTACCGCGGGGAGCGCCGGGAGCTCAGCGACCTCCGCGCCCGCCTCGGCGGCGTGGTCGGGAACATGCTCGTGCTCATCGGCTGGACCCGGAACCTGGCCTTTTTCTCAAACGCCTACAACCTCCTCGGCGTCGTGCTGCCGGTCATTATCGTGGCCCCCCTGGTCCTCAGCGGTCAAATGGGCATCGGCGCCATCACCCAGGCGGCCGGTGCGTTCACGGTGGTGCTGGCGGCGATGTCGTTGGTGATCACCCAGTTCGAGGGATTGAGCGCCTTCACCGCCGGCATCACCCGACTCGGCGGTCTGTGGGATTACCTCGATGAACAGGACGCGGAAGACGACCTCGACAAGGAAAACGAGCAGATCGAAATCAGCGAGGAGAAGCGCACCATCATCCTCGAAGACCTGACCGTGAAAACGCCCGGCGGCGAGCGCGTGCTGCTGAGAGATCTGAACTTCAAGCTGCCTCCCGGCGGCAGTCTGCTGATCATGGGGGAAAGCGGCTCCGGAAAGAGCTCCCTGCTCCGCACCATCGCCGGCCTCTGGAGCTGCGGCGAGGGCCACATCGGCCGCCCCCCTTATCGGAACATGATGTTTCTGCCGCAGCGTCCCTACATGATCCTCGGCACCCTGCGAGCCCAGCTCGAGTATCCCGGGACCGCCAAACAGCCTTCCGACGAAGACCTCAATCTCGTGCTTGAGCAGGTGAACCTTCCCAATATCACCAAGCGGGTCGAAGGAGACTTCGACCGGATTGCGGACTGGGCCAACATGCTCTCCCTCGGTGAACAGCAGCGTGTTTCTTTCGCACGACTGTTGCTGAAGAAGCCCGCCATCGCCTTCCTCGACGAGTCCACCAGCGCCCTTGATGAGCCCAACGAGGCACGTCTTTACGAGCACCTGAAAAAGCACCGCTACACCTACGTCAGTGTCGGCCACCGCTCCACGCTGCTGCAGCACCACCAGTGGCTGCTGCGCATCGGCAAGGATGCGACGTGGGAACTGCTCAAGGTCGCGGATATGACGCCTTAGCTGAAATCGCGGGAGGCAACGTGCGGCTGACGAACGAAACAGAGGCGCATGACAGTTTTGAAAATAAAGTGACGCCTAAGGCGCAATTCCAAGCCCGGAGGGCGACGTACTTTAGCCGGTGTGCGCAAGCCACCGGACCGTGAGTTGGAATCACCGGAGTCCCGAAGGGACGGCGCTGCCTTCGCTCGCACGCGGGAATGGTAGAAGCGGCCAGGTTCCTCACCAACACGTCAGATCCAGCACACGTTGCCGGCTTCCGGATCGTCCTACGACCTCGCGGCGTCGCCCCTAACCGGGGCTTGGAACATTTCCGCATGCGGTCCGGTGGCTTGCGCCCACAGGCTAAATTACGTCGTCCCTCCGGGACTTGCAGAAACTTTCCAAAATGAAATCACCTTGGTTAGTGAAAAGATGGTTAGCCAAGAGCCACCGCGTTCGCCGCGGCATAATCCCTGGCATGCGTGAGGCTGATCTTCACGTCGGTGATCCCATGCGCATCCGCATAGGCTTTGCCGACACCGCTCAATTCAAGCGCGGGCTCGCCCGACGGACGGCGGACGATCTCCATGTCGAGCCAGCCGAGATCCTTGCCGATGCCGGTGCCAAAGGCCTTGGCCACCGCTTCCTTGGCGGCGAAACGTGCGGCGTAATGCAGCGCCGGCCGCTTCTGGGACGAACAGTAGCTCCGCTCCCGCTCGGTGAAGATGCGTTCTCCAAACGCGGGACCGTGGCGTTCCAGGGCCTCGGCGATCCGCTCCACCTCCACCACATCGATGCCGATGCCGATCAGTCGCATGAGTCCGGATAGTCCCCCATGAGCTGTTTCATCTGCCTCACCGATTCGATCATCCCGACCCGCAGCGCACGGGACACGATGCTGTGCCCGATGTTCAGCTCCGTCAGATACGGCACGTCGAAAAGCTGGAATAGGTTTCCATAATTGATGCCGTGCCCGGCATTCACCTGGATGCCAGCCGAATGCCCGAGCTTCGCGGAATCGACCAAACGTTGGATCTCCTTCTCCAGATCGCTGCCGGCCGCATTCGCAAAGCATCCGGTGTGAAGCTCCACCATTTCCGCACCCAGTTCGGCCGCCGCCCGCACCTGCGGCAGGTCCGGATCGACGAAGAGACTCACGCGAATCCCCGCCGCCTGCAGCCTGCGGATGCAATCTCCGACTTCCTGCCGCCGCCCGACCACGTCCAGCCCGCCCTCGGTCGTGACCTCCTCGCGGGTTTCCGGGACCAGGCAGGCGAACTCCGGCTTCAGCTCCAGCGCCAGGGCGATCATCTCTTCCGTGATGCCCATTTCAAAATTCAACGGCACCGAAATTTCGCGCCGGATCAGCCGTGCATCCTGATCCTGCATATGCCGGCGATCCCCGCGAACGTGGATCGTGATGGAGTCCGCGCCGCCTTCGATCGCGTCATACATAGCCTGCAGCGGCGATGGTTCGGCATTCGGCGAATCGGGCGACTGGGCATAACGGGCCTGCCGCAGAGTGGCCACGTGATCGATGTTGACGCCAAGAAGCAAGGGCATGGTCCGGATGTTCTACCCCTCATCTTTGCCACCCGCAAGGCTGCCTTGCAGCCAACAGAAAGCTCCCGGAACGCGGAGCTTGTCGCATACCAACCGCCAGGATGCCTTGACTACCGCGCGATTGCTGGTCCATTGGACTCTTTTGTGCGCGCCATCAGAGCCTTCTCTGGCATTGGCAGTGGACACTGTTCGCGCTGTCCGCCTCTTCCTCCGGGCTAACATTCGGCGCAGGGAAGAGGAGTGCCCGCCACCCGATTGGAATCGTATCCACGCCAGATCCGATCGCCGGCCCGTCTCCCAGCCTCTTCGGCTACGTATCCGTTTCACGCTCATGCATGTCCCCCGCCCCGTCATCCGCCTCGCCTCCGTGTTCACGGCCGCCAGCGCCACCCTCCACGCCGCCCCGTTCACCCAAGGGAACCTCGCCGTGCTACAAGCAGACGCCGCCAGCTCGAAAAACACCACCGCGACGATCGTCGAGCTGAGCCCCACCACCCCCAACCAGACGCCGACCCACACCATCGCCATCGCCGGGACCGGGGCGGACGCTCTTCGTTTCAGCGGCTCCGCGGCGTCCACCGGTTATCTGGTCACCTCCGCCGATGGCGGCCTGATCTGCTTCTGCGGCCACAATTCGGCCGATACCAGCAGCAACGTCAATACCCTCACCACGCGTGGGGTGGGCACGCTGAATCCCTCCAGCACCTTCGCGCTCCAAACAACCTACACAGGAAGCAGCGGCAACCAGACTCGAAGTGCCAACACCTTCGACAACTCCACCTGGATCATCGGCGACCAGGGTGGCATTTATTCCAATCTGACCGCAGCACCCAGTCCGTCTGGAAACTGCCGCGCCATCAAGATCTTCGGAGGCTCCACCTATGTGCTCCAGACGACCGGCACCGTGATCTCCACCCTCTCCGCTGCGAGCGGCGGCACGCTCACCGGGCTGCCGGGCCTCCCGAGCACGTCAGACACCACAGCCCAGGACTACTACCTGATTTCCTCCGGTAGCAACGGCACGGCCTTCGATGTCCTTTACGAGGTCACCGCCACCTCCGACACCGCAGGTGCGATCAAGAAATATTCCCTCGTTTCCGGTTCGTGGGTCGCCAATGGCTCCTACACCACGGCCTTCGGTGGCTTCGGGCTCGCGGCGGCCAAGAGCGGCGGCGGGGCCAAGCTGTATGTGACCACGGGTGGCGGGGCCGTCGCGGCCAACAAGGTCATGGCCCTCACCGATACGACCGGATTCAACGCCACGATCAGCGTGACCACGGCCAGCAACGTCACGCTCTACACGGCGGGAGCCGCGGCGACGATCAAGGGGATCGCCTTCGCTCCGGCGGTCATTCCCGCCGCACCGCTGATCACCAGCCAGCCACCGAGCGAGACCATCCCCGGCGGCACCACCACCATCCTCACCACGTCCGCCAGCGGCGTGCCCACTCCAACTTTTCAATGGTACCAGGGGACCAGCCCGGACACCTCGAATCCCGTCACCGGGGCCACCACTTCCAGCTTCACGACCCCGGCCCTCGCCACGACCACCTCGTATTGGGTGCGGGCTACCAACACCCAGGGAAGCGCCGATAGCGCCACCGCGGTCATCACCACCTTCTCCGGCGGCTACAATTCAACGAACCGCACCGTCCTCTCTCCCAATCTCGGCACGTGGGATCCGGCCGGCACTTCACTCGGGGGCACCTCGTTTGTGAACCTCGGTCTTCAGGGAGTCGGGCGCTTTCCGGCCAACAGCCGCGATCCGGTCACCGGCGAAACCATCGGCTCCATCTCCGACATGCAGGTCAGCAACTTCGTGAACAACCACGACGGCACCTGGGGCGGGACCTTCAACTTCCTGCCCGACCACGGCTACAACAATGGCTCGATCCAGTCGAACTACGCCGCGCGCATCAATGCGTTCACCTTCACCTTCGCACCCTATACCGGCAGCACGGCCATCACCGCGCAGAACCAGATCGCGATGACCTTTGCGGGTTCCACCCGCTTCACCTACGATCACGACAACAATCCGGCGACGGCACCGGTCTTCACCACCGGCCTGAACTCCGATTCAAAGGTCACTCTGTTCGGCACCCAGGTGCCTGCCACCGCCGGCAGCACGCCCGAGAGCGACGCCACCGTCACGAACCGCTTCACTCTCGACACCGAAAGCCTGGCCTTGGACCGCCGTCCCGGCAAATCCGGCAGCGGCTGGGTGGGAGATGAATACGGTGCCTTCATTTATCATTTCAATGCCGCCAAACAGATCGATGGTCTGCTGCAGCTTCCCTCGGCCCTGATCCCTCACAAGCCGGTGGGTACTGTGAGCTTCGACGGCACGCCGACCAACGGCCGCCGCGACAACCAGGGCTTCGAGGGAATGACCCACAGTCCCAGTGGCAACCGTCTCTTCGGTCTGCTGCAGAGCGCCACCATTCAGGATTCCGGCAGCGGCAATGCCAACCGGTCGAATGCGCGCCTGGTCGTCTACGATACTTCCAGTAGCGATATCCCGGCCGCGCCGGTCGCCCAGTATGTCATCCAGCTTCCGCTCATCGATGACACCGGCCTCGCCGACAATGGCACCAGCATCGACCGCACAGGAAGCCCGAACTGCATTCTCGCGCTCAACGATCACCAGCTCCTGATCCTGAACCGCGACTCGAACGGCCGCGGGGCCACCGGCGCGCCTGTATTCAAGTCCGTCCTGCTCGCCGATCTCAGCACCGCGACCAACATCAATGGCCTCTACGATGCTGAAGGAGCCGCGGTCGCCCCGTCCGGCGTTCTCAACGCGAGTGTGACGCCGATCCCCTGGACAGAGGCACTCAACCTCATTGGCAAGCTCAGCCTTGGCATCCCCGAGATCGCGAAGTTCGGCCTCAATCTCAACGCCGCTCCGGGTGATGTGAACACGCTCTGCGAAAAGTGGGAGTCGATGGGCCTGGCCTCCGTGAATGATCCGGCCTACCCGAACGACTACTTTCTGTTCATCGGAAACGACAACGACTTCTCGGCCACCTCCGGCAAGTATCTCGATGCAAATGGCATCCTGCAGAACTACGCCGCCGACATCGACATTGACACGATGGTCCTCGCGTTCCGGGTGCGCATTGTGCAGTCCGTGCCTCCGCTCGTCATCTGGAGGCAGACCCATTTCCTCGTCACCTCGGAAGCCGGCATCCTCGCCGGCAACGCCGACTACGATTCGGATGGCCTGACCAATCTCCTCGAATACGGGCTCGCCACCGATCCCACGATCGCCACCGGCACCAATGGTCTTGCGGCACTGCCTGCTGTCATCCGCCATGACGCCGATCCTCTGCTCAGCGATCGTCTGGCACTTGGCTTCACCGTTCCCAATCCGAGCCCCACCGACCTCACCTACCTCGTCCAGTCCACGGACGATCTCACCACCTGGACAGATGTCGCTTCGAAGTCCGGCAGTGCGGCCTGGAGCTGGCTTGCGGGAGGGACTCCGCATATCGTCAGCAGCGACAGCGGCACCATCACGAACATGAAGGTGGGCGACAGCGTGCCGTCAGACGGTGCTCACCCGAAGCGGATGATGCGTCTGAAGGTGACGAATCCGTAAGACTGAATCTGACGATTTGTCTCGCCTCGTTGCGGGTCCCTGAAAGGGCAAGGGATGGATGAACGCGCCGGATTCCAACTGAATCTGGTGTGTCCAAGATGTCACCATGCGGCGTTTGTTAGCATGGCGGACTATGGCTCCAAAGGGAGGTGCCACCAAGCACCTGCCCCTCATGCACGCCCCATTTCCGAGTCCACCCGATCTACGCCGCCTCCTGGCGATCGCTTCAGTAGCTGCCGCGTTTTCCGCCAACTCTTCCGTTCACGCCGCCGCCTTCACGGCCGGTGACATCGCGGTGATCCAGGCCGACTCTGCGGCAGCGAACAATACGACTGCCACGATCGTCGAGCTGGACCCGTCTGCTGCCAACCAGACGCCCTCGAACACGATCGCAATTTCCGGCACCGGAGCCAACGCCCTCCGCACCAGCGGTTCGGCCACCAGCACCTGCTACCTGGCGAACTCCAACGACGGCTCGCTGCTCTGCTTCACCGGGCACAATTCGACCACGACCGGTGCCAACGCCAACACCCTCACATCGCGCGGAGTGGGCACGTTCGATGCATCCGGCACCTTTGCCCTCCAGGCCACCTACACAGGATCCAGTGGCAATCAGACCCGTTGCGCGACCACGCTTAACAACTCCACCTGGTTCATCGGCGATCAGGGAGGCTTCTACACGAATGGCACCACTTCGCCGAGTCCGTCCACCAACTGCCGCGGCGTGAAGAGCTTCGGTGGCACTGTTTACGTGCTACAGCAATCCGGCTCCGCCACCGTGGTATCCTCCGTCTCGGCTCCAACCGGCGGCACCGTCACCGGACTGCCGGGCTTGACGTTCAACAACAGCGCCCAGGACTTCCACCTCGTCTCCTCGGGCGACAACGGCAGCACGTTCGACGTCCTCTACGTCCTTTCGAACACAAGTGCCACCGCTGGCACCATCAACAAGTACTCGCTCGTTTCCGGCACTTGGACGGCGAACGGCAGCTATACGACCAACTTCGGCGGTTTCGGCCTGGCCGCGAAGGACAATGCCAATGGCGCGCTTCTCTACGTCTCCACCGGCACTGGTGCCACCGCCACAAACAAGGTGATGAAGCTTGCGGACACCGCCGGCTACAATGCGACCATCAATATCACGACGGCGAACAATGTGACGCTCTACACGGCACCGGCTGGAGCGACCATCAAAGGCGTGGCCTTCGCTCCGGTCTCCCCCGCCACCATCACTGGCGCGGCAACCGCCTCCGCATTCACCACCACCTATGGCACGGCGTCGGCTGCCCAGACATTCCCGATTTCCGGATCGGGCCTGACCGCAGGCATCACCGCGACCGCGCCGAACGGCTTCCTGGTTTCGAGCGACGGCACGACATACGCCAACACGGCCACCTTCACGCAAAGCGGCGGCTCCGCGAGCGGCACGCTTTCCCTCCGTTTGGCCGCCACCGCCACCGTCGGTTCTTACAATGGGCTGAATGTCACACTCACAAGCCCGGGTGTGACGACGCAAAACATCACCACTGCCGCCTCCGGCAACGTTGTGAGCGCGAAAGCACTCACCATCACCGCGAGCAGTGTCACGAAGAACCTGAACGCCACGCTCACGGGTGGCGCGGGTTCGACCGCGTTCACCAGCAGCGGACTGGTTGGCAGTGAATCGATTGGCTCGGTCACGATCACCTACGGAACGGGTTCCGCAGCCGCAGACGCGGCAGGGACCTATCCGGGTTCGGTCGTTGCTTCGGCAGCTACGGGCGGCACGTTCACCGCATCGAACTACGCGATCAGCTACGTGGCCGGAGACATCACCGTCAATCCCGCCATCGTGCTCACCATCAGTGGCCTGACTGCTAACGGCAAACCGTATGACCGCACCACCACTGCCACTCTGAGCGGGACTCCGATGCTCGTCGGAGTTCAGCCCGGAGACGCAGTAACCCTTGGCGGCACACCGGTCGCGACGTTCGCGTCGGCCGCCGCGGGCAATGCGAAAGCCGTCACCGTGACCGGCTATACCTTGTCGGGCTCCGCGGCAGGCACCTACGTCCTCAGCCAGCCCACCGGGCTCACCGCCAACATCACGCCACTTGCACTCACCGTGAGCGGCGCGGCAGTCACGCCAAAGCCCTACGATGGAACGACGACCGCCATGGTCACCGGCACGCTCGCCGGTGTTATCTCGCCGGATGCGGTTACCTTCAACGGCGCTGGCACCTTCGCCACCTCCGGCCTTGGCAACGGCATCGCCGTGACCTCCACCAGCACGCTCGGTGGAGCGGACGCGGGCAACTACAGCCTCACCCAGCCAACCGGCCTGACCGGCAACATCATCCCGCCAACCACGGTCGATCTTTCCCGCTACGTCCGCGTGGGCCGCTATGACCTGCCCGAGCCGACCCGCACCACGCCTCCCACCAACAGCCTGCTCTGCCAGGAGGCATCGAACGTGACCTACAACTGGGACACGGACACCCTCTTCGTCACCGGCGACGGCGGCACCTCCGTCGTGCAGGTTTCCAAGACCGGCCAGCTCATCGACTCGATGACCCTGGCTCAGAACCCGGCCCGCCGCGCTGGTCAGGAATTCGATGACACCGAAGCACTCGCCTACATCGGCAACGGCGAATTCGTCATGACCGAAGAGCGTGACCGCACATTGGTGAAGTTCACCTACGTGCCCAACACAACACTTCAACGGTCCGATACCAAGACCATGAAGCTGGGCACCACCATCGGCAACATCGGCCTCGAAGGCGCCACCTGGGATCCGCTCACCGGTGGCTTCGTCCTTGTCAAAGAGAAGCAGCCCAAGGGCATCTTCCAGACCAACATCGACTGGAGCGCGCTGACCGCGACCAATGGCTCGCCCACCACGATCAATTCGGTCAATCTCTTCGATCCCGACCTGCTCAACACCATCGACCTCTCCGATGTGTTCGCCCTGTCGAATCTGCCTGCGCTCACCGGCACTCCGGAAGCCAGCCATCTCCTCGTCATCAGCCAGGAGTCCGGCCAGGTCGTCAACTGCGACCGTAGCGGCAATGTTTACAGCCGCCTCACCATCGTGGCCGATCCGGACAGTCCCCTGACCGTGCCGGCCATGACCATGGAAGGCGTGTGCATGGACCGAAACGGCTATCTCTACGTGACCAACGAAGACGGTGGTGGCGACTTCGACCACCCACAGCTCTGGGTCTATGCCCCTTCCGCCGCGACGAATCTGGCACCGACCGCGGTGACGCTTTCCGCCGTGGTGAGCATCTTGCCGAATCTTCCGACTGTCGCCAACGACATCCGCGTCGCGGACATCCTCGTCGCCGATGATGGCATTGGAGCAAACACGCTGTCGCTCTCGGGTGCCGACGCCGCCTCCTTCAAGATCGTCGGCACCGCCCTGTTCTACAAGGCCGGCACCCCGCTCAATTCCAGCACGAAGTCGAGCTACACCGTCAACGTCAACGTCGATGACGCCACGGTCGGCACCACCCCCGATGCGAGCACCACCTACAACCTCACCGTAAGCGGCGACGCAACAGCCTCGCCCAACCTCGCCATCACCGAAGTCGCCCCCTGGTCCAGCAGCAACAGCGGTGCCGCCCTCGCCGCCGACTGGTTCGAGGTGACCAACAACGGCGTGACTGCGGTCGATCTCACGGGCTGGACGGTGGATGACAACTCCAACTCCTACGCCGTCTCTCTGCCCATCTTCGGGGCCAGCAGCATCGCTCCCGGTGAATCCGTCATCTTCATCGAAACCGCCATCGATTCGCAGGCCGAACTCGATAACAAGGCCGCCGCCTTCAAGACCCTCTGGTTCGGCAGCAATCCTCCCGCCAACCTGCACTTCTGCGGCTACTCCGGCTCCGGTGTCGGCCTCAGCACCAGTGGTGATGCCGTGAATCTCTTCGACATCGGCGGCAACGTGCAGGCCCATGTGGATTTCGGCGCGTCCAGCACCGGCACCTTCCGCACGTTCGACAACTCCGTGGGGTTGAACAACACCACAATCTCCGCGCTCAGCGCCACCGGCACCAACGGTGCCTTCGCCGCCGCCAATGACCCCAATGAAATCGGTTCGCCCGGTGTTGCCCCCTCGGGCACTCCGCTCGTCAGTGTCACGGCCATCGACGCCAGCGCTTCCGAGGCCGGCAGCGATCCCGGCACCTTCCGTTTCACCCGCACCGGCAGCACGGCCTCCACTCTGACGGCCACCTACAGCATCGCCACCGGTGCCGGCCAGGCCACCAGCGCCGATTACACGCCATCGCTCCCAGGCACGGTCACCTTCCCGGTGGGCGCGGCCTTCGTGGACGTCACGATCACGCCACTGGACGACGCGATCGGTGAAGGCACGGAAACCGTGACCCTGACCGTGACCGACGGTGGCAGTTACGATGTCGGCGCATCCCCCACCGCCACCGTCACGATCCTGGACAACGACGCCTTGAACACGGCCCCGACGGCAGTGACGCTCACCAATACGGTGGCGACACTCTCCCAGGCCACCAGCACCGCGGCGAACGTCCGCGTCGCCGACATCACCGTTACCGATGACGGCCAGGGCACCAACGTTCTCGGCGTCAGCGGTGCCGATGCGGCGTTCTTCACCGTCGTGGGCAATTCGCTGTATCTCAAGTCCGGCACCACACTCAGCCACGCCACGAAGCCCAGCTACAGTGTCACCGTCACCGTGGATGACACCACGGTCGGCGGCACACCCGACGCCAGCACCAGCTTCACCTTGGCCATCTCCTCGGCCGTGGCACCCGGCAGCATCATCATCTCCGAAGTTGCGCCATGGTCCAGCACCTCGGCCAACAGCAACGGCATCGCATCCGACTGGTTCGAGGTGACCAACATCGGCACCACCACCGCGGACATCACGGGTTGGAAAGTGGATGACAACTCGCACGCCTACGCCAGCTCCGTCCCGTTCTACGGCATCACCAGCATCGCCCCCGGCGAGTCGGTGATCTTCCTGGAAACCACAGCCCTCAATCCTTCCGAACTCGCGACGAAAGCCGCGCTGTTCCGCAGCACCTGGTTCGGCAGCAATCCACCAGTGGGTCTGCAAATCGGCGGCTACTCCGGCGGTGGCGTCGGTCTCAGCAGCACGGCCGACGAAGTCGTGCTCTTCGATGCCAGCGGAGCCATCGTCACCGGTGTCGGCTTCGGTGCCTCGCCGGGAAGCGCGCCATTCACCACCTTCGATAACAAGGCCGGTGTCGGTGGCACCACGCTGCCATTGCCCATCATCTCCACACCGAGCGCCATCGGCGTGAACGGCGCGTTTGCAGCCGCAAGCGATGCGAATGAAATCGGTTCCCCGGGCAGCGGAGTACTCCCGCCCATCACCTTCCTCGGGGTGGCTGCCGGTGATGCAGACTCGACCCACGCCACCCTGTGGACCCGGGTCAACCAGCCGGTTACCCTGGCCCTCACCGCCCAGGTGTCCACCAATTCCGGATTCACCGGCACGCCGCTCACGTTCTCGCTGACGAACAATGCGGGTTCCGACTACACCGCCAAGACCACGGTTTCCGGCCTGACCGCCGCCACCACCTACTTCTACCGCTTCGTCGTCCCAGTCACCGGCGAGACCAGCAACACCGGCACCTTCAAGACCGCCCCGGCCCCGGATGCCGCCGCGCCCCTGAAGTTCGCCTTCAGCGGTGACATGGACGGACTCATGCGGCCCTACGCGCTCTCCAGCACCGTGCCAGCCCAGAACCTCGACTTCTACGCCAACCTCGGTGACGTCATCTACGAGACCGCCAGTAATTCCACTGGAAATGCCGGCACCTCGAACCTGAATTCAGCCGCAGTCAACGTCTCCGGTGCCCAGCCCGCTCCGAGCTCCACCGGCGCCACCCAGGCCCAGTTGTTCGCCGATTACTACCGCAAGTATCAGGAGCAGTTCCTGGCCGTGAATACCGGCGGCCAGAGCGGACTGAAAGACTTCTACGCCGGCCAGGCCAACTACACGATGTATGACAACCACGAACTCGGAAACCGCCAGTATATCAACGGCGGAGCCCCCGCCGGCGGGCCGGTCGGCGGCATGTCCTCCGGTGCCGGTGTGGATGCACGGGTCTCGACATTCGACGTCAATACAAGCGGCACGTTCATGAACCAGGCCACCGGCTTCCTGACCCTTCAGAAAGCCTACCTCGACTACCAGCCGGTCTCCGATCGCGGCACCATCAATGCCCCGTCGGATCCGCGCATGAACGGCACGAAGCAGCTCTACTTCGCCCAGCCCTGGGGCAAGAACTCCACTTACTTCCATCTCGATGACCGCACCTACCGCGACATCCGCATGAAGACCTCCGCCAATGCCGATGATACCGGCAGCCGCGCCGCCAACACGGGCCGGACGATGCTCGGCACCACCCAGCTCGCCTGGATCAAGCAGGCGCTGCTCGACGCCCAGACCGCCGGCACCCGCTGGAAATTCATCGCCGTCTCCGATCCGATCGACCAGCTCGGCCCGATCGGCGGAGCCCTCACCGGCACCCTCACTTCCGTCAATTCCGACGGCGGAAAATCCTGGCAGGGCGGCTACCGGGCCGAGCGCAATGCCCTGCTCAAGTTCATCGCCGACAATCACATCACCAACGTGGTGTTCCTGGCCACCGACGATCACCAGAACCGCATCAACGAACTCACCTACTCGCCCACCGGTCAGACCGAACTCCAGTCCAGCTATGTGAAGGTGCCTTATTGCTTCTCGATCGTCTGCGGCCCGCTCGGTGCCACCGGCCCGGAAACCATCACCGACCACAGCTTCGCCAACATCAAGTCCATCGCCGATAGTCTCGCCAACGCGCAGGCATCCGCCGGGGTCGAACCGGTCGGGCTTGCAGGCTATCCCGGTCTCAAGAACGTGGCGCGGGAAGGCGATCCAACCGCCGCAACCAATCCGACCGCCGTGGACTTCTACAGCCCGGATACGTTCAACTACAACACCCTCGAAGTCAGCGCGGACGGGAAGACCCTCACGGTGAAAAGCATCGGCATCAACTCCACCGCCCAGAACAGCGCGCTGGAGTATGGAGCCAATGGCAACACCGCCCGCACGGTCTTCAGCTTCCAGATCGAGGCCGATGCCAAGCCCGTCGATTCCTGGCGTCTCGCCAACTTCGGCAGCTCGGATCAAACCGGTGACTTCGCCAACGATGCCGACTATGACCACGACGGCGTGAAGAACCTGATTGAATACGCACTCGGCACCAATCCCACGTCGGGCATTGGAGCCAATGGTTCCTCCGCCCTTCCGGCCGCCATCCAGCACGATGCCGATCCGCTCCTGAACGACCGCCTCGCGATTCAGTTCACGATTCCCAATCCGAATCCGTCCGACATCACCTACGTGGTGCAGTCCTCCGACGACCTCGCGACCTGGAACGACATCGCCTCCAAAACCGGCACGGCGGATTGGACATGGCTCGCCGGCGGCACGGCCCACATCGTCACTAACAGTGGCAGCGGATCCGTTACCGTGAAGATCGGCGACAGCGTCCCATCCGGCACCGATCACCCGAAGCGCATGATGCGACTCAAGGTGACCACCCCCTGACTTCCCGGGTGCTCGATAAACGAAAGGGGCGTGACGGATCACCGTCACGCCCCTTTTGTTTTCGCCAGTCTGTCCGGCCTTTCAAAGCCCATAGATCCGTGTCAAATAAGATGACCCTTTCTTCCTCTTCGTCCTGGAAGGACGGCTCATAAAAGCCCGGTATGAAATGCCGGGTGAAAGGAAGGGATATTTCCGCGTCCCGGAGGGCATGCGCGTCAACTTAAGGGCAAAGTGGCCGGTGTGTTCTGAAATTCTGTATCCCGAAGGGATGACAGCATCGGTAGCCGGAGGTTGAGGAGCCTTGGCGACGACACCTCCGGTCGGGAGTGCTCTTCATCCGATCCCGGAGGCGATCGCAGCCACGGCCTTTCGCCGGGAA
>Ga0265327_10001274_pt1 | contig 33184 bp, 36 predicted proteins | sample 41621metaG_FD_202089 | JGI IMG/M metagenome (GOLD analysis project Ga0265327, IMG submission 202089) | Rhizosphere microbial communities from Carex aquatilis grown in University of Washington, Seatle, WA, United States - 4-16-21 metaG | ecosystem: Host-associated > Plants > Roots > Rhizosphere...
TGCCGATTGATGCGAGCGTCCAAGGCGGCTCTCACCGTTCCCTTGGCGGCGAGCGCCTGCTCCGCCTCGCGGATGGCGTCCTGCTGGTCGATCGACGAGGCCGAGAGGTCGGTGACCTGGACCGTGTAGGCGATATTCCCGTCCTGCAGGCTGAACACCTGGACAGGCCCCGCCAGCCTGGCCGGCGTGGTGACGGCGGCCGTCGTGCGCGACGGCGCGGAGGGCAGTTGCACGGCGAAGCCGGCGTCCGGGAACGGATAGCGGGTCCAGGCCTGCGCCTCAGCCGACGCGGGAACGGCGGCCAGCAGAAGCAGCGCGACGGCGATCAAGCGCATGGACGGCCCTGGGTTTCGGGGGCGGCTCAGAAGCGGTTCTGTCCGATGACCTGACCATTGGCCAGAGTCACCGACAGCAGCTGCCCGCCATAGGAGCCGTCGCGCAGAGGGTGCATGCGCACGGTGACCTTGTCGCCCGGCCGGACGGTGTCCTTGGACCATCCCTGCCGCTCCAGCTGGCCCGGGCCGCCCATCTCCATCGACCACTCGCTCACACGCCCTTCCGGGTCGCTCACCATGACCCGCAGCCAGCCATGGGGGTTGACCATCTCGAACGCCTTGACCGTGCCCACGACTGTCGTGGTCTGGCTGGCGTCGAACATGGCGAAGGAGTGGTGCGCATCGGCGGGAGTGAACGCCGCCATGCCCAACAATACGCTGAACAATCCGACTGCCTGCCGCATGTCGACCTCCGGAGCTTCTCAGCCTCGCGCCTGGCGAGCTGAGACGGATACTGCGGCCAAAAGCGGCCCGACGCCCGCATTTTTCACGCGTCCGTTCGTATCAGGGGCGCAACGTCGGCCAGACGCGCTTGCGCCGCCAGGCCCAGAAGCCGGCCGCGCCGAGCAGGATCACCGCTCCCCCCGCGATCTGCAGCGTGGGCACGCCGACCCCGGCCGACGCGGGTCCGGACGAGGCCGCCGTCCAGTCGCGCGCCACCAAGCGGTAGCGGTGCAGGCTCCAGGGGTTCTGGCCGTGGTCGACGAAGCTGGTCCCCGTCGGAAGGCCGATGACCTCGCCGTCGCGCGTCAGCACATAGTCGGCCACCTGGCCCTGGGGCGCCGTCCAGTCCAGCACCACGTCGCCGTGCTCGAAGCGGGCCGTGAACGACGTCGGCCGCCCCGGCGGGCCCTTGCCGGCGGCGCGCTCGCTGCGCAGCACCGGGCGGTCGAAGGGGAACTGCTCGGCCGCCACGCGGGGGTCGGTCAGATACTCGGCGATGAAGTCGACCATCGGCTGGCGCTGGGAGTCGTCGATGGTGGTGCGGTAGGGCTGGGTGGTGCCTGGCAGGGGATCGGCGTCGGCCTTGGGGGTGACGTAGTGGTCCAGCACCTCGCGCATGGTGTGGAATTCGCCGGTGTGGGTGAAGCTGGCGCGGAGCGAGGAATTGCGCAGGGTCGGCGTCTTCATCGCCCCGGCCTCGGTCGGGTCGCCCGAGATCTTCTGCCGCCCGATGTCCTGGAAGGGTCGGCGAACCCCCACGTTGTGGAACTTGTTGTCGGTGAACAGCGGCGGCTTGTGGCAGACCGTGCAGTGGGCGGTGTCGAGCAGCAGCATGCCGCGCTGCAGCTCAGGATCGGGCGCGGCGCCTGGCGCGGTGGCCTTGTCGTACGGCGTCTGGTCGGGAACCAGGGTGCGCTCGTAAGTGGCGATGGCCTCGGCGGCGCGGAGGGCGGTGATCCGGTCGTCGCCGAAGGCCGCCGTGAACAGCTCGGGATAGCGCGGATGCTGTTTCAGGGCGGCCGCCATGTCGGGCGGGATGCGGCTGGCCAGAGCCAGGGGGCGGGCGACGGCGAGCTTGGTGGTCAGGTCGGCCCAGCCGCGATGAGCCTTGGCCATTTCCGCCGGGTTCTGCAGCGGCCCGAGGGCCTGGTTCTCAAGGGCGCCGCCGGTCTTGATGGCGATCTTGCCGGTGTCGGGATCGGTCACGGTCGGGCCGGCGCGGCCGTCCCAGAACAGCGAGGGGGCCCAGATATTGCCGAAGTAGGAGGGCGCGGCGCGGTCGCCGATCTGCGGCTTCTCGCCGAACATCGCGCTCTTGATCGCCACGCCCTTGTCGTTCATCGCCCCCACGCCCGGCGAGCCGAAGGTGTCGTCAGGCGTGCCGAACTGCCCGTCCTTGCCTGGGGCCACGCCCTGGCGCGGGTCGCCGCCGCCCTTGCCCGGCCGGTGGCAGGTTCCGCAGGCGACGGTGTTGTCGCTCGACAGCTGCTCATCCCAGAACAGGATCTTGCCCAGCACCCGCTTGGGCTCGGTGATCGGGTTCTCGGCCGGAACCGGCACGGGCGGCAAGGCCGCGACGGCCGCCGACGCGCTCAGGACCGCGATCCCCGCCCCCGCCGCCAGCCAACGCCGTCCGATGCCGATCATCCGTTTCCTCTCGCCCGGCCGGAGCACTGGGGCTCTATGGCGACGGGATATAAGATGTATTATAGATATTGCTATTGACGGATCAACTGTCCAGGACGCGGCCATGCGCCTCACCGCCTACACCGACTTCTCGCTGAGGGTATTGATCTACCTCGCCCTCAATCCCGATCGCCGGCCGACCATCGCCGAGATCGCCGGACGCTACGGCATATCCCGCGCCCACCTGATGAAGGTGGTCTACCAGCTGGGGCTGAAGGGCTATGTCGGGACCGTGCGCGGCAAGGGCGGCGGCCTGACCCTGGCCAAGCGTTCGGACCGGATCACCGTCGGCGAGATCGTGCGCCAAATGGAGCCGGACATGGCGGTGGTCGCCTGCTTCGACGCCGAGGCCCCACCCTGCGCCATCGCCCCCGCATGCCGGCTGAAGGGCAAGCTGGCCGAGGCGCGCGCCGCCTTCCTCAAGGTGCTCGACGACTGCACCCTGGCCGAGGTGGTCGGCAACAAGCCGGCGCTGGAGCTGCTGCTCGCCTATTGAGCATCGTCAGATCAACTCAACCTGCTGATAGAATTCCGATCTTGGCCCGTGGCGCGTCTGCGGATAGTAGGGCCTGCGCGTAACATAGGATTCTCATGACCGCTTCCGCCGCCGCCGCCGTCGAGGCCCCCGTGAACAGCCCGTTCCACCACGAGACTGTGACCTGGGTGAAGCACTGGACCGACCGCCTGTTCAGCTTCGGCCTGACGCGTCCTGCCAGCTTCCGCTTCCGCTCGGGTGAGTTCGTGATGATCGGCCTGCCCAACGAGGGCGGAAAGCCGATCATGCGCGCCTATTCGATCGCCTCGCCCAACTGGGCCGAGGAACTGGAATTCCTGTCGATCGCGGTGCCCGACGGCCCCCTGACCTCGCGCCTGGTCAAGATCCAGCCCGGCGACACCGTGCTGCTCGGCAAGAAGCCCACCGGCACCCTGGTGCATGACGCCCTGAAGCCCGGCAAGCGGCTGTGGCTGCTCGGCACCGGCACGGGCCTGGCGCCCTGGCTGTCGGTGGCGCGGGACTACGAAACCTACGACAAGTTCGAACAGGTGATCGTCTGCCACGGCGTGCGCCATGCGGCCGAGCTCTGCTACCGCGACCTGTTCACCAAGGACATCTTCGAGGACGAGTTGATCGGCGAGATGGCCCAGGCCGCGCTGAAGTATTATCCGACCGTGACCCGCGAGCCGTTCGAACGCCAGGGCCGCCTGACCACCCTGATCGAGACCGGCCAGATCTTCGCCGACAACGGCCTCAGCCAGACCAAGTTCGATCCGGAGACCGACCGCGTGATGCTGTGCGGCTCGATGGAGATGATCAAGGACCTGGCCGCACTGTGCGAGGCGCACGGGCTCAAGGAAGGGTCCAACGCCGAGCCGGGCGACTACGTGCTCGAACGGGCGTTCGTGGGGTAGTCCTTGCTTTCGCGCCGTTTGACCAGAAGCTGACGTCCTTCGTCTGATCCGTTCAGGATCATTTGCCCGAGCCGGCGACAGAGTTCGCCCGGCGAAACGCCCTTCATATCTTCCGGCCCAATGAAGCCAGCTACGACGTCGGTCCCATCCGCCTGAACCGCATAGGTCGTGATCCCAGGCCGGTCGAGTTCGATTGCGACCCGATGGGACGGCATCAGAAAGCGACCTTCCGTGGCTCTGGAAAACTCCTCGGCGAGTGCGTCCTGGAACGCTGATCGCAGGCAAAACTCTGTCGGCTTCGGCTGGTAGCTCCAGAAGTCGAAGAAATCGAAATCACCCTTCTCGTGCAGCCAGACCGTGAAACCATCCTGTTTGATCGACTCGAGCCAAGTCTTGCCGACGTGCAACAGGAGCGTCAGGACCTGGACGTCATCGCCTCCTGACAACCGCAAGGTTTCATCAAAGTGCTGGCATTCGAAGCGAAGACAGCCCTGCACTTCTCCATCACCAACGAGCTTCGGACGCATGAAGCTGAGCTTGAGCGGGCTCGTTTGGCCGCCAAACTCGACGACACATTCACGCATGAGGATCACATCGCCGAGTTCGGAAATTTGCGTGGGATGAATGGGCACGTCAGTCCTCGGAGTCATCGGGATAGGGCGGGTCTTCGTACCAGTCCGGATATTCCGGAATTGTGGTCTTCCCTTTGTTTTTCAGACAATTTCCATAACGTTGCTCAGCGGTTCGTATACAACTATCGAGTTCTCTTGCACCGCGTTCGCGCCCAGCTTCCGCAGTGGCTTTACGAGCAAGAGCGTAGCAGCGGCTTTTGTCGGCGTTGACTTGATCCTCACATGCGCGCTCGACCGCTGGGTCGGGTCGACGAGCTTCGGCACCACGAAACCAGTCCCAAATTTCCCCTGGCGTCCAATTCCACCACGCATTGGGGTCGCCGATGATGATATTGTCCGGCGGCCGCGAAGGCTGCAGTCCCACGGGTGGCGGGGGGAGAAGACCAGGAAATGATCTCGGCCCCTGGGTCTTGATAGTCTGACCCTGGTTGCCGTCACAACCGCCGGAGCAGGTAGCACCTGGCAGACAGTCGTCGCAGGGCTGCTGCGCTGCTAGCGACTGGGTGTTCCCCAGCAATCCGTATCCGAGCCCCGTTCTGGGCTGCGACATCCCGAAGTCGAAGCCGTTCCCGTTTGGGTAGACGGCGGCGTTGAGAAGCGGTGACGGCTGCGACGCAACCCTCGCGAAGATCAAATCTTGCCCGGCCAAAGGCGCCTCCACTGCCAATCTGAGAGCCAAAGCATGACTGGAGGAATTTGAGTCGAAAAGAACAAAATAGGAACCATGTCGCCACAAACAGAAAGCCCCGGCGCTCATGCGAGGCCGGGGCGATCTGTAACTGCCTGGAGTGTCAGGCTTAGGCGGTGGCGGGGACCGCGCGGCGGCGGGTGCGCAGAGCGGCGCCGAGGCCGCCGAGGCCCAGGAACATCATCGCCCAGGTGGCCGGCTCAGGCACGCCGGCGATCGCCAGGTTGTCGACTTCGAAGGAGTTCGAGCCCGACGACAGGCTGATGCCGGAGAAGGTTTCGCCTTCGGTGCCGACGACCTTGAACAGGCCGTTGGTGCCCGGAGCGACCTGATTGCCGTTGGCGTCGTTGGGGAAGCTGGCGCTGCCCGGGATGATAGTCACGTCGCCGGCGCTGCTGTGGATCACCAGGGTGTTGTAGCTGTCGATCGAACCCCAATCGAACTCGAACGAATGCACCGTCACGGGCGTCAGGGCCGAGAAGTCGAGGGAAACGCCGCCGCCGCCGAGCACCGACAGATAGTTGGTGTCGTAGGGGATGGAGTTGGCCGGGGGAGCGCCCTGACCGTCGTGGTTGGTGGTCAGCAGATAGCCGTTGCCGAACGCGCCGAACAGGCCGAGGCCGGTGTCGAAGTTGTCGATCACAGTGTAGCCAGCCTCAGGCGAAGCGTCGCCCGGACCGAAGGTAGTGATCACAGCCGCGTTCGCGGACCCCGCGGCCGCCAGGAGCAGCGAAGCCGCCGCTGCGGCGAACAATTTCATCTTCATGGTCTTCCCCAAAAACAGACCCGAACGCGGAAGCTCCACGAACAGCCGTCAATATCTGATTCAGCTTTTGCGAGGCTGCCGAACGCTGCGCAACTCCATTCCTCTGCCAGGGGAATCTTCACCATACAAAATACTCGCAGGGGGTTCGCAAGCGTCTTTTCTTCGCATTTCGCTATTCCGCGGGCCTGAAAAATAACCACTCGCGCCCGCCGCCCCGACGGCTATTGTGCCGCTCAATGACCAATCTAGGGAGGCATTGGCGATGAAGTTCCAGTCCGTGAAGTCACCGTTGATTCTGGGCGCCGCCGGCGCCATGGCCCTCATGCTGGCCAACGCCGCCCCGGCGGCGGCGCAAGCGCTGAATGATCCGGTGGTGGCCGCGCCCAATGTGGAGGCGCTGTTCACCAGCAAGGACCCCAAGCTGAACCGCAACAAGCAGGCGGCCTACCACATCGAGACCGACCTTCTGGAATCCCATCGCTGGAACGAAGCCGACAAGTGGCTGACGCAGAAGTACATCCAGCACAATCCTCAGGCGGCGTCGGGACTGGCCGGGGCGGTCAAGTTCTTCACCGAGGTGCTGAAGCAGACGCCGCTGCCGCTGGTGCGTCCCACCAAGGTCGAGGTCGTCGCCGTGATCGCCGAGGGCGACTATGTGAACGTGATGACCGTCCGCCACCTGAAGGACGCCAAGGGCAACCCCTACACCAGCACCTGGTTCGATACCTGGCGCTTCGTCGACGGCAAGGCCGACGAGCATTGGGATGCTGCGGCCCTGCCGACCGGGCCCGCACCCTCGCCGGCGGCCGCGAAGTAAGCCGCCAGGATCATGGGGGAACACATGAAGAGAACGCTCGCCCTTATGGGCGCCGCGACCGCCTGCCTGACGCTGGCCGCCGCGCCCACCGTCCGCGCCCAGGACGTGACCTTCACCCCTCAGATGGTCGTCGACCGGGCGGAGATCGACGACCTCCTGGAGCGCTACTACGCCAACTTCGGCAAGGCCGAGGGCGAGGCCTTCGGCAGCTTCTACGCCGAGGACGCCGAGTTCGTGCTGGGCGGCAAGGTCTCCAAAGGCCGGGAAGCGATCGCCGGGGTCTACAAGAACGTCGGGGCCAGCGCCCAGAATCCCACGGCCGGACGCTTCTCGTTCAACGTGCTCCTGACCAACAAGGTGATCACGGTGCACGGCGACAAGGCCACCGCCCAGATGATCTTCACCGAGATCGTCATGGACACGGCTTCTGCGCCGCCGCGCCTGCTGACCCAGGGCCGGGAGTACGACAACCTGGCCAAGATCAATGGCCACTGGCGCTTCTCCAAGCGGCAGGTCGTGGCCGGCACCAAGCCGCCCGAAGGCTGGGTGAACTAGGGACCGCGAGGGGTCAGGACGGCGAGAGCCTCCTGGCCCTGACCACCGCCACGTCGAGCGCCTGCAGGAACTTCGAGCGGTCCGCCGGGGCAAAAGGCTTGGGCCCGCCGGTGATCTCGCCCATCGACCGCAGGTGCTCGCCGATGGCGCGCGAGGCCAGGGACGAGCCGATGTTATCCGGTGTGAATGGCCGGCCCGTCGGGTGCAGGGCCTGAGCGCCGGCCGCGAGCGCGCGCTGAGCCAGGGGAATGTCCGAGGTGATGACGATGTCGCCCTTGCCGGCGCGCTCGGCTATCCAGTCGTCGGCCACGTCAGGGCCGGCGTCCACCACCATCAGCGTGATCTTGGGATCGGCGGGGATGCGGATCCAGCTGTTGCACACCACATACGCCTGCAGGCCATAGCGGCCGGCCACGCGGTAGACCTCGTCCTTGACCGGGCAGGCGTCCGCATCGACATAGAGAACCGTCATGGCGCCAGCCTATAGGGCGCCGGTACGCCAGCGTGAACACGCCTGGCCTGGGAGGATTTCATGAGCTTTTCCATTTACGACGCGTCGGCGCCGGTGTTCGTCAGCGCCCTCGGCCACATCCAGGCCTGGCTCGACAAGGCCCTGGCCGAGGGCAAGGACGAGAAGGCGCTGATGGAGGCCCGACTGGCGTCCGACATGTTCGCCCTGCCCCGGCAGATCCAGATCACTTCCGACACCGCCAAGTCCGCCATCGCCCGGCTCACCGGGATCGACGCCCCCTCCATGCCCGACACCGAGGCCAGCTTCGCCGAACTAAAGGTCCGCTGCCAGAAGACCATCGACTTCATCAACAGTGTCGACCGCTCGAAATTCGACGGGGCGGAGGCCCGGCCGGTGACGGTGCGATTCCCCAACGGCATGGGCTACCAATTCGCCGGCAAGGATTATCTGACCGGCTTCGCCCTGCCGAACTTCTTCTTCCACGTCACCACCACCTACGCCCTTTTGCGCGCGGCGGGCGTGGGCGTGGGCAAGCCGGACTTCCTGGCGCACCTCGGCGAGCCCATCAAGCTCGACGCCGCCTGATGGCCGAACCGGGCGGGACCTCGGTCCCGCCCTTCTTGCGCCGACTCAGTTCGACGCGAAGCAGTAGTACAGGCCAGCCCCGCCGCTGATGACCAGCTCGGCCTGGCTGCAACCGCGCGAGGCGTGGGCCGCGACCCACGACGGCCCGGCGGCGCCCGCGCCCATGCGGTCGACGTGACCGAGCATGGCGCGGGGGTTCCCGCCCGAGGCAGACGTCGTCCAGTTGTTGCAGGTCATGTTGTCCGGCGGCGCCGAGGGCGGCGTTCCGGCCGGTGAGTTCGGCGGCGGCGCGATCGGGATCGGCTGCTGCAGGGTTCCCTGATCGTTGGTGCCGGTCAGCATGTCGTGGGTGTTGGGCATGTCGCCGATGCCGTTGACGGTCCCGCCCTTCTCGGTCAGCGAATTCTGCTTGTTCAGCTTGTTGTTAGGGCTGTGCAGGTCGTCGACGCTCGAGGCCACCATCACGCCCTTGACGTTGTACCAGGGTCCCTTGCCGATCCGGTCCCTGGCGTTGACGCCGCCGGGACCTGAGGTGGACATGTAGGCGCGCCAGGTCTTGCCCTTGATGCCCGCCGCTTCGGCGAGGTCGGCGCAGTGTTTGTCGGCGCCGGCCAGCCCGCCGAGATCGGCGCCCTTGCCCGAGCCCACGCTGGTCACGAAGAAGCTGGCCTTGGGATCGGGCCTGGCGCTGTCCTGGGCCAGCACGCCGCCAGCTCCGCCGAGGATCAGCAGCAGGCCTCCCGCGGCCGTGTATTTTCCGAGATGACGCATGCACTGTCTCCCTCGCAGAGGCCTCCACGGGCCTTTCGCGGGCATTGTGCCTCAATTAGTCGGCGACCGCGATTCCGGTCCGACACAACGCGTCTGCCGCGGCTGCCGCCCCCTCGAAATACGTCGTTCTGGCGACAGATCCGCTACAATGTTACACAAAGTAGCACTTGACAGCCGCTACCGATTGTCGCACCAAATCTCTACTGGCGGTTGTTTTATGGTGAATGCATATATGCGTAAGGCTGGGGTAAGATTAATCCATTTTCATATCTTCAAGAACTCGGGAACGAGCGTCGACGTCATTCTACAGCGGTATTTCAAAAAGAACCACGTTCACATAGAAGGCGATACGCCTAACGACGTTATCTCTTCGTATTCCTTAAGGCGACGACTTGACCAAGTCGGCGACCATTCTTCTGTTTCAACACATCTCGGACGACCCGGCCCAGAACTTGCCGATTACATACCAATCGCTTTTCTGAGAGACCCCATAGATCGGGCCAAGTCCGTCTACCGCTTCATGCGGCAGGATCCGATACAACCGGGACATGCGGCGGCGTCCAAGGGCTCTTTCCGCGATTTCGTCGACTGGGCCCTGTCGTCCCAGGAGAACGGGGTGGTGATCCGCAACTACCAGACCATCCATCTTTCGGACGCCTCGCTGCGCGGCGGCGACATCCTCCAGGCCCGGGCCGAAAAGCGCGACCTCGACCAGGCCATCGCCCTGCTATCGACGTGGCCGGCGGTGGGGGTCACCCGTCAGTTCGCCCGGTCGCTGAGACGCTTCGATGCGGTCTATGGCGACCTCTTCCCCGGTCTGTTCGCCGGAGAGGTCCACGCGAACGTCACCAAGGCCGACTACGTCTCCGACCGCCACGAATGGGGCGAGGCGCGCCTGGAGCTGGGCCCCGCATTGTTCCAGCGGCTGGTCGACGCCAACGCCCTGGACATCGAGCTGCATCGCTGGGCCCAGCGGCGTCTGGCCCAGCCCATCGAGCGCCCGCTGGAGGCGGCCGTCGGCGGCTGAGGCTTGTCCCTCCGGCGGCTCCGGCGCAATCCTGCGCCCAGAGCCGCGGAGGGTGGATCATGTTGAAGCGACTAGGGCGGACGGTCTTGGCGTTTCTCGCCGCCGGGATCGCCGCCAGCGCCCACGGCGCAGAGCTGAACTGGGCGCGCAGCTGGGGCGCCTCGGCCCAGGCGCCGCTCACAGGCCTCGGCCCCCTGTCGCCGCAGATCAACATCAGCGACGCGACCCTGCGCCAAGTGGTGCGCCTGTCCGGCGGCGGCAAGCAGCTGCGCATCCGCTTCACCAACGAGTTCGGGACCGGGCCTCTGGCGGTCGGCGCCGCCCATGTGGCCCTGAGCGGACCCGACGGCGCCATCCTCGGCGGCAGCGACCGCATACTGACCTTCGCCGGCAAGACCTCGGCGACCGTCCCGGCGGGAGCGCCCCTGGTCAGCGACCCGGTCGACCTGCCCGTGCAGCCGCTGAGCAAGCTCACCATCAGCCTCTATGTCGCCGGCAAGGTCGAGACCTGCACCTGCCACGGGACGGCGGTAGAGACGGGCTGGATGGCTCCCGGCGACCAGAGCGCCTCGGTGGCCAAGCCTTCCGGCGCCGCGCCGTTGCCCGTACGGGCCCTGATCGCAGCAGTGGACGTCGCGTCGGAGGCGCCGGTCGCTTCCATCGTCATGTTCGGGGATTCCATTACAGACGGGGTGGGATCCACGCCCGACGCCGACAAGCGCTGGCCCGATCTCTTAGCCGAACGGCTGGTCAAGCGCGGCGGTCCGGCGGTCTATGTGTCGAACCAGGGCATCAGCGGCAACCGGGTGCTGAACGACGGCATGGGCGTTTCGGCGCTGGCGCGGTTCGACCGCGACGTGCTGTCGACGCCCGGGCTCCGCTATGTGGTGGTGTTCGAGGGCATCAACGACATCGGCATGGCCTTCGCGCCGAAGAGCGACACCGGGCCCCTGGCCGGGTTCATCAAGCAGTTCGGCGGCGGGCCCATCACCGCCGACGACATCATCGCCGGCTACCGTCAGCTGATCGCCCGAGCGCACGAGCGCGGGGTCAAGATCTACGGCGCCACCATCACCCCTTACGAAGGAACCGCCACCGCCGCCCCGGCCGGCGAGGCCGCGCGCCAGGCGGTCAACGCCTGGATCCGCACCTCTGGGGCGTTCGACGGGGTGATCGACTTCGACGCGGTGTGGCGCGACCCGGCCAAGCCCAGCCAGATCAGGGACGGATGGCACATGGGCGACCACCTGCACGGCAGCGACGCCGGCTACAAGGCCCTGGCGGAGTCCATCGACCTGGGACTGTTCAGGTAGCGCGCGCCGTCAGGTGGTGACCACCACCTTGCCCACCTGCTGGTTGGCTTCCATGTAGTGGTGCGCCTCGACCATCTGGTCGAGCGTGAAGGTCTTGGAGATCACCGGCTTCAGATGGCCGGCCTGGAGGCCGCGCAGGATCAGGTCCTTGTAGGGCGCAAAGCGTTCCGGCTTGCCCCAGATCTCGGTCGCGACCCAGCCGCGCACCGACAGGCCGCGCATCGCCGCGGGCCAGTGTGGATAGGGCGTCGGCTGGCCGGACAGGCCGCCGTATTGGAACAGGATGCCGCGCTCGGCCATGGCCTGGGCCCAGGTCATCACCATCGGCCCGCCGACCGGATCGAACACCAGGCGCGCGCCCTTGCCGCCGGTGATGCGCATCGCCTCGGCGACCACGTCGACCTCCTCGGTGGCGATGATGTGCTTGAAGCCGAGCGCCTTGAGCTGGTCGGCCTTGGCGCTGGTGCGGGTGGCGGCGATCGGCTCGGCGCCGGCCCAGTTGGCCAGCTGCATGGCGGCGATGCCGACGCTGGACGAGGCGGCGGGAATGATCACGAAGTCGCCCAGCCCGGCCTTGCCCACCTCGATGATGGCCATGGCGGTGAACAGCGGCATCCACACCGCCGCCGCTTCCAGCGTGCCGAGCCAATCGGGGATGGCGATCAGGCTGGAGGCCGGCACGATCGCCTGCTCGGCCCACACGCCGTAATTACCCATGCGGAAGTTGGGCAGGATCGACACCCGCTGGCCGGGCGTGAAGCCGGTCACGCCGGGGCCCACGGCCTCCAGCACGCCAGCGGCCTCGTAGCCGATCCGCGCCGGATAGCTGGGCGGCTGGATGTAGCCGCCGATGCGGAAGCCCAACTCCGCGCGGTTGAGGCCGATCGCCTCGATCTTGACCAGGGCCTCGCCTTCGCCGGGAACGCCGATCTCCTGGTCCTCGAAGCGCAAGATCTCCGCAGGCCCGGGTTCGGGCAACATCACGACCTTAACCACTGAGTTTTCCTCCTCGCGTCGTTCCGCCCTCTGGCCGAGGGTCTGATCGGGGCGCTAGACTGTATACATAGATAACCGGATAGGGAGACAGAGCCGATGAACGAGATCACGCCCATCGAGAAGAAGGTCATGACCGCTCCGCCGTCGACCAAAGCCCAGATCGTGGACGTTGGCTTCGCCCATAAGGCCCTGGTCGATCGGCTGAGCCCGGGCGGACGCTACATCGACGTGCAGTCCGACGTCGACAGTCCCTGGGTGCCGTTCGGCGAGAACGCCGCCATCAAGCACCTGGCCTTCGACGTGCGCCAGAACCTGTTCTCCAACATCCTGTGGGTGAAGGGCCCGGGCGTGGTCGGCACCCACCTGCACCGCGGCACCATCACCATGGTGTGCCTGGAAGGCAGCGTGAAATACCTGGAATACGACTGGGTCGCCTCGCCGGGCGGTCTGATCCTGGAGACCCCGGGCGAGAGCCACACCCTGGTCACCGACCACCCCAACGGCGTGAAGCTGTTCGGCTGGATGCAGGGCCCGATCGAGTTCTACGACGACCACGGCCAGTTCGTGGATACGGCCGACGTCTGGTGGTTCATCAACCACTATGAGACCTACTGCCGCGAGCACGGCCTGACGCCGAACCCGAAGCTGTATCTCTGACGACGGGGGGCGGCCGAACGATCGGCGACGGCCGCCCCTACCCTCCCCCGCCCCGCCCCGCTAAAAGGCGCGGATGCTGCGCGTCTCCGATCTGAAGCTTCCACTCGGCCACCCGGCCGAGGCCCTGCCGGAAGCCCTGGCCGCCCGGCTCAAGGTCGCGCCCGAGGACATCCTCTCCTGGCAGGTGGCCCGGCGCGCCAACGACGCGCGCAAGAAATCCCAGATCCTGATGGTCTATTCGGTGGACGCCGCCCTCAAGGACGAGGCGGCGGTGCTGGCGCGGTTCGAGGGCGACCCCCACGTGAGGACGGCGCCGGACACCGACTACAAATTCGTCGCCCGCGCGCCCGAAGGCTGGGGCGGCCCCCGCCCGGTGGTGATCGGGGCCGGGCCCTGCGGCCTGTTCGCGGGCCTGATCCTGGCGCAGATGGGCCTGCGCCCGATCATCCTCGACCGCGGCAAGGTGGTGCGCGAGCGGACCAAAGACACCTGGGGCCTGTGGCGGCGCGGGGTGCTGGACCCGGAAAGCAACGTGCAGTTCGGCGAGGGCGGCGCGGGCACCTTCTCGGACGGCAAGCTCTACAGCCAGATCAAGGACCCCCGGCATCTGGGCCGCAAGGTGCTGACCGAGTTCGTCAAGGCCGGCGCGCCCGAAGAGATCCTGACCGAGGCCCATCCCCACATCGGCACCTTCCGCCTGGTGACCATGGTGGAGTCGATGCGCGCGGCCATCGAGGAACTCGGCGGGGAGTACCGCTGGCGCCATCGCGTGACCGACCTTGTGCTCGGCAAGGACCGGCGGGTGGAGGGCGTGGTCGTCGAGGGCGGCGAGACCATCGAGACGCGGCAGGTGGTGCTGGCCATCGGCCATTCCGCCCGCGACACCTTCCAGCGCCTGCACGAGCGCGGGGTCCACATCGAAGCCAAGCCGTTCTCCATCGGCGTGCGCATCGAGCATCCGCAGAGCTGGATCGACCAGGCCCGCTTCGGCCCCTGCGCAGGCCATCCGGACCTGGGCGCCGCCGCCTACGCCCTGGCGCACCACTGTCAGAACGGGCGCAGCGTCTACAGCTTCTGCATGTGCCCGGGCGGCACGGTGGTGGCGGCGACCTCGGAGGAGGGCCGGGTGGCGACCAACGGCATGAGCCAGTATTCGCGCAACGAGCGGAACGCCAACTCCGGCCTGGTGGTGGCCATCGATCCCGAGCGTGACTATCCCGGCCATCCTCTGGCCGGCGTCGCCTTCCAGCGCCACTGGGAGAGCCTGGCCTTCATGGCCGGCGGCGGAGGTTATAAGGCCCCAGGCCAGTTGGTGGGCGACCTCTTGGCCGGGCGGGCGTCGAGCGAGTTCGGCGCCGTGCTGCCGAGCTACCGGCCGGGAGTGCATCTGACCGACCTTGGCGAGTGCCTGCCGCCCTTCGTGATCGAAGCCCTGCGCGAGGCCCTGCCGGTGTTCGGCCGCCAGATCCCCCGCTACGACGATCCGGACGCGATCATGACCGGGGTCGAGACCCGCACCTCATCGCCGGTGCGCATCACTCGCGGCCCTGACTTTCAGAGCCTCAACACCCCCGGCCTCTATCCTGCGGGCGAGGGCGCGGGCTACGCCGGCGGCATCCTCTCGGCGGCGGTCGACGGCATCAAGGCGGCCGAGGCGGTGGCGCTGGCCCTGCCGGCGGCCTAGAAGCGGCCGATGACGACTTCGAAGATCCTCTACGGCCTGCCTCCCCTCGAACTGCACCAGGGCTCGCGCGACGAGACCCAGACCTCGCCCCTGATCCTGGGCTCCCAGCGCTTGGAAGACCTCGCGCCCGCCTCGCTGGACGAGGCCGTGGTCCTGGCGCCGCCGGGGGTGGTGGAGCGGCGCTACACCCTGGCGCTGGCGCTCAGCGCCCTGAAGCCCGGCGCCACGCTCATCGCCATGGCTCCCAAGGACCGGGGCGGGTCGCGGCTGAAGAAGGAGCTGGAGGCGTTCGGCTGCGCGGTCGAGGAAAGCGCCAGGCGCCATCACCGCATCTGCTACGTCGAGCGCCCGGTGGAGCCGACCGGCATCGATCAGGCCGTCGCCGAGGGCACGCCCCGCCTCGTGTCCGGCCTCGGCCTGTGGTCGCAACCGGGGGTGTTCAGCTGGGACCGGATCGACCCCGGCACGGCGGCCCTGATCAAGGCCCTGCCGCCGCTGAAGGGCGCGGGCGCCGACCTCGGCTGCGGGATCGGCGTGCTGGCCGGCGCGGTGTTGGCCTCGTCCGCCGTCTCACGGCTGCACCTGATCGACATCGACCGCCGCGCGATCGACTGCGCCCGCCGCAACGTCGATGACGCCCGCATTGACCTCGCCTGGGGCGACGCCACGGCTGCGCCCCTCGAAGGCCTGGACTTCGTGGTGATGAACCCGCCGTTCCACGAGGCCGGCTGGGAGACCAAGGCGCTCGGCCAACGCTTCATCCAGGCCGCGCATCAGGCGCTGAAGAAGGGCGGCTCGCTGTGGATGGTGGCCAACCTGCACCTGCCCTACGAGGCGGTGCTGGAGCCCCTGTTCGCACGGGTGGAGCGGCGGGGCGCAGGCGGGCCCTACAAGGTGTTCGAGGCCAAGAAGTGAGCCAGAGCCGCCTCGACAAGCTGCTGGCCAACATGGGCTATGGCTCGCGCAAGGAGATGCAGGCCCTGGCGCGCGCCGGCGCGATCAGGCTGGACGGCGAAGCCGTGCGCGAGGCCGACGGCCGCATCGCCCTGACGCCCGATCTGCCGGAACGCCTGACCGTACAGGGCAGGCCGCTGGATCCCCTGCCGGGCATGGCCGTGATGCTGCACAAGCCCCTCGGCGCAACCTGCTCGCACAAGGAAGCGGGGCCTCTGGTCTACGACTTGCTGCCCGCCCGCTGGCGAAGGCGCGATCCGGCCCTGTCGACCGTCGGACGGCTCGACAAGGACACCTCCGGCCTGCTGCTGCTGACCGACGACGGGGCGCTGCTGCACAGGATCATCTCGCCCAGGAGCCACATGCCCAAGCGCTACCGCGCGACCATGGCGCGGCCGCTGAACGGGACCGAAGGCGCCGCATTCGCCGCCGGCGCCTTGATGCTCGAAGGCGAGGACAAGCCGCTGCTGCCGGCGCTGCTGGAGCCGATCTCGGAGACCGAGGCCTTCCTCACCATCACCGAGGGTCGCTACCACCAGGTGCGGCGGATGTTCGCCGCCGTGGGCAACCACGTGGAGGCCCTGCACCGCGACCGCATCGGCGGGCTGGACTTGCCGGCCGATCTCGAACCCGGCGCCTTTCGCCTGATGACAGCGGACGACATCGCCGCCCTGTTTTCCGCGGCATAGAATCCCAAATGCTGGGCTGCGCTTGACCCGTCACTCGACCGGCGCCACGCTTTTCGTCCATCCGCCGGAGGTCGCCCCAAGACGATCCCGACAAGGCGGACACGGAGGATAAGATGAAGGCCTACTCTTGCGCGCTGTTGACCTGCGCCGCCGCCCTGAGCCTGGCTGCCCCCGCCCTCGCCCAGAACGCCCCCTCGCCGCCTGCGCCGCCCAACTACAAGGCCCCGATCCAGAAGGACTCCAAGATGGGCCTGCCCGACTGGGCGGGCGTGTGGAACCCGCACGAGCGCAACATGTTCGACCCGACCGCCTTCGACCGGCCGGAGAACAAGGGCAAGGGCGCCCAGGACATCCGCGAGTACCCGCCCTACAACGCCGAGTGGGAAGCGCGCTATGTGAAGAAGCTGGCTCAGAACAGCGCCGGAATCCCCACCGACCCCACCGCCTCCTGCCGCCCCGGCGGCATGCCCCGAATCATGACCACGCCCTATCCGATGGAGTTCGTGATCCAGCCGGACCGGGTGGTGATCCTGCACGAGATCTCCAGCCAGGTGCGCCGCATCTTCACCGACGGGCGCAAGCATCCGCCCGCCGACGAGCTCGATCCCACCTACATGGGCCACTCGATCGGCCACTGGGAAGGCGACACCCTGGTGGTCGACACCATCGGCGTGAAGGGCGACACGGTGTACGACGTTTCCTCCGCGCCGCACTCCGACAAGGTGCACGAGATCGAGCGCATCCGCCGCATCTCGGACACTCAGATCGAGGACGTGATGACCATCGAGGACCCGGTGGCCTTCTCCAAGCCGTGGGTGGTCCGGCGCCTCTATGACAAGAAGCCCTGGGAGATCCAGGAGTACGTCTGCGAGGACAACAACCGCAATCCGATCAAGCCCGACGGCACGACGGAGACCGGCGTGGTCGCCGCCCAGCCCGTGGACACCAAGCCGCTGGCGCAGCGGTAAGTCTCGGAACGCAAGGCCGAAAGCCGCCGTTACGCTGCTGTCGAAATCGACAGGAGACAAGTCATGGCGGATGGAGACGGCACGTCCTCAGGCGTCGGCATGGGCATGATCATCGGCCTTCTGGTCGTGGTCATTCTGCTGCTAGGCGGAGGCTATTACTTCATCGGCGGGCACAGCAGCTCGTCGAACCCGGTGTCGGCCGCAGCCAACGGCGCGACGCATTCGGTCACCGGCACGGTCACCGCGAAGTAGCGATCGGGGGACACGTCCGTGCGCGTGTCCCCGCGTTTCGCCCTCAGCCCGCGGCCGCGGCGTCCAGCGCCGCGATGTCGATCTTCCTCATCGTCATCATGGCGCCCATGACGCGGCCGGCCACGACCTTGTCGGGACCGCTGAGCAGCTCCATCAGGCGGTTTGGCGTGATCTGCCAGGCCAGGCCGTAGCGGTCCTGCACCCAGCCGCAGGCGTGCTCGCGGCCGCCGTCCTTGAGCAGGTTGTCGTAGTAGTAGTCGGTCTCGGCCTGGTCCTTGGTCGGGATCACGAACGAGACGGCGTTGTCGAGGGTGTACTCCGGCCCGCCGTTCAGCCCGGTGAAGTCCTGTCCGTCGAGGTTGAAGGACACGGTCATGGCCATCCCTTCCGGCCGCGGCGCGCCCTTCGGATAGCGCGTCACGCTGGTGATCCTCGAGTTGGGGAACAGCGAAACGTAGAAGTTCGCCGCCTCTTCGGCCTGGGTGTCGAACCACAGAAATGGCGTGATCTTGGGCATGGGCCGTCCTCCTTGGCGTTTGCCCTAGGACGAACTCAGACCGCCGGTTCCGACAAGCCCTCGCCGGCTTTTTTCGGCAGGAACAGCGAGGCCATGAACGACAGGGCGACGATGGCGGTCGCGTACCAGGCGGGCGCCATGGGGCTGTGGGTGACCTGGGTCAGCCAGGCGACGATGAACTGGGTCGAGCCCCCGAACACCGAGATCGAGACGGCGTAAACCAGGCCTGTGACCCGACCGCGGATGGCGCCCGGCACGCGCTCGGTGACGAACACCAGAGTGTTGACCGAGTAGAAGCCGTTGACCAAGGAGAACGCGGCGCCCACCGCCCACAACACGGGCGGGCTGCGGGTCGCGACCACTGCCAGAAACATCGGGACAATGATCAGCGCCTGGAACGCGAAGGACCAGACGATGACGGCGCGGCGCGAGAAACGGTCGCCGAGCCAGCCGCCGACCGGCGCGCCGATCAGCCCACCGATGCCGACCATGATGGTGGAGGTGAAGCCGACCACGCTCGACAGATGCAAGGTCTGGGTGGCGTAGGTGGTGGTGTAGTTGCCGAGGTAGTTGACCGTGGTCCCGCCGGCGAGCAACAGCACGCCAAGCACCACCGTGAGGGCGAAGCCCCTGGGGCGGGGCGGGGGCGCAGCCGGCGACCCAGCGCGTGGAGGCGGCGGCGGCAAGGACTCTTCCAGTCCCCGGCGCAAAAAGAGGCCGAACGGCACGATCACGAGCCCGGCGAGGAAGGCCACGCGCCAGCCCCAGGCGTAAAGGGCCGCGTCGGAGAGCTGGTGCGCCAGGGCGAACCCGACCACCCCCGAAGCCAGGATCGCGACCATCTGGCTGGCGAACTGGAGCGAAACGAAGAAGCCCCGGCGCCCTTCGGGGGCCGCCTCCACCAGGTAGGACGTCGATGGCCCGACCTGGCCGCCAAGCGCGAAGCCTTGGAGCATGCGACAGGCCACCGCCAGCACCCCGGCCCAAGCGCCAATCCGGTCATGGGAGGGGATCAGGGCCATGCCCAGCATCGTCGCGCCCATCAGCATGAACGACAGCAGCATGGCCGGCTTGCGCCCCGCCTTGTCGGCGATCAGGCCGATCGCCCATGCTCCCACCGGACGCATCAGGAAGCCGACGCCGAAGGTGGCAAGAGCCGCCAGCAGAGAGGCCGTCGGATCGGTGGACGGGAAGAAGGCGCGGCCAATCTGAGGGGCGAAGAAGCCGTAGGTCAGAAAGTCGTAGAATTCGAGCGCGTTGCCCGCCGCCACGGCGGCGACCTGGCCAGGCTTGATCGCCGCGGCCGTGCTCTTCGTCTGCATCCGCTTCCCCCCAAGCGGTACGACGTTAGCCTATATTCGACCCTTGGCAACGACGGCGCAGGCAGGCGGCAAGGCGCGCCCGCAGATCCGCCCGATGCTTGACCAAGCTTGGCGTTGCCGAGGGTCACGCAACCTCGAACGTGGGCGGGAACGCCGCGCCCGGCCCGGGGTTCTAGAGGTCTGGAGGACACCATGACCAACGATCCCACCACTACGCCCGACGGCGAAGCCGACATGGCCCAGACTGGTTTGAAGAGCGGACGCGGACGTCAGGCGGGGAGCCGCGCCAGTTATCCCGGCATGATGGGCGACGGCACCGAGGAGCAGAACCTGGGCCAGATCGGCGATCCGTCGGCCCGCATCGGCCAAGACGAGGTGCAGCAGGCCTTCGGCGGCTCCGCCTCGGCGTCCATGGCAGCTCGCGAACCCCGCACCTTCCTGGACAAGGACGCCGCCCTGGAGATGGCCGACAAGGCCAAGGACGCAGCCGCCGACAAGCTTTCGGCCCTGACCGACAAGGTCAACGCGATGCGCGACCAGATGCAGCAGTCGGCCGAGGCGGCCCGCGACTGGGCCAGGAAGCAGGCCGACTCCGCCGCCGGAGCCGCCAAGCAGCTGCATGCGGACAAGCCGGTGCTGGTGCTGTCGGTCTCGGCCGGCGCCGCCCTGGCGGTGGGCCTGCTCGCCGGCTTCGTCATCGGCCGGAGCACGGCCGACGACTACTGATCCGGCCTAGATGTCACCCCCGACCCCGTCGTTCGACGGCGGGGTCGCGCGGGTGACGTGGATGCCGCACTCGACCTTGTCCAGGCCCTGCCAGCGGCCTGAGCGCGCGTCCTCGCCCTCCTCGACCGGATTGGTGCAGGGCCAGCAGCCGATCGAGGGATAGCCGAACTGCACCAGCGGGTGAGCCGGCAGGTCGTGCGCCTGGGCGTAGGCGTCGATCTCGTCCTTCGACCAGTTGGCCAGAGGATTGAACTTGATCTTGCCCTCGCCGACCTCGACCACCGGCAGGCTGAGCCGGGTCGAACTCTGGAAGCGCTTGCGGCCCGTGATCCAGCCGTCGAAGTCGGCCAGGGCGCGGTCCAGCGGCAGCACCTTGCGGATATTGCAGCAGGCGTCGGTGTCGGTCTTGTACAGGTCGGCCGACGGATCCTGCGTGGCCAGGTCGGCGTAGGCCGGGCGCAGGTCGCGCACGTCGGTCAGGCCGAGCTTGGCGGCCAGTTGCTTGCGGTAGTCCAGGGTCTGGCCGAAGTGCTGCCCGGTATCCAGGAACAGCACCGGGATCGACGGGTCGATCTGGGACGCCAGATGCAGCAGCACCGCGGACTCCGCCCCGAACGACGAGACGAGCGCCAGCTTGCCGTCGGCGCGGAACTCCTCGACCGCGGCGTGGAGGATCTCGCTCGGATGAGCGTCGCGCAGCCGCGCGTTCAATTCAGCCGCCCGAGCCTGCATTGGGCTCAGGGCCTCAGCTTCGTAGGCCATGCTCAAACTCCCACCTCGTCCAGGCTCGATTCTGGCCGGTTATGGCCGAGCCCGGAGGCGATCTGGTCGCGCTCGACATAGACCGGGACCCGGTCGTCGGCGGCGCGCTGGTATACGTGGCGATAGCGGTGCGCGGCCGCAAGCCACTGGTCGGGAGACGAGCCGTCCGCGGGGACGAAGGCGTCGAACCCACAGCGGACCATGTGCAGCGCCTGCTCGCGCAGGACGTCGCCGATGGCGCGCACCTCGCCCCGATACTCAAGCCGGCCGCGCAGCACGCGGGCGGTGGAATAGGGCCGCCCATCGCGGAACTTGGCGAAGTTCAGCTCCACCACCGCCAGGCGCGGCAGGTCGTAGGCCAGGTCTTCCACCTGTTCGTGAGGCTGGATGCGCACGCCCACGCGGCGGCCGGAGCTGAGCAGGGCGTCGCCCTCGCCGAGCAGGCGGGCCAGGGTGACGATGATGTCGCCGGACGCCGGAACGGGCTCCTCGTCGGGAACGAAGACGAACGCATCCTCGACCCAATGGGCGGCCTCGCCGTCGAGCTTAATGAGCTTCGGCATAGACGGCCTCCTTGAACGGCTGGAGGCCCGCGCGGCGCACGGTGTCCAAGAAGCGCTCGCCGTCCTGGCGGATGGCCAGGTAGGTCTCGACCAGAGCGTCGATGGCGTCGGGAACCTGACCGGTGCTCACGGCGGGGCCCAGGATCTGGGCGAGTGAAGCGTCGTCTCCGCCCGAGCCGCCAAGCGACAGCTGGTAGTACTCCTCGCCCTTCTTATCCACGCCCAGGATGCCGATGGCGCCCAGGTGATGGTGGCCGCAGGCGTTGATGCAGCCGGAGATCTTGATCGGCAGCTCGCCGATCTTCTCGGCCCGCTCCGCATCGGCGAAACGCCGGGCGATGGCCTGGGCCACCGGGATGGCGCGGGCGTTGGCCAAGGTGCAGTAGTCCAGCCCAGGGCAGGCGATGATGTCGGTGACCAGGCCGATGTTGGCCGTGGCCAGCCCCGCCTTGGACAGCTCGGCGTAGACCGCCGGAACGTCGGCCAGCTTCACGTGCGGCAGCACCAGGTTCTGGGTGTAGTGCACCCGCACCTCGCCCTTGGAATATTTGTCGGCCAGATCGGCGACCAGCTCCATCTGTTCGCTGGTGGCGTCGCCGGGAGTGTCGCCCGGGCGCTTCAGCGAAATGTCGAGGATGCCGTAGCCCGCCACCTTGTGCGGATGCAGGTTGCGCCGGGTGAACCGCGCGAACTCCGGATCGGCCAGCTTGGCCGTTTCCAGCACCTGCGAGAACGCCGGCTGAGGCTCGAACGGGGGCGCATGAAACCGGGCGCGGATGCGGGCCAGCTCGGTGTCGGGCAGATCGATCGCGGCGCCGTCGATCTGGGCGAAGTCGGCCTCGACCAGACGGGTGAACTCCTCGACCCCGAGCGTGGCGACCAGGATCTTGATGCGCTGCTTGTGGATGTTGTCCCGCCGCGACAGGCGGTTGTACACGCGCAAGATCGCGTCCAGGTACGACAGCAGGCGCGCCGCCGGCAGGTGCTCGCGAACGGTCTTGGCCAGATAGGGCGTGCGCCCTTGGCCGCCGCCGACCATCACCTCGAACGACAGCTCCCCGTCCCGCGTGCGGCGCAGGTGCAGACCGATGTCGTAGGAGCGGATCGCCGCCCGGTCGGTCTCGGCCGCCGTCACCGCGATCTTGAACTTGCGCGGCAGGTAGGAGAACTCCGGGTGCACCGTCGACCATTGGCGGATGACCTCGGCCCATACGCGCGGGTCGTCGATCTCGTCGGCGGTGGCGCCGGCATAGGGATCCGCCGTGACGTTGCGGATGCAGTTCCCAGAGGTCTGGATGGCGTGCAGCCCGACTTCGGCCAGAGACTCGATGGCGTCCGGCGCGTCGCGCAGCTTGATCCAGTGCAGCTGCAGATTGGTGCGGGTGGTGAAGTGGCCGTAGCCCTTGTCGTAGGTCCGGGCCACGTGCGCCAGCCGGCGTAACTGCTCGGTGCTCAGCGTGCCGTAGGGGATGGCGATGCGCAGCATGTAGGCGTGCATCTGCAGATACAGGCCGTTCATCAGGCGCAGGGGCTTGAACTGGTCCTCGGTGATCTCGCCGGCCAGGCGACGGGCGGTCTGCAGGCGGAACTCGCTGGTGCGGTCCTCGAGCATCTGCCGGTCGAATTCGTCGTAACGGTACATCGAATGCGTCCTAGCGCTTGATCAGCTTCACGCGGCCGGCGGAGCGGGCGACGAAGGTGGCGGCGCGCAGGGCCTCGACGTCGGCGTCGCCGTCGGCCTGCTTGCCGTGCTGGGGATGGTTGGTGGGGCCAAGGGCGCGCAGGCGCTCCCGGAAGGCGGTCGGAGTCCAGTGGCCGTCGATCTGCTCCACGTCGATCAGATAGGGCGCCACGACCACGGTCGGCTGACTTTCGGCCACGGCCAGGGCCGGGGCTGCGGCCTCGTCGCCGTCGAAGCGCTCGCCGTCGTGGAAGCGCACCATCCAGCGGCCGCCCTTCCAGAACACGACTTCACCGTTGGTCAGGTCGTTGGCGGTCAGGACTTTCATGCCGGCCTCCGCTCGGCTTGGCTTTCAAGAGAGCCGGGGGCCGATGCGATCAGGGGTTCAACCTCGGCCAGGGCGGCGACCTCGCCGATCACCAGCAGGGCCGGCCCGTCCAGGCCGGCGGCGGCTTTCGGCAATTCCGCAAGGCGCGTCAAGACCCGGCGCTCATTGGAGCGGCTGGCGTTCTCGACGATCAGCACGGGGGTGGAGGCCTCGCGGCCGGCCGCGATCAGGCGCTCGGCCAGCATGCCGGCCGTGGTCAGGCCCATGTAGACGACCAGGGTGTGATTGGGCCGCGACAGCACAGGCCAGTCCAGATTGGGCTCGGCGAGCTCGGGCTCTCCCGCCTCTCCGTCCTTCACGGCCGCATGGCCGGTGACGAAGGTGACCGCCTGGGCCAGACCCCGGTGGGTGAGAGGCACGCCGGCGCCGGCGGCGGCGGCCAGGGCGGCGGTGACGCCGGGCACGACCTCGGCCTCGACCCCCGCCTGGCGCAGGGTCAGCAGCTCCTCGCCGCCGCGGCCGAACACGAAGGGATCGCCGCCCTTGAGCCGCACGACCTTGAGGCCCTCGCGGGCCAGGGCGACCAGCAGCTGGTTGATGTCGTCCTGCGGCAGGGTGTGGCGCGACTTGCGCTTGCCGACGTCGATGCGGCGGGCGTCCGGCCGCGCCAGGTCGAGCAGCTCTGGCGGCGTCAGGCGGTCGTGCACAACCACGTCGGCCGATTGCAGCAGCCTCAGGGCCCTGACGGTGAGCAGGTCAGGATCGCCTGGACCAGCGCCCACCAGCCATACCTTGCCTGCGATCACCTTCGAGCCGGCGCCGGTCATGGCGCCGCCCTTGAGCGGGATAAGGTTGCGGTGGTCGCCGCCGGACATGGATTCAGGTCCTCTAAACTCGACCGCCGACGGGTGAAGGGCGATTGAAAGTCATCGCCCCAGCGTCCGGTTGCGAACGAATTCCTAGCGGAAGCGTCGCAATTAGTCGGCGGGACAGTTGCAAAAATAGGTTTCATGGGCCACTTCGCAAACGGAAGTCTTCTGCCGGGCTGTTTAGGAAAACTATGGAACGCCGCCGCCTGCCGCCGCTGAACGCCCTGCGCGCCTTCGAGGCCGCCGCACGGCATTTGAACTTCAGCCGCGCCGCCGACGAACTGGCGGTGACGCCCGGCGCCGTCAGCCAGCAGATCCAGAACCTCGAAGACTATGTGGGGGCGGCGCTGTTCAAGCGCACCCCCAAGGGCCTGCTTCTGACCGACGCGGCTCAGACCGCCCTGCCCGCCCTGCGCGAGGCCTTCGACCGCCTGGCCGAGGCCGCCTCCCTGCTGACCGCCGCCGTCGATGGGCGCCGCCTCACCGTATCGGTCGCTCCCTCCTTCGCCGCCAAGTGGCTGGTGCCGCGCCTGGGCCTATTCGAGGCCGCCCACCCCCAGGTGGACGTGTGGCTGTCGGCCGACATGGAGGTGGTGGACTTCGCCCTGGGCGAGATCGACCTGGCCATCCGCTACGGCGCCGGCCGCTATCCGGGTCTGGAAGTGGTCAAGCTGATGAGCGAGACGGTGATCGCGGTGGCCAGCCCCGAACTGCTGGAGATCAACCCGATCAACGAACCCGGAGACCTCGCCAACCACATCCTGCTGCACGACGGCTCGCCGGACGCCGACGACAGCTGCCCGGACTGGTCGATGTGGCTGGCCGCGCGGGGGGTCAAGGGCGTGGACGGGGCGCGAGGGCCGCGCTTCAACCAGTCCAGCCTGGTGATCGAAGCGGCGACCGGCGGCCGCGGCGTGGCCCTGGCCAAGCGCGCCCTGGCCCAGGCGGACCTGGATTCGGGCAGGCTGGTCGCGCCGCTGCAGGACGCCACCGCCGTCGACTTCGCCTATTTCGTGGTGCATCCCAAGGCCAAGGGCCGCCTGCCCCAGGTCAAGGCCTTCGTCAGCTGGATCACGGCCCAGGCGGGCGCTCACGAAGAACTGCTGCGCTCGATCGACAACGGCGCCGGCATCTAGCCCAACTAGACGCCTCCAAGAACAAGCTTTGCCGTTTTCGGAATAAACAAGCTTGTCATTAGCACTGATGACTTGTTCTAGCCGAATGGCCAGGTCCATATAAGTATATTGTTCACGATTTGAGCTTGACGACGCCAGTGTTGCACAAAGTAGACACACCTAAATTTTCAAAACGTGTCGCTTCTATTTCAATTTGACGATGGAACCCAGCGGCGCAGTGTTCCGCTGTAGAGCCTAAGTCGGAGGGGCGTGAATCCAGACAAAGAGGGTTCCCGCCATGGGTAGAGAGACGGCTGCACGAGGTGCAGTTTCGGCATTGATGATGGGTATCGCCGCCTGTTGGGACTTGGCGCCGATATCCGCCGCAGCACAGAACACCAACGCTCCCGCCAGTGGAGCGTCTTCGGTGCAGGAGATCGTGGTTACTGGCACGCGCATCGCTCAGCCTAATCTTCAGAGCGTCAGTCCCGTCCAGGTCGTCAGCGCACAGGACATCGCGGTGGGCGGGCGGGTCGACACCGCCGACATCCTCAATCAACTTCCGCAAACCACCTTCGCCGTAGGCGTCGACTTCGGTCCGACGTCCGACGCCCTGTCCACGCCCGGCGGCGCGAATACGGTCGATCTTCGCGGCATCGGGCCCCAGCGGACCCTGGTTCTGGTCGACGGCAAGCGGCTCGGAATCGGCGACCCCAACACCGGCAACCCCAATCCGGCGCCCGACATCAACCAGATACCGTCCCAGTTGGTGGACCGGATCGAGGTGCTGACCGGAGGGGCCTCGGCCACCTACGGCTCCGACGCCATCGCCGGCGTCGTGAACTTCATCATGAGGCACAACTTCCAGGGCGTGCAGCTCGACGCCGAATGGGGCGTCAACCAGCACGACCAGCAGAACCACTTCATGCAGGGGATCGAGCGCGCCTCCGGTGTCGCCGTGCCCGGCTCGCGATGGGACGGGCGATCGGCCAACTACAGCCTCGTGGTGGGCATGAACGCTCCCGACGGCAAGGGCAACATCGAGGGCTACGCCACCTACCTGTCGCAGGACCCCATCTACCAGGGGACGCGCGACTTCTCCGCCTGTCAGCTCAAGGCGCCGAACCTCTGCAACGGCTCGGTCAACTCCAATCAGTTCTTCACTTCCGACGGCATGGGCGACCAGTTCGCCGTGGTCGGCCACTCGTTCGCGCTCTATCCGGCCGCAGGCCAGAATCCCCCGGCCCTGTTCAACTCCAACCCCTACGAGTCCCTGATCCACCAGGACACCCGCTACACCGGCGGGTTCCTCGCCAACTATGAGGTCAACGACTGGGTCAAGCCGTACCTGACCTTCCAGTACATGCACGACCAGACCCAGACCCAGGTCGCGCCCACGGCTTTGTTCGAAGGGGATGGCGTGGAGGCCGACGGCGGCTTCCTCGTGAACTGTAACAATCCGCTGCTGAGCGCACAGCAACGCGGGGCGATCGGCTGCTCGGCCGGCGACATCGCGTCTGGCGCCACCAAGGACCTCTACATCGGCCGGCGCAACGTCGAGGGGGGGCCCAGGCAGTTCGAGTACGACCACGACAACTTCCGCGTGGTGCTCGGCTCCAAGGGCAAGGTCATCGGGCCGTTCACCTACGACCTGTACGCCTCCTACTACAAAACCGACGTCTCCATCCTGAACGAGAACTTCCTGAGCAAGGCGCGGGTGCAGAACGCCCTCCTGGTCGGCGGGACCGCCGCAAGTCCCACCTGCCTGAGCGGGGGTTCAGGGTGCGTGCCCTACAACATCTTCCAGGACGGCGGGGTGACCCCGGCCTCCCTGGCCTATCTCGCCACATCGGGCACGTCGCGCGGATCCACCACCGAAGCCGTCGTGGAAGGCACCATCACCGGCAACCTCGGCCAATACGGCGTTAAGTCGCCGTGGGCGACCGAAGGCGTCGGCGTGGCGGGCGGCTTCCAGGTCCGGCGCGACACCCTGACCTACGCTCCCGACCAGGCCGAACTCAGCAACGACCTGACCGGCTTTGGCGGGGCGGCGGTGAGCATCAACAACGCCGTGGGCGTGACGGACGGCTATGGCGAGGTGCGCGTACCGATCGCTCAGGACGTCGGTTTCATCCACGACCTGTCGATCAACGGCGGCTACCGCTACTCCAGCTACTCCACCGGACTGAACACCAGCACCTTCAAGGGCGGGGCCGAGTTCGCGCCGACCCCGGACTTCCGCCTTCGCGGCGGATTCAACCGCGCGATCCGGGCGCCGAGTCTGATCGAGCTCTACACGCCGGCCTCGGTCACCAACACCAGCGTGGTGTCCGAAGACCCCTGCGCCCAAGGCGCGGCCCATCCCGCGACCGCTGCAGCCTGCGCCCACACCGGCGTGACGGCCGCTCAGTACGGCAACATCCCTCAGTGCCCGGCCAACCAGTGCGCTGTGCTGCAGGGCGGCAACACCGCCTTGAAGCCCGAAACGGCCGACACCTTCACCATCGGCGGGGTGCTCACGCCGAAGTTCCTTCCCGGCTTCAACGCCAGCGTCGACTACTTCAACATCGACCTGAGCGGGATCATCGGCACGGTGCCGCTGGGGGTCAGTCTCAACAACTGCCTGGCCACCGGCGATCCGACCTACTGCAAGAACGTGGTCCGCAACCCCGTCAACGGCATCCTGTTCGGCACCACCGCGGGGGCGGGCGGCTACCTCGTCGGCAGCAACGTCAATGTGGCCAAGGAAGTGCTGAACGGCCTGGACATCCAGGCGTCCTACCGGCTGCCGTTCAGCCGCTTCGGCCATGAGGGTTGGGGCAGCATGACCTTCAGCCTGAACGGTTCGGTGGACACCGGCTGGAAGGTGACCCCCCTGCCCGGCGCGCAAACCTTCGACTGCAAGGGCCTGTTTGGACCCCAGTGCCAGGGGCTGTTCCCCGAATGGCGCCATGTGCTGAGGGCCACCTGGAACGCGCCGCATAACATCCAGGCTTCCGTGGCGTGGCGTTATATCGGCGGGGCCGAATACGAGGCCGACAGCAACCAGCCGACGATCGGCGGCGCCACCACGCCCGACCCGATCGCCCACACCGTCCCGGCGATGAACTACATGGACGTGGCGGTGGCCTGGCAGATCCGCCCGCAACTGACCATCCGGGCCGGCGTCAACAACATCCTCGACCAGGATCCGCCCCTGATCGAGAACTCCATCGTGGGCGGCGCCAACCCGAACAGCTATCCGACCTACGACCTCTTGGGCCGGCATCTGTTCCTGTCGCTGTCGGCGAAGTTCTGACCGGCTTGGCCGCCAGGCGGGCGTCACGCCTGTCCTGGCGGCCCTTCTAGCGCCCCGGCCTTGCGTCGGGGCGTTTTTGCGCCATTGAGTTCGCCAGACCGAATCCTCGAGGGCGCTCTTCGCATGTTGACCTTCCGCCAGCGGCTCGACTGGCTGCGCCATCTGGCGACCGCGTGCTTCGAGCAGCATCATCAGGAGCTGTCGCCCGCGTTCCGCCCGCATCTGCCCGAAGGGGCGGTGGTGTTCGATGTCGGCGCTCACGCAGGCCAGTTCGCCAAACTGTTCGCCAAGCTGGCGCCGACCGGCTTCGTCTACGCCTTCGAGCCTTCCCCCTACACCCTCAGCCTGCTGCGCAAGGCCCTGGCCTGGAACCGGGTGCGCAACGTCGAGATCGTGCCTGTGGGCCTCTCGGCCACAGCCGGCGAGGCGGCCCTGTCGACCCCAATCAAGAAAAGCGGCGTGCGAGGCTTCGGACTGGCGTCGCTGGCGGGCGTGGCGGCCGGGCGCAACAAGTCGGACGAGACCGTGCCGCTGGACACCATTGACGCCTTCGCCGAACGCCGCGGGCTTGAGCGGCTCGACTTCATCAAGGCCGACATCGAGGGCTGGGAATTCCACATGCTGCAGGGCGGCGTGCGCGCGCTCGCCCGCTTCAAACCGGCCCTGTACCTGGAAATTTCGGACGAGGCCCTCGGCCGCGCCGGCGACAAGCCCGCCGACATCTGGGCCCTGCTCCAGCCGCTCGGCTACACCGCCCGCAAGGCGCCGGACTTCGAGCCCGTGGACGGCTTTGCCGGCAGCGGCGACTACCTGTTCTCAGCGCCTTAGAACGCCACCTTCAGCTGGCCGCCGAGGAAGGTGCCCTCCGTCTCGTTGGCGGTGCGCACGGCGCCGGCGGCGTTGCGCCCGGGCTGCAGGCCGCAGAGATAGCCGAGCGAACCGATCACTTGGCCCGAGGTTGAGAAGCGGTGCTCCAGCGAGGTCTTCACCGTGCCCTTGGGGATGGCCGGCGGCGCATCGTCCGCTGTCGTGCGGGTGAAGAGGTCGCCGCTGCGGGGCTGGATCACACCGCTGGGCAGGCGGATCTGCGGTACGGGCGCCGAGGCCTCGAAACGAACCCCAGGACCCTCGGCGCGGGCGCCGCCGGCGGCGGCCAGCAGGATCAGGACCAGGGCTGCGCGCATCATACTCTCCGTATACTGATGATCGTCACGGGCGGACTCAGCATCTCGCCCTTCATCGCCCCGACGCCGGCGGTGGGCGACACCTTCTGCTCGAATATCGCATGCACCACGTCCATGCCGTCCGTCACCTGGCCGAAGGCGGCGAAGCCGTCCTTGTCTCCCTCGGCCGCAGGATCGGCGTCGAAGCCCGGCTGATCGCCGACCACGATGAAGAAGTCGGCGGTGGCCGTCCCGGGCGCGCGGCGCGCCATCGACACCACGCCGTCCTTGTGGGCCAAGCCGGTCTTGGCGGTGCTCTCGTGGGCGATCGGCTTGAACACCTTGCGCGGATCGCCCTGCAGGCCGCCCTCGACCAACCCGTGGTCGGGCGCGTTGGACACGTGCGACACGCGATAGAAGGTCGACTTGTCGAACCGCTTGGCGTCGACATAGCGCAGGAAGTTCCTGACGGTGATCGGGGCCTTGCCGCCCTCCAGCTGCAGGGTGATCACGCCCTTGGAGGTCTTGACCGCCACCTTCACCTGGTCCTGCGCCGAGGCCGGGGCGCCGATCGCCGCGGCGGCCAGGCCGCCGAGCACAAGTTCGCGACGATCCGGAGACAGGGTCATGCCGCGGAGCCTAGCACTCCGCCGCCAGCCGTCTAGCGGCCGGTGTAGTCGGCGATGTCGGCCAGGGCCGCGCCCAGGCAATCGGCGATGCGGGCGCGCGCCGCCTCCTTCTGCTCGACCGTGGCGTCCCTCGCCAATTCGGCGTCGCCGCAGGCCGACGCCAGGGCGATCGCCCCGATGCCCAGGGCCGACCCTTTCAGACTGTGGGCGGCGTTACGCCACTGGTCGATCGGCCCGGCCGGATCGAGGGTCGGGAGCACGGTTCGCGCCTGGTCGGAAAACAGGGCTAGCACCTCGCGGATGATCGCCTGGTCCCCGCCGACATAATGCTCAAGGTGGCTGAAATCGATGGCGCCCGCGCCCATACCGTCTCCAAACGCAAAGCTCACTGAATCGCGGTCAGAATGCGAGTTTAAGGGCAGTTTGCACCATTGTCTGCGGCTGGCGCGTAAGGTCGGCCACATAGGCGCGGGCCGGCCGGTCGGATTCGACGTGCAGCACCTCCACGAGCACGGCCAGGTGTTCGCTAAAGGGGTGGCGCCAGTCGGCGGTCAGGGCCCAGCCGCGCTCGTCGTTGTTGTCGAGGCCCTGGAAGGTGGCGTCGCGCACGTCGAACCAGTCCACGCGGCCGGTGAACAGGTCCTTGCCCAGCTTGCGGCTGGCCAGCAGGTAGGCGGAATCGAACTGCGCATCCACCCGCCAACCCCGGGTCGGGATGACGAAACCGGTCACGGTGCGGCCGGTCATGGCCTGGGCCAGGAACTCGGTCTTTTCGTCCGGCGCATAGCGAAGGCCGAGGTTCCAGAAGCGGGTGTCCCACGACCATTGGCCGGTGGACAGCGACACCGTGGTCCGGTCGCCGGCGTTGTCATAGTAGAAGACGTTGGCCGTGAGCCCGTAGGGCGAGCGCCACTCGCCCCAGGCGTAGACGCCCGGACGGCCATCCAGTTCGTCGACCGAGCGGCTGTCGTAATCCTGGACCAGAAACGGCTTGTGGGCGGCGGGCACGCTGGGGATCGGATTTTCACCGGACAGCGTCGAACGCAGGTCCGAGAACATCCAGCCCCTCCAGCTGAGCTCGGTGCCCGAAGTGTCGTCGTGGGTGAAGACGGCCCCGCCGACCGTGACTTCCTGATCGGCCCAGCGCTTTGACACCCTGGCCTCCGCAGCCACGGTCTTCACTTCCTCGCCGACCCAGCTGTCGATGGCCGAGGGCGTGATGGTGCGGGTCGGCGTCCAGCCCGGACCGTCGTTCTCCATCGACACCGGCGGGTACATCAGGCCGGCGCGGGCCTGCCAGCGCAAGCCGTCGGGGCGCGGCAGGGGCTTGTACTGGAGAAAGGCCTCCGAGAGATCCACGGGGTGGTCCTCGACGGGCTGGTAGACGGCGTCGACATAGCCGGTCAGGTCGAAGGCCATGGCCGGCCGCCAGATCACGTCGGCCGAAGCCAGCTGCAGGCGGGTGGTCCAGCCCTTCTGCGCATTGCCGCCGTAACGGGTCTTGCCAAACCCGTCCTGCAGCCACGACGGCTCGCCGTCCGCCGCCGAAATCCGAACATCCGCCTGGACCGACACCACGGAGGGCGACAGCAGATCGACCTGGGCCAGGGCCGGGACAGCCGTCAGCAGCGTGGCGCCTGCCGCGAGCCCTGCGGTGTGCATGATCCGGCGCATCAACCGGCCCTCGCGCCCCGGCGGGCCGCGGGCTGGCGGGACGCAGCCTGGGCGATCGCCTCGCGCTCTATGAACTGAACGAAGTCGGCCAGCAGCATGGGCCGGGCGATGAAATAGCCCTGGGCGATATCGCAACCCATACCAGCCAGCAGCGCCTGGACCACGGCGGTCTCGACCCCCTCGGCGGTGACCTTCAATCCCAGGCTATGGGCCAGATCGACCGTGGAGCGCACCAGAAGGACGTCCTTCTGCCCCACGTCCATGCCGATAACGAAGGCCTTGTCGATCTTCAGCTCGTGGGCGTGCATCTGCTTGAGGTAGGCCAGCGAGGACAGGCCGGCGCCGTAGTCGTCGATCGAAATCTTGATGCCGGCCGCGGCGAAGCGCTCGATGTGCTGCAGCGCCAGCTGCGGATTGGAGATGACGGCGGTCTCGGTGATCTCCAGCCACAATTCGCCCTTGGCCTGACGCGCCAGCTCCAGTGTCTCTTCCGCGCACTCGCTGTCGCCCACCAGCCGTCCCGACAGGTTGACTGACATGGCGATGTCGTGGCCGAGGGCCTTGAGCTCGGCCTGCTGGGCGATGGCCAGGGACAGCACGTGGCTGGTCAGGGTGCGGATGTGGCCGGTCTCCTCGGCCATGGGAATGAAATCGTCGGGCCCGACCATGCCGCGGACCGGATGGCGCCAGCGCACCAGGGCCTCCGCGCCGGTGGTGCGGCCGAGGCGCAGGTCGAACTTGGGCTGCAGGTGAATGAAGATGTCGCCGCTGGAGATGGACTCCAGCATCTCGCTCATCAGCGAGAGTTTGGCCTGGGGGTCGCCATAGGCTGCCGC
>Ga0265327_10001275_pt1 | contig 33175 bp, 28 predicted proteins | sample 41621metaG_FD_202089 | JGI IMG/M metagenome (GOLD analysis project Ga0265327, IMG submission 202089) | Rhizosphere microbial communities from Carex aquatilis grown in University of Washington, Seatle, WA, United States - 4-16-21 metaG | ecosystem: Host-associated > Plants > Roots > Rhizosphere...
AACACCGCTTTTTCAGGTGTCTTTTTCCCATGAGTCAACGACTACTTTCGGTTACCCAGCCTGCAACCCCTCGGGTGTCTTTTAATTTGATGCAACGCGCCGGGCCTATAGCTTGTCTTTTTTCTCTGGACATTACTTTGGTAGATACGCAATTTGGTACCGGGTAAAATTTTTTAAGGAATGGCTAGATTGTTAATCAGAACGGAAGGACTAGGTATACAGGCGCTGGAGTTACACATGGGTGTCAACCACGTTGGACGAGACCCAGACGGTGAACAGTGCCTGAATCACCATACGGTCTCGTTATTGCATTGCGAGCTTTCGCTTACGCATGATGGTGTTTATTTGCGTGATTGCAACTCCACCAATGGCACCTTTTTGGACGGTGAACCCATCAAGGAAGCGTGGCTCAAGCCGGGCCAAGAGCTGCGCTTGGGCGATGTGCTTTTATATGTGGAATCGGTCGAAGCCACCATCGCTATTCCAGAAATTAAACTGGAAGCGCCCCCGCCCAAGGCCATTCAAGAGAACGGCGAACTATACTGCGCGCGTCATCCAGACCGCAAAATCACTTTTAAATGCACGCATTGTACCGAAGTCATGTGCAATGCCTGTGTTCACGTCATGAAACGTCAGGGGGGGCAGCCGCTTTACTTGTGTCGTGTATGCAGCCACAAATGCGAGCGCATTGAAATCATTCAGGAGAAAAAGAAGAAAGGGTTTTTCGGTTTTCTCCAAGATACGGTCAAACTCAAGTTCCATTATCCGTCGCGGGAGCGGGAGAAATAGGAAAGGGGTTACTGTGAGCGGCTTGACTTTTAGTATTTACTGGCTTATGGTCGCAAAAAAGGGTTCCCAATGAGATGTCATTCGATTGTGGCGGCGATTTTTGCTTCATTCATCACGATTCTTGTCGTGACCGGTTCCGCAAGGGCCAGCGGCTATACGTTAACGGTTAATGCCCAAGGTTCAGGTTCCGTGATTCCTGACAACGTTAATAACCCGCATCCGCCCGGTGTTACCATTACCATCACCGCCACGGCAAGCAACGGCTGGTATTTTTCAAATTGGTCGGGAGATGCCTCAGGGACGGTGAATCCTCTGCAAGTAACGATGAACTCAAACCTGAGTATCACGGGAAATTTCCTGCCCTTTCCAACTTATTCGCTGACCTTGGTCACCAATGGGCAAGGGGCTGTGATGTTAAGCCCTTCAGGTGGTATATATAACAGCAATACAACCGTGGTTGCCACAGCCGCCCCCGCAACTGGGTGGGTGTTTACGGGTTGGTCAGGGAGTACTAATGCGAGCACCAATATAATATCCATTGTTATGGATACAAACGAAGCCTTGACGGCTTCATTTGCGCAACTGCCTGCCTTTGATGTGCAGCCATCAAGTGTGACCAACGGACCGGGGAGCACAATAACGTTTTCAAGCCATGCCATAGGCGACGTTCCCATGTTATATCAATGGTTTTTTTCGGGTGGTACATTGGTGACGGCCACTAATGCGACGCTTTCATTGACGAATATTGCTGCGGGCCAGGCCGGCAACTATTGGGCAATTGCCACCAACATGTACGGAAGCGCAACCAGTCAGGTGGTGTCGCTGACGATAACCAATACTGGCGGTCCAACGAATATCGTCACCTCCCCGACGGAAGCAAACCTCCGCGCAGCGATTGCGTTGGGTGGGTGGGTAGGTCTTGATTTCAGCGGCACTATCACCATTGCCAATACAATCATAATTACGAATAACGTAATACTGGATGGCAATAATGTGGCCGCTACGATCAGCGGCGGGAATGCCGTCAGGCTATTTTATGTTACCAATGGAGCGAGTTTAACCATTACAAATGTAACGGTAGCCAATGGTAATTACACCCTTACCAGTGGAGCTCCGGGAACGGATGCAGATGCCGGGGCCATTTATAACAATGGCGGAACGGTAATCCTGGTCGGCTGTACGCTGACAAACAATACCGCCCAATCACTGGTTTATGGAGGCCTGGCTTGTGGTGGTGCGCTTTATAACAAAGGCGGAACGGTAAATCTTTGGCAATCTATTCTCGTTAGCAATACCGTGGTGGGTGGCGGACCTAATAATATTTCCAGTCCGCAAGGTACGACAGGGACCGGAGCTGGCGGCGCGGTATATAATGCCAGTGGAATAATTTTAATATCAGGCTGTAATCTTAATGGGAATTTGGCTTATGGTGTTTGTGAGCCACAGGGAACAGCTCAAGCATTGGGAGGCGCAGCTTTTCTTTCAGCCGGCACCATAAACATTGGCTACAGTAGTTTTACCGGGAATCAAGCGATTGGCGGATCGGGCGCGGGGGCGCCGGCGGCAATGGCGGCTCCGGCTTATGGCGGCGCTGTGTCAACCGGTGGTGGTAATCTGATAATTAATAATAGCAAGTTTTTGAACAACTCGGCTGGGGGCGGAAACGCAGGTTTTGATGGTTCGGGTGCACCTGCCTACGGAGGCGCTATTTGCGCAGCATCCACGTTAACCATTTTGGATACCTCGCTTGCCGGAAATCAGGCAATAGCAGGTTCGTCGGTGGATTACCACACTGTCAGCTCGGTTAACGGGAGTGGCGGAGCAATCTATAATTCCGGATCTGCGACCATGAACCGGTGCTTGGTTTGCTCGAATTTTGTCGAAGGCGGACTTGTTGGATCCTATTCATTCGAGCGTACCAAAGGTTTTCAAGGATTGGGCGGAGGGATTTTCAACGCATCACAGTTTGTTGTGACAAACTCTACCATTGCTCTAAATATAGCTGAAGGTGGTGCTGGTCAAGGTAGCGGTAACGGAACTACCGGGGATGCCATCGGGGGAGGCATATTTAATAATTCCAGCGCCACATTGGTAGCTATGAATTTGACCATTGCCAGCAATTTATGCAGTTCGCCGTCTGGAGTTCAGACGTCTCCCGGTTTCACGGCTGGATATCAAGTGGCCAACACGAATGGCACGTTCAGCCTGCACAACACCCTGCTGGCCAACGGCAATGCAAACAACAATGCCTACGGGGTCATTACCGATGTGGGCTACAACATATGTTCGGATAACTCAGCAAACTTAAATAGTGGGTATAGCTACAATAATACCGCTCCGCAACTGGCTCCCCTGGGTAATTATGGCGGTCCGACGTGGTGCATGGCACTGCTGGCCAGCAGCCCGGCCATAGATTTTGGTGATCTCAACGGCTGTCCCCCTACCGATCAGCGCGGGTATGTGCGGCCAGCCGGCGCAGGTCCCGACATTGGGGCTTTTGAATATGGCTCAATGCCTTCGATGAATTTGAGCCTTGTTCCGAGTGGCAATAATCTTCAATTATCGTTTCCAGCAACAACGTCCGTGACCTATTACCTGCAGTGCTCGTCTAACATGAAATCGTGGGCCACAATTGATACCAACGGTCCCTTTGCGGCGGCCACCAATGTTATTCAGACAGTTGGCACTCAGGGCGGTAATTGCCGTTTCTTCCGGGTGCTGATGCAATAGCAGACTGGCTGGATAACCGAAGCCGGCAGGCAGTCTCAGCGTTTGCCCTGGCGGCACCGGTTTGGTGGCTTGTTAAGTTGGGAAACTTTCAGGCCAGCCCGAGATTCTTCAATACCTGCACCGTGGCCGGCGCTTTGTTTAGCGTGTAGAAATGCAACCCAGGCGCACCGGCACGCAATAGTTCCTCACACTGGCGCGTGGCGTACTCGATGCCAAATTTCATGGACGCCTCATCATCGGTGCCCAATGCATCCAGTTTTGCGCGCAAGGCCGGTGGAACTTTTGCGCCGCAGAGTTGGGTGAACTTCGTGATTTGGGTCGCACTCAGAATGGAAATGACGCCCGGCACCAAGGGGACATGGATGCCCAGTTTACTCGTCAGATGGTCGCGAAATTCGAAATAATCCGCATTATCGAAGAACAACTGCGTAATCACGAAATCCGCGCCCGCTTCCACCTTTTCCTTTAAATGCCGCCAATCCGCATGTTTGCCAGCCCGGCAGGCCACATGTCCTTCGGGAAAACCGGCAACGCCAACGGAAAAATTTCCGTGCGCACGGATGAACTTCACCAGTTCGGAGGAGTATTCAAAGCCACCGGGTGTCGGATTGAATTCACCGCCGCCCGGCGGGTCTCCCCGCAACGCCAAAATGTTCCGGCAATCCAATGCACGGATTTTTTCGAGCAAAGCCCCCACCTCGGCCTGCGTATGGTTTACACAGGTAAGGTGAGCTAGCGCAGGAAGTCCGTGCTGGCGCTGGACGCTATCCACGATTTGCAGGGTCTTTTCTCGCGTACTGCCGCCGGCGCCATACGTTACGGAGCAATAATCCGGGCGGGTGGCCAGTAATGCGGGTATTTGCTTTTCCAGCAAAGTCCGGTCGCCCTCATCGGTCTTGGGCGGGAAAAATTCAAGTGAGATGACCGGCTTTTTAGCCGCCATTTTTTCAGCGTAGATGTCGCGAATGAAACGCATGGATTTATAAACTCCAATTACCGGGCTTAGATTATCCAAAATCCTAACGGATGCAATTTAAAATCAACATATCTTGATGCGATGATTTGTATTATGGGTATCCGTTAAAAATCAATGCGGATGGTCATGTAAAGATGCCTCAAAGGCGGAGGCGGCAGCAAACAAAAAACCCCTCCCGGCGAACCGGAAGGGGTTTGAGGTTCTAATCAGATCAGAACGTGTAGATCAAGTTGGCAGCGAGCAAGAACGAGTCGCCGTTGGGGAAGGTGGTTCCCACAGCCGTGCTCGGATTGCCGAACGCGCGACCGCCGTCGATGTGATCCCAGCGGAATTCCACGCGGCTGATGACGTTGGCCCACAGGTTGTATTGAACCGTGGCCGTGACTTCTTCGCCCTTGCCGTTGGTGAACGGATTGCCGTTGGCGCTGGTTCCGACGTAGTTGGCCGGACCGTAAGTGGTCGCGCCAGCGAGGTCGAAATATTCACCACGGAGGTTCAAGGAGAGCTTGTCAGTGGCTTGGAACGAGGTGTAAACACCGATCACATAGCCGCTGTCACCCTTGGTGTTGCTCGGAGACTGGTTAGCATCGCTGACCAAGTCAAAGGAGGCACCAACCTTGAGGGCGCTCACCGGGGTCGGAATCGTCACACCGGCATAGTAGTTGTCCTGGCCGCCCGCTTCGAGGTTGAGGAGCGAACCGAGGTTCAGCGTGGCACCCTTGGCCCAGCCGAAGCTGTCCGGAGCCGTAAAGGCAATCGCGGCAGCGATGGTCTTGTCCGAGGAGTTAACCAAGCCCAAGGTGGTGGCGTCAACCAAACCGGCCTGAACGGCGACGGCGTCGGTGATCTTGTAGGTGCCAACCATGCCGAGCAAGGTCGTGGGCTCAACAGAATAGCCAATCGAACGGGTGTAGTTGGGGTTGCCACCATCGGTGTTGCCTTCATAGCCGATGATGTCGTCTTGGATGCCGACCTTCCAGTCAATGCCATTGCCGACCGGGGTACGGACGACAACATAAGCCTGACGGAGGGCGATGGAAGCGGTACCAGCGGCGGCAGCCGTGGTCTGGCTACCGGTGCCGTTGAGGGCCAGACCGACAGCGTCGGTGCCAGCATTCAGGTCAATATGATAACCTGCGGCCCAGGGAGATTCGTCTTGGGGTTTGTCGAGGGCGATGTCGACGTTGTTCAGGCTGAAATTATCAACCTTGGAGCCAGCGGTACCGGCAGGAACGCCAGCAGCGGTGCTGTAGTTACCCGCATTGTACTGAGCAGCCACGTCCACATAACCACTGATGGTGGTGTTGGAGAGCGCCGTGTTCAGGGGCACCAATTTCGCTTCGTCTGCGCGAACCGCGGATGCCATGCTGACGACACCAACGGCGGCGAGACCCAATGTCCATTTATTAAACTTCATCTGTTCCTCCAGTTATAGTTTGTTTGTTTATTTTTACCTGTGATAAGTGGGACGAAACCGGTTCGCCCCTAGCACCACAAGGTGCCATTGGTGTCAAAACTAAGGAAAAATCAGGCAAATGACAATCCTTTTTTTTGCGCAAAACTAATCCTTTAAGTGTCTTATATTTAGATTATTATAACCAAGGCCCCGAACTGGGCGGCGGCGGTCCGGGCTCTGACCCGTGCAAAAAAGGTCCAAAACCCTGTTATTAAGGGGGAAACAATTCCTGCTGAAACTTGCCATCGCTGGAACAAATCGTGCTATCATTCCGGCAACTGGTGAATTGCCTTGGCAAGTCACCGCCATTGAATTAAAAACGCATAGCTATGCCAATATTTGCCTATACTGCCCGCGAAACGGCCTCCGGCCGGGAAATCCGTAATACCGTGGAAGCAATTTCCGAACAGGCAGCCATTGCCGCCCTGCTTAACCGCAATTTATTGGTGGTCGAAATCAAGGAGAAGATGGCCAAGCGAGGCCAGACCAAGGGTGGCAAGGTGCAACTGTCCGACTTGGTGGTGTTTACCCGCCAATTGGCAACCATGATTGATGCTGGTATTGCCATTGTTCAGTCGCTTCAAGCCCTGGCCGAGCAGACTCCCAACAAGGTAATGCGGGATACCATTAAGGATGTCTGTTCCCGGGTCGAAGCTGGCGAAAGCTTCTCAGAGGCGTTAATTCGCCATCCCAAGGCCTTTAACCGGCTTTACGTCTCCATGGTAGGGGCGGGCGAAAAGGGCGGTTTGCTGGCAGAAATCTTAGCTCGCCTAGCTACTTACCTGGAAAATACCGAGCGTTTGCGTAAAAAGGTCAAAACCGCACTGATGTACCCCACGGTGGTGACCGTTGTGGCTATTGTTATCACCATTTTCCTGCTGGTTAAGGTTATTCCAACTTTCAAGGAAGTTTACCAAGGCTTTGGTGCCAAGCTGCCCGCTCCCACTGAATTCATGATTCTGTTGAGCGAACTGGTGCAGCATTACTTCCTTTATATGATTGTCCTGGCGGGTGCCCTCGTTTGGGGATGGTTCTATTACATCAAGACCAAGCAGGGACGCGAATTTTGGGACACGCAACGCATCCGACTGCCTGTCTTTGGGCCAATTGCGCATAAGATCTGTCTCGCCCGGTTTACCCGTACCCTGGCCTCCTTGGTGCGCAGCGGTGTACCCATTCTCGAAGTTTTGCAAATTGTCTCTCAAACCGTCGGTAACACTGTCATGGAAAAAGCCATCAAGGCGGCGGCGGCGGATATTGAGCGTGGCGATGGCATTTCTGCGGCGCTGGCCAAACACCCGGTATTTCCCACCATGATCATCCGCATGTTGAGCGCAGGCGAACAGACCGGCAATATCGATAACATGCTGGAACGGGTTGCCAACTTTCTGGATGAAGAAATTGAAACCGTCCTTTCAGGCTTGATGTCGCTCATCGAACCCCTGCTGATTGTGTTCCTCGGCGTTGTCATTGGCGGCATGGTCATCTGTATGTTCCTACCCATTTTCAACCTGGCCAACATTGTCAGCGGCAACAAATAAAAACAAAAGCGGCGGGTATCATAAAGATGCCCGCCGCATTCTGTTTGGGATAAACTACTTTAAACCGCCACCATTTTCATGGGTTGAGGCTGGAAGACCTTGATTTTGGGCCAGCGAGTGCGGATTTGTTCCGCAAACCAGCCTCGCGCTGCCTCATCACCATGGCCCAGCAAAATGGTCCGGGGCGAAACCTGCCCGACGAATTCCAGCAAATCCCCCCGGTTCGCATGTGCCGTCAAATCGAAATCTTGCATGTCACAATGCTTGGTCACTCGGCCTGCCTTGGGGCTAAAGACAAAGGTTTCGCCGATTTTAGCCGCCTTCAACCGGCCAGCCGGTGAATCCGGGTCGGCATAACCCACAAAGAAGATGCTCTGGCGTTCATCGCCAATCATGCGGGTCGCCAGGTCATGCGCCGCCGTGTTCTCGCTCATCATGCCGGCGGTGATGACAAATATTTTGCCCCCGCTGAGTTTCATGGACTCCGCCGCGCCTTTTTCCAAAACAATTAGCTGCAATGCTTCGTTCAGCTTCAATCCGGTGTGCTGCCGGTGCGTGCGCTGGGCTTCAATATCATAGATTTCAGTGAACACGCGTCCGAGTCCGCCAATGTAAATGGGCTGCTCTTTCAGCTTTCCCTCGCGCATCAGCAACGCCAGCAGGGCTAGAATTTCCTGCGTGCGTCCCAGTGCAAACGAGGGAATCATAATGCAGCCCTTTTTCTTTTGGGCCGCCTGGATGGCTGCCACCAGCCGGTTAATTTCATCCGCCCGCGAAAAGCCCGGTTTAACCTCCCGGTTGCCGCGCGTCGTTTCCATGATCAACACATCTGCCTTTACGTCCTCAAAACGCGCGCTTTTAAGAATGGTCTGGTCATGGAAACAGACATCGCCGGTATAAAACAGGGTTTCCTTTTTCCCCCGGAGTAAAATCCCCGCTGAGCCGAGCGTGTGGCCGGCATCAAAAAATTCCAGGGTGGGGGAGCGTATGCCCGCGCGTGACTTTTGGTATCCCGCCCATTCAATTTCCCGGTTATATTTGAAGCCTTGAAATATGGGGGCTATGTCATCCACCTCATCGTGGGTGTAAAGCGGATATTCCTTGATACCCAACTCGTCACGTTGATGCGTCATGACGTTTACCGAATTATGCAACACGCGTTCAACGATCAAGTAGCTCAGTTCCGTCATCAACACGTGGGCCTTGGGGAAATTCCGCGCCGCCACGGGCAGGGCGCCGACATGGTCGTGATGGCAATGCGAGATGGCAATGGCATCCACATCCGTGGTGCCCGACTTGCCGAACTTGGGCAGCGCATTCCGTCCTTCGAGCTTGGGATGCATTCCGGCATCAAGCAATATGCGGCAATCATCCAATTCCACCAGCCAGGCACTTGCCCCGATATCCGTGTCTGGATTTAAATTCAAAATGTTCACGACCCCCATTAAACCACAGATGGTTGTGAATGGACATAGCTAAAAAGCGCGGTAACGCGCAAAGGCAATCCGCCCCGCAAATCCGCAATTGCGTGGAAGAGCGAGTGCTGGCTGCGGTGCGGTATTTTATTCGCCGCTTTCCATGTGGTAATACATGGATTGCAGGGCCACCGTTCCGGGCCCGGTAAAGCGGTTCCAACAGATTTGGCCGGCGCTGGCAAAAAATCCCGTGGAAAGCTTTTGGAAGATCGTTTGCATTTGCACAGTGCGGTCCTTGTAAATCCAGCCACCGGGCTCGATATCAATGGATTCGCCGGCTTCGAGCGTCACCACAAACACGTTGCCGTAACCATGCAGCCAAAGGATACCTTCGCGTGAAGGGCACGAAAACGTATCAATAAAAAAGCCCGTGCCGCCCAGTAAAATATTGGCCGCACCGCGCACGCGCGTAAACGTATATTCAACGGCATCCGTGGCTGCCAGCCATTGATGTTCGCGCACATCCACGCTCATGCCGGGTTCCAGGTGAATGCCAAACACGTGTCCGGCACCATCACGGCTGAAGGCAATTCGTCCGGGACCGGTGGCGCCCGTAAGCAGAAACGGCATGCCAGCCAGCATGCGCTTAAACGCGCCTTTCAACGGGTGGATGGCAATTTGTACCGCCGGGTCTTTCCACAGCAGGATGTGATGCTCGAAGTAGACGCCGGTATTGCTCAGCTCAATATGCAGCGCGGGGACCAGTTCACCTTCGATGTGGTAGGTGACACCGCCGAAGGTTTCGTTTTGGACGTTGGTGGTTAATTGAACGGGTACGGCCATAATGTTTGTGAGAGTTATGAGGTTGGTGGTTGAAGTGCAGCCCTATTGCAATCCTGCTAGCGTTGTGAGTCAAGTACAACCCGGTTGCCAAACCGGTGCCCGAACAATTTACTGGCCGAAAAAACAATGAACTCATGCCTGCCGGTTATGGCGTGGCATGAGTTCAACGAGTTTCGAGATTTGAATTTAGTTCGGGCTCAAGACTTGCCGCCGTAGCTAACGTAGTCATCCATGTCCAGCACGTCGAACCAGGTGATAATGTCCTCGCGCCCGGGCGCGCCTTTCTTATGGAGTTCGTTGAGGTATTCGCGGCCATCGGTATTATCGGGGGCGCGATTTTCCTGCCACGTTGTCCAGGCGATAATTTCCGGGGCGGTGCGGGCGTGTTTGGCGTTTTTTACAATCCAAGCCAGCACCTCGGTGTCGGACTTGGTCAGCTCTTTTTTCAAGGCTTCCGGGTCAATGCCAACATAGTTCAGGAATTGCTGGTCCAGGGGGCAGGCGTAATGATATTCGCCTTGTGTGCCAGCCAGGGTCGCGCGGCCTTTATCCAGCATGCGCGGCAAAATGGCATAACCTCCGAGCCGCACCCGCGGGCTGCGGGGCGGGAATTTTGTCAGATCAGGTGTGTGTAATGACATAATATTGATTTTGTTTTTGGTTTGAGTGCGGTTGTAAATGTAGCAAAAGGCAAGTTGCACCGAAAATGCCGAATTGCAAGTGTAGCCGAAAGAATTTATTTTGCCCGTGTGAAACACTCAGGAAAAGCCTCAGGTGCGGCGCTCAAGCTTATCGGCTTGTCTGGCGCTGGATTGTTGTTGTTGCTGCTGGTTGCGTGGGTGGCCGTGAAACTCGGCGCAATCATCCTGTTCCTGGCCGGCTTGCTGGTGGGGCTGTGGATTTTGTTCGTGCTCTTCACGTTCTATTTTTTCCGCGACCCGGAAGCAGCCGTGCCCACCGGCAAAAACCTTGTGCTCGCCCCCGGACATGGCAAGGTGGACACCATCGACACCACTACTGAGCCGGAATTCCTTGAAGGCGAATGCCAGCGCATCTCCATTTTTCTTTCCGTGTTCGATGTGCATGTGCAAAACGCGCCGCTGACCGGCAAGGTCGCATATTTTAAACATTCGCCAGGCCAGTACTTGAACGCCATGCGCGCCGATTGCGCCAAGTATAATGAAAATGTGTTGATTGGCCTCGTGGCGGGCGAACCCATGGGCGAAAAAATTGGCGTGCGTCTGATTGCCGGCTTGATTGCGCGCCGCATCGTGCCTTGGGTCGCGCAAAACGACGTCATCCAGCGCGGTGAACGCATCAGCCTCATTCAATTTGGTTCGCGGGTGGATGTTTATTTGCCCAAGAGCGCCAAAATCAAAGTCCAACTGGGTGACCGCGTCGTCGGCGGGGAATCCATTTTGGCCGAACTGGTTTAGCCATCATGGAAACAAAACCGCCAGCCAAACCCGCCGCGCCAGCCAATGGCGAACGGCTGAAAATTTATTTTCTGCCGAACCTGCTCACGGCGGGAAATTTGTTCTGCGGTTTTGTGGCGTTGACCTACATCGTGGAAGCCAATTTGACGCCTGACCCGGTGACAAATCTGGTTAACTGGTGGCCCATCAAATTTGCCCTCGCCTGTATTTTGCTGGCCTGTATTTTTGACCTTTTTGACGGACGCGTGGCGCGCATGGGCGGGTACGAGAGCCCGTTTGGCCGCGAGTTTGATTCACTGGCGGATTTGGTTTCGTTTGGCGTGGCACCCGCGTTTCTGGTGCATCGCGTCGTATTGCGTCATGCGTTGCCGCCGGATTACGAGGAATTTGGCTGGTTCATCGCCTCAATCTATCTGCTGTGCGGGGCATTTCGTCTGGCGCGTTTCAACTGCCTGTCCACGATGAATCTGCCGGGAGCGGGCAAGGATTTTCTGGGCTTCCCGATTCCTTCAGCCGCCGGCTTGGTGGCATCGTTGACATTGTTCATCATTAAATTAAATGAAAAAGAAAGAGACTTGGGCCGCTGGGGGTATCTGTTGCCGGTGGTCTTGATTTTCCTTTCGGCGATGATGGTGAGCGAGGTGCGGTATCCCAGCTTCAAATCCCTTGGCATCCGTTCGACCACGACGTTTTTGAAAGTCATCGTGGCTTGCTCGTTTGTCGGCTCGCTGATGATTCTCCGGGAAAAGATTTTGTACTATGTGCTGCCGTTATTTTTTACGGCATACCTGGTGTATGGATTTGTCCGGCCGCATTTGTCCCGTGCCTGGCGCCGGGAAATCGAGGAAGACGAAGACGAGGCCGAGACGGGAAACTGACATGGCGGACACACATCCTATTTTGGTGGCAGCGTTCGCGGGGTTTTTCTGCGCCGTATGTTTTTCGTGCCTGCCCGGCCCGATCAACCTGACCATTCTGAACGAAGGTGCCTGCCGTGGTTTCAAATGGGCTATTTTTATCGGTCTCGGTGCAACCGTGATGGATGTCATTTACTGCTCCATTTCGTTTACCGGCATTTCCCAAATTATCGACCACGGTTTTGCCCAAACCTTGATGCGGGTGATGGGTTTTGTGTTCTTATTGTTTCTGGGGTTCAAATTTATTTTCTCAAACACCCTGCCGCATCATACGTCCCGGCTGGATAAGGCGATTGAAAAGCTGGAGGTGCGCATCGAGCAAAAAGTGCATCCGCACTCCGCTTTTGCCACCGGCTTCGTGCGGGTGGCGGCCAACCTCGGTGTGCTGGGCGCGTGGGTGGCGCTGGCGGCCACCTTGTTAAGCACCAAGGCGTTTTTCAGCACGCAGGAATGGGTGGATGATACCGTGTCGGCCAAGATTGCCTGTGTGACTGGCGTGTTTGCCGGAACCTTTCTATGGTTCTCTTTTTGGAGTTTCCTCGTGTCGCGCGGCCATGGGAAATTCAGTGAAAAATCCCTGCTGCGATTGCAACGTTTCTCCGGGCTCTGTCTGCTCGTCACGGCCGTTTACGAGGGCGTGCGCATTGCCTGGCACCTGTCAAAACACAATATTTAATATGCTAAAAGCTGGAATCGTCGGATTGCCGAACGTCGGCAAATCAACCCTGTTCAACGCCGTCACTCGCACGCGCAAAGCGGAGGCGGCCAACTATCCGTTTTGCACCATCGACCCCAACGTGGGCATTGTCACCGTGCCGGACGCGCGGCTGGCGGTGTTGCAGCAGATTGCCAAAACCAGCGTTGTCATCCCGGCGGCCATTGAGTTCGTGGACATCGCCGGCCTCGTCAAAGGCGCGGCGGCGGGCGAAGGTTTGGGTAACAAATTCCTTTCCCACATCCGCGAAGTGGACGCCATCGTGCAGGTGGTGCGCTGTTTCGAGGACGCGGACATTCATCACGTGGCTGGCAGCGTGGACCCCGTGCGCGATATTGAAGTGATCACCACCGAACTGGTTTTGGCGGACCTCGAATCCGTCAAGAAACGCCGCGCCGGCATGGCCCGCGACGTGAAGCGCGGCGACAAGGTTGCCGTGGCTGAGGATGCCGTGCTGGCCAAACTTGAACCGCACCTGGACGCCGGCAAACCGGCCATCACGCTCGAACTCACGCCCGAGGAAAAAGTCATTTCGCGCCTGTTCTGGCTGATGACGGACAAGGCCACCATCTTTGCCTGCAACGTCAAGGAGGCTGACCTTGCGCAAGGCGATAAAAATCCCTTCGTCCAAAAAGTCCAGGAATACGTCAAAACGCATCTCGCCTGTGAAGCCGTGGTCATCAGCGCGCAAATCGAGAGCGATCTCATTGATTTGTCCGAGGACGAAGCCAAGGCGTTTCTGCAAGAGCTCGGTGTCAGCGAGTCCGGCGTGGGGGCGTTGATTCGCGCCACGTATCACTTGTTGGGCCTGCGCACCTATTTTACAGCGGGTGAAAAGGAAGTCCGCGCCTGGACCATTCATGCAGGCGACACCGCGCCCAAGGCGGCGGGCGTGATTCACACCGACTTTGAACGCGGTTTCATCAAGGCGGAAACCGTGGCCTATGAAGCGTTGGTGAATTGTGGTTCCGTGGCTGTCGCCCGTGAAAAAGGCCTCTATCGGATGGAAGGCAAGGAATACGTTGTGAAAGACGGCGACGTAATGGTCTTTAAATTCAACGTGTAAATATCAGGCCCATGCCGTTGAGCCGGATTTCTTGCCGGTGTGTCAGATTTTCATATTCCCCCAGTTCGATGACTGGGGGAATTTTTTTTGGGAGATCGTTATCAGTAAACAAAGGACCAAGGACCAGATACGCATGCAGTTTCATGCGTGGTCCATGCAGTTTTCCAACCTGCCAGTTTAACCCAAACGATAGCGGCGCATGGCTGGCTCGACGGTTTGCGCCCAGGCATCAATGCCACCTTGTAGGCAGCGGACAGATTCCAGGCCGTGGCCGATAAAATACGCGGAAGCATCCAGGGCGTTCTTCCCTTGATGATCAACGATGACAATTGGCTGTTTGTTGGAACCGCTGGCCATGATATCGCGCATGACATCTTGCGAAAGCAGCACGGAACCGGCGATATGCACGGCCTCGAATTCCTCACGCGAACGCACGTCCACCAGTTTGACCGTCTTGTCTTCTTGGAGCAGCTTGGCCAAATCAGTGGGCGAAATCAGAATTTTTGCATCCAGTTCATGGCTCGACTGGATATGCCCCAAGACTTCAGGCACGTTCAATCCACCGTTCCGCGTGCAAACCTGGGCGAGCGTTTCATCTGGTCCAAAGCCGCAACTGCTGCAACCGCCGATGTGATATTTCCGAAAGAGCGTGCGTTGAGCGCCGGGATATTTTTCCAGCACCTCCCGCATCGGGGAATTGGCGTTGATTTCAACAGACATAAAACAGTTTAACCCAGTTTCTTGCGCAATGCTTCGGCAATTTGAACAAAGGCCCGTCCGGCCGCATGATTGGGAGCCGAGACCACCACCGGTGTGCCACGGTCGCCGCCTTCGCGGATTTCGGTAAAGATGGGAATCTCGCCGAGGAAGGTGGCATTTTGTCGTGCGGCTTCCTCCTTGCCGCCGCCGTGACCGAATATTTCCACGCGGTCACCGTTGGGCGTGGTGAAGTAACTCATGTTTTCCACCAATCCCAGAATCGGCACATTGACCTTTTTGAACATGGCAATGCCTTTGCGTACCACACCCAAAGAAGCCTCCTGCGGCGTGCTAATGATAACGCCGCCATCGAGCGGTACCGTCTGGCAAAGCGAAAGCTGGGCGTCGCCCGTGCCCGGCGGCAAATCGACGAGCAGATAATCCAAGTCGCCCCAGTCCACCGCCAGCAGAAATTGGTTGATGGTCTTGGTGATCATCGGTCCGCGCCAGATGACCGGCTGGTCGTCGTTCAGCAGGAGGCCAATGCTCATCACTTTCACGCCATGAGCCACAGGCGGTACCAGGCGTTCATCGGCATTGACGGTGGGCCGTTCATAAACACCCATCATGAGCGGAATGCTTGGGCCGTAAATATCGCAATCCAGCAAGCCGACCCGCGCCCCGAGAAGTTTCAACGCGCAGGCCAGGTTGGCCGAGCAGGTGGATTTGCCCACGCCGCCCTTGCCGCTGGCGATGGCCACAACATGCTTCACGCCGGGAATCTTGCTTTGATTGGCAAAGGCACCGCCCATCGCTGCCTGGCCGGCGGCGGGCTGGCGCACTTCCACCAGCACATGGTTTACGCCGGGCAATTTCTTCAGGAGTTGCTCCGCCTCCGCCTTGATTTGCCGGGCGGCATCGGGGTTGGGGGAGGTGAGCTGTAATACGACGCTGACCGCGCCATTGGCGGCGGACACCTCTTTAACCAGCCCAAAGGAAACAATGTCGCGCGAGAAGCCGGGATATTTGACGGCCTTTAACGCATTTAAAACTGTGTCTTGCGAAAGCATGAGGCATACAAATTGCCATCGGCACAGGCGAACGCAAGTTGCTTTGAGATATTATTCCAGTGCCTTCAACTCGCGATTGGCCTTGCGCAGTTTACGAGTAAGGTCCAGGCAGAGCTGTTCCAGCAGTTTTATTTTGAGGGAAGGATGCGATTTGCCCAAAACCGTATAATCTTCCAGGCTCAACGAAAGACATTCAACTTCCGTATCAGCAATGATATTGGCCGAGCGAGGCGCGCCATCGACGAAGGCCATTTCTCCAAAGCTCATGCCCGGCGAAAAGCTGGCCAGACGCTGGTGCGTGGTTCCGGGTAAGTAAACACTCACCACTCCGCGCGACAGGAAAAAGATTCCACGGGCAGCCTCGCCGGCACGGATTATTTCCTGGGCGCGACTAAACGAATGGCTGCGCAACAGCGGTTTGATGATTTCCAGTTCAGCCGGGCTCAAGCCGCGTAAAAGCTGATAATCGGCTATTTTAATACGGCTGTTTGCTGTGCGCATATCAGCATGTTTTTCCAGCAGTTCGTTTTCGCACCATTCCAGCGCCCGGTCATTGTCCTCGAAGGTATGAAAACGTTCGTCAAATTTTTCACCCAGCTTGGATTTCATCATGCGCCGCAACAACGGCAGGTGCTGGTGCTGGGTGAAAACCACCGCCACCTGCCTGGCCGTGAGCTTGTTGACGAGCGAACACAGCAGATGCCCGGCGCTTTCATTGAGGCTCAGGACGCGCCGCATATCAAAGACCAGGAACTCAACCCCCGGCAGATGCTCGCACACATCCCGCACGATGGGTTCGGCGGTGGCAAATCCCAAGTTGCCCTGAAGCTGGTATGCCTGAATCGCATTTCCGGATTGACGCAGAATGAGGTCGTCCTGGGGATTTCGGACATGGCTGGAGTTGAATTCCGCGCCGGTAAATTTCAGGCGAATGCTAAACCGGCCCAAGGCTGGCCGGTTGAACAGGTGCAGGTCCAGGTAACGTGACAATTCCTGGCAAACGCGGATGCCGCGCACGCTGTTGCCATGCACATCCAGCCTCGGGGAAAATACGCCAATGCCAAGCTGTCCCGGCAAAACTGCCAGCACGCCGCCGGCCACACCGCTCTTGGCAGGAATGCCGATGTTATAGAGCCATTCCCCCGCGTAATCATACATGCCGCATGTGCCCATCACGCTAAGCACACTCTCAACATATTCCCCGCGCAAGGCTTGCTTGCCGGTCAATGGATTGACGCCCCGGTTGGCCAGCGTGGCCGCCATGATGCCGAGGTCCCGGCACGTTACCGCGATGGAACATTGTTGAAAGTACAGGTTGGTTATCGGTTCGGGGTCGCCCGACAACTTGTCGAAGTTCCGCAGCATGTGGCCAATGGCCCGGTTGCGATGGCCAGTCTCGCTCTCAGACCGGTACACCGCTTCATCCAAACTCAAGGAACGTCCGGCATAAAGTGAAAAGGTTTCCAGAATGCGCCGGAAGCGGGTGGCGGGTGTTTTACCGGCCACCAAACCAGCCGTGGCAATGGCCCCGGCGTTAATCATTGGGTTGCGCGGGCGGCCGCTGCCGGGGTCGAGACTGATTGAATTGAACGCATCGCCGGTGGGTTCCACCCCTACCTTTTCCAGCACGGTCTTGCGACCGTTGTCTTCCAAGGCCAGGCCATAAACGAATGGTTTGGAAATGGATTGGATGGTGAATTCATGCTGGGTGTCGCCCACCTCATATACCGCGCCATTGGCGGTGACCAGACAGATGCCAAACCGGTCGGGGTCGGCTTTGGACAACTCGGGAATGTAGGTCGCCACGGCACCGTCTTTAATGTCCGCGCAATGGCGATAGACTTCACCCAAAAAGTCCAGGATGGGCGACGTGATGCGGTCTTGGTTTTTGGTTTTCATGGCCGTTCCTTGTTGCAACCGGCTAAAAATCCTTCTGGATACTGACGCGCGAAGATTGAACTCGTGACCGGACTCTGTCAAGGGGGCAAACCGGGCCTGCATAAGGGTTGTTGAAAATTTTAAACTGCTGGATTTTTGAAAAAAGGCTCGCGTGAAAGCGGGCGATTTCCCACGATTGCGACCCATGAGTTTGGATTCAACCTTGCCAAAGCCGGCCGTGCAGGCACATACCACGGATACAGCAACTGACGAGTTTCAACTTCCTGTCGAAGGTTTTACGGGTACTCCGGAAGAGATTCAAAAGCAATGGTTCGAGAAAGTTTACCGGGGCAGGGGCGATTCAATACGGCAACTTACATGGCGTGCGGTACTAATGGGTTCAGTGCTCGGCGGTATTCTTTCGCTCACCAATCTTTATATAGGTCTGAAATCCGGATGGGGTATGGGCGTGGCGATCACAGCTTGTATTCTATCGTATGCCATTTGGACCACTTTCGTGAAAATCGGGCTGGCGAAGGTGCCCATGACGATCCTCGAAAGCAATTGTATGCAATCCTGTGCCAGTTCGGCCGGCTATTCGACCGGTGGTACGCTTATTTCAGCCTTTGCCGCATTCATCATGTTAAATGGCCACGCGCTGTCGCTCCCGCTGACATTTGCCTGGGTTTTCTTCCTGGCTGTGCTTGGGGTGACCATGGCCATACCGATGAAGAGGCAGATGATCAATATTGAACAACTGCGCTTCCCCAGCGGTGTGGCTGCAGCGGAAACATTGCGCGCTTTGCATTCTCATGGCGGGAAAGGAATGCGTGCGGCCAAGGCACTCGGCATTGCCGGAGTGCTTGCCGCCATTGACAACTTTTGGCATGACGGCGTTGCCGCCATCCCGCGGATTGCCCAATATTCCAGCGACGCCCTATGTACCAAATTTAATGAGCACGTTTTTGGTTCTGCATGGATCAGCCGGACAGTCATGTTCAGTTGGGAACCCATCTTTATCGCTTCGGGTGCCATCATGGGTATGCGCGTTTGTATCAGCATACTTATCGGTAGTATCGTATGTTGGATGGCATTTATACCGGCATTGCAACAACATGGGCTTATCACGCATGGCGGTTTTAGGGAATGCGTGCAGTGGTCGCTTTGGCCGGGCGTGTCTTGCATGGTTTTTTCCAGTTTGCTTAATTTAATTTTGCAATGGCGCATTTCAATGCGGGCATTTGTGGATCTCGGCAAAATGTTTTCCCGCAAATCCGCTGCATTGACTGAAATGGATGCCGTTGAAACACCCATGTCCTGGTTTGCTATTGGCCAGGTTACTTCACTGATTGCCCTGGCTTGGCTGGCTCATGCCTCCTTTGGCATGCCCTACTGGCAAAGTGTGGTTGCCGTGGTGATGTCCTTTGCCCTTGCGCTGGTTGCCTGCCGCGTTACCGGGGAAACCGATACCACCCCGATTGGCCCAATGGGCAAGGTCACGCAATTGGCTTTTGGCGCACTCAATCCCGGAAACATGAATGTGAACCTCATGAGTGCAAACATCACTGCCGGTGCCGCCGGGTCTTCCGCGGACCTCTTAACTGATTTGAAGAGCGGATATTTACTGGGCGCGAATCCGCGCAAACAATTCATTGCGCAATTCTCCGGCATTTTTATTGGTACCGTTGTCAGTGTATTTGCTTTCACGCTCGTCGTGAATAAGCCGGAAGTTATCGGTTCAGATCAATTTCCGGCACCTGCTGCCCAAACTTGGGCAGCAGTGGCCCAGGCATTAAGCAAAGGATTTGAAGCGCTCGCCCCGGTAAAAATATGGAGCATTGTCGTCGGTGGTCTGGTGGGAATGATTTTGACCATCTTGCCGGTGGTTTTCCCAAAACGGGAAAAGTATCTTCCTTCCGCATCTGGCTTTGGCCTGGCTTGGATATTTCAATGGTATTACGGGGTGCTGTTCTTTATGGGCGCGGTCATCGGCTGGTGGTTTCAAAAGAAATCACCTGCCAAAGCCGAGGAATATACCTTCCCAGTAGCCTCTGGTGTGATGGCTGGCGGGGCGCTCATGGGGGTAGCCATTATCTTCTGGCAGAATGGCCCTGAAATGTGGAAGAAATTTTTCGGCCACTGAGGTTTTGAATTTCCACACCAAATAAAAACCGCCGAAGCGCAAACGCTCCGGCGGTGGTGATTGATTAAATTGGCTCAGTGATTGCCAGATGTTCCGACGCCATGCAGCGAGTCAGCCTTGGCCCACTTCGGCCAGGTGAACGCATAGAAGGCCACAAAGACAAAGCAGACCGCCGGTACAATGAAGCCGTGGCACATGTCGTATTTGTCAGCAATGGCTCCCATTAATTTCGGCAGCAACGCACCGCCCATGATGGCCATGACGATGAACGCCGAAGCCTTCTTGGTCTTGTCGCCCAATCCAAAAATGCCCAGCGCAAAAATCGTGGGGAACATAATGGACATGAAGAAATAGCTCGCGAAAACGCTGAACACCGACACCCACCCCAAATTTGCAAAAATCAACAGGCAGGCGACCACGTTCAGCACACCATAAAGTCCCAGGACTTTGTGCGCGGAAAATTGCTTGAGCAGCCAGGCTCCGCTAATCCGTCCTAGCAGGAAACAAATGAACGCCGCAGAGGCAAGCGTCGCTGCGCCCGCATCACTCACGTGCAACATCCCGTCCTTGCCGGTTTCAAACAGCGATTGCAGGATGCCGGTGGCCCAGGCATCGGGAATATGCGGCATCATGGTGAAGCCAGTCTTTTGGTCCACGGTCATGCTGTTGATAAAAAAGCCGAAAATACCGGCTTGCGCGGCCACGTATAAAAATTGTGCGGCCACTCCCAGCAGGAAATGAGGACGGCTCAACAGCGAATGGGAGACCGGGGCGGACTTTTCATCAATATGAAAATCGTCCTCGTTCTTGATATCCGGCACATAGGCCATTTTGAATATCACCGCCAGCAGGAGCACGACCACAGCCACGGTAACATAGGGGACAAAAATTTGGGGGTCCTTTGAGTAAAAGAACTGGCGGCCGATGATCGGGCCGAAAACCCAACCCACACCGTTGCAAGATTGTGCCAGATTAATGCGCGTGGCGGCATAACGTGAAGGACCAAGCACTGTGGTGTAGGGGTTGGCTACGGTCTCCAAGAACGTCAACCCGGCTGCAATGACGCAAACGCCCAGCAAATAAGCGGCAAAGGCCATGTTGGCAGAAACGTTACCGGCGTGGGCCGAGGCCTGGATCGCAGAAGCTGGTAAAAACCAAAAGCCACCTGCGGAGACCATTAACAAGCCGGCAATGATGCCGCCTTTCCAGCCTAATTTTCGAGCCAGCCAGCCAGCCGGCAACGCCATCAGGAAATAGCCGAGATAGTGCGCAAATTGCACATTGGCCGACTGTGCCTTGGTGAGGTTTAATTCGTTTTGAAAATGTTTGTCCATCACATCAATCATGCCGTTGCACAATCCCCACAGGAGGAACAGCGATGACACCAGGGCGAACGTGATGAACATGTTTTTACCATCCGGCAATTGAAACATGCCGGCCTTCCCAGATTGATTTGGAGAGCTCATTTTTTGGTAGATGGAGTTCGTGTGAGTCTTGGGAATTGCCGCCGAGAGTCAAGGTGCAATTTCCATTTTCCGCCAGTAACAAATGTTCTATCGACGGTTTAAGCCGGACGAATTAGTCTGCCAACTTGCGGTTACAGCGCCAAACCCGCCGCAAAAAATTATTACGCAGCCGGCGGAGTTGCTGGCTTTTCCTGAAGCCGGCGGGCCTGGCTCTCCAGTTGCCGTTCAAGCTGGGCGATGCGAAGGTGGAGTCGTTCCAAAATTTTCCGCGTTTCGACCGGCACCACCACGCAATCCTCGCAATGATGCCGGGTTGCGTCGCTGCCTTTCACCGGATAATCGAACTTCTTGCCACAAGCACGGCAGGTGCGCTGGCGATGGGTGGTGGTAGCGGTGGCAGCCATGAAAGTTATTATGCGAAAATCCGCGTTAGCCGCCATGAATTTCCGCCCCGGACGTCATCGCTGGCGTTTCTCCAAGTCCATCACGGCGCTGGTAACGCCGCCGTCCATGAGGAGCCGGCGGTCTTTGGAGCGGGTTTCGCCCACCGCCGTCACGCGAATGGCGGCTTCATCGGTGACGGGGCATTCGTGTTCACAAATGCCGCAGCCGATGCACAACGCCGGGTCCACATAAGGCCGGCGCAGCGTAATCGGATTGCCGTCGCGCTTGGTGATGGTGACTTCGCGCGAGTAAATGGCCTTGGGCGAAACCGGGCAGACTTCCTCGCACACCACACACGGCGTTTCCATGGCCCAAGGCAGGCAGCGGCCAGTGTCAAAAAACGCCGTGCCCAGTTTGATGGGGCCTTCCTTTTCAAAGGGGCCGGTGCCGGTTTTTTCCTCAATGGAAATGCGTTGAATTGCGCCGGTGGGACAAACCTCACCGCAGAGCGTGCAGTTCACCTCGCAGAAGCCGAGCTTCATGTTGAGGATGGGCGTCCAAATACCTTCCAAGCCGGATTCGAGCACCGCCGGTTGCAACACGTTCGTGGGGCAGGTGCGAATGCATTGGTCGCACTTGATGCAGCGGTCGAGAAAGTCCTTTTCCTCCACGGAACCCGGCGGGCGAATGACCTTTTTATCGTAATTGCGGTCGCTCGCGCCCGAGGTGCGTGCAAACGCGTAGAAGCCGAGGCCAATCAGTGTGCCCAAAAATGCGCGGCGGCCGGGCACAGCCGGCGCGGTCACTTCGCGCTTCATTGAGGGCAGGAACTTGAACGAAATGGCGTCTTCCGGACAATCTTCAATGCAGTTGAAACAAACGAAACATTCGCTTTTGCGAAGTTGCGTGTGCGGGTCGGACGCGCCTTCACAATTTTTCAGGCAGAGATCGCAGTCCACGCATTTGGTGGGGTCGCGGTCAATGCGCCACAGGGCCACGGTTGAAAGCGTACCCAGAAATGCGCCGAGCGGACAGAGCACGCGGCAGAAGAAGCGCGGGATGACGAGGTTCATGCCCACTAGAAAGAGCAGCATGAAGCCAATGGCCCAAGCGCCCACGTGAAAATATTGGTGCACGTAAATCGACGACGGGAAGAACAGATTAATCATCGGCAGGATGACCGTGCTCATGGACCGGTGAAAGAGGCAGATGGGATCGAGCCAGCCGATTTGCAGCGTGCCGCCAATGGCCGCCGCAATCATGGCAATGAGGATGACGTATTTCAGCGAATAGAGTTTTTTGTAACGATTGGCTTCGATGCGTTCGCGTTCCTCAGCCCGGCGTTTGCCGAACAGCCAGCCGGTGACATGATGCAGAATGCCGTAGGGACAAATCCAGTTGCAGAAAATCCGGCCAAACAGGAGCGTGGGCAGTATCAGCAGCAAACTCCACATGAGACCCATATATACCGTATGGGTGGTAATGGCCGTGGCAAAGGACACGAGCGGGTCGAGTTCCAAAAACAACGAAACGGGATAGCCCTTGAGATAACGGAGATCGGTGACAAAGACAAAAAAGAGAAACAGTGTAAAGAAGAACACCTGGGCAACGCGCCGGACATTGCGCAATTTAAGCAGGTCCTGCGGATTAAATTTCCACTTCACGCCTGCACCTCTTTATAAACCGTGTCCTTCCAGTTTTTATTTCCCAGCCCGCGGTCATGGGCTTTGTGAATATAAGTTAGCTCCGCCAGGTCGCGCTCCAACAAATGCTCATAACCGTAGGCATCCACGGCCACCATGTCGGTGCCGGCCACGATGGTGTTCATGGTCTTTACGTCAGAGAGCCGTCCGCCGGTGGGGCCGTTGCTCATGAGCACGTTCATGCCGTCGAGAATGACGAGCGTGGGTTTCATCATCAGCGCAAAATCGGAGACGATGCTGTGAATGTGCTGGTGAAACTGGTTGCGCCGGCCACCGAGCAAGCCATACCAGTTCTTCATGGTCATCGAAGCATGGCAAAGATTGTGGTCTTTGCAGGGGGCCAGGCCGATGACCTTGGTTGCCTTCTTGAACGGCGTGTTAAAGAAAGTCCATTCCTTCAAGATTTCACCGTCCATGGATAACGGCGCAAAGGAATTCGTCTCGGGATACAGCAAATCCAGGTTCATGTCCGACGCAACCGTCGTCAGCCCGCTCTTGAAAAAACAGCCGGTGGGCGAATTGATGGGGTTGTCCGCAATAATCACCTTGTCCGCGCCTGCTTCAAAACACAGCTTGGCCACGGCGCGCAAGGCATCCGGATGGGTGGTAGCGGCCAGGGCCGGCGGACGGTCGAAGGCGACGTTGGGCTTAATCATCACTACGTCGCCCTTTTTGATGAAGCGGCCCATGCCGCCAAGCGCGCCCAAAGCAGCGCGGATGACGGGTTCATGTTCCGTTCCGTGCGCAATGGCGAGCGATGGCAAAAGCTTGCTGGCTTCCAAGGCGTAGCTATTAAGCTGCAAACCTTTTTCCTTTTGAAAACCGGGAACAAAATGATTGGGCTGCCAAAGTTTTTTGGCGACAAGGCCGGAGCCGGCAATGAGCGCGCCGGTAATGCCGAGGCGAACCAGAAACTCGCGCCGGCTGACGGAATCTTCCGGCGCGGGGTCCGGTTGGTTTGATTTGGGCAGGCTCATAAAAAACTCATATCAACCGTTAGTTAATCTATTCACTTCAGTTCGCCGCGCAAATACTTTTCGATGAAAGCTTGGGCTTGGGCGGCATCGGCGGCATCGTAAGCGCCACCCAGTTCGCCCTCCCGCACATACACAACTTTCCACTTGTTGAATAATTGCGCGCGGAAAATCTTGCCGCCGTTCACGTCTGGCAGGGTTTCCGCTTTGCCGAATTTGGCGCAGAAATCCTGAAACGATTGCCAGGCCTTGGCCGCGTCGTCCGGCGTAGTCACCATCACAAAGAACGGCAGTTCCACGCCGTCATATTTGTAATGGGCTTGAAAAACATCCTTGAGCGCCGCCTGCCCTTGGGCGTTTTCGGGCACATAAGCCACGCTATCTGAAATCAAACCGGTGGCGGGCAATTTGCGGCGGCCAGCCAGGCCCGAGTCGTTCACGGGCAATTCCTTGGCGCGGTTTTCGGCAATGGCCTTGGCCAGCGTCATGGTCTCCGTTTTTTGGTCCGAAGCGATGATTTGCACGTACACCGCGCCTTGCCGGAAGAAATAGCCCATCTCGCCGGAATAACCGTCCGGGGCAAAATCCAGGGCATGGCCTTTGGCGTCACGTTCCAGCGAAAACATGCCGAAGGCGTCCACCGGATTATCGAACCGATATTCATAAACATCCACATAACTGCCAGCCAGCGCGGTCACTGCAAACGACCGGCAGCGCAACTGCTGGACGTTAAAGCTTTGGTAAGCAGGTGAACGACCGTCAATTTTCTCGAACAAATTATCCGAATTATAAAATTCGGTGTCAGACATTGGCTTGGTGCCGGGCAGGGCAATTTCCAGCGGCTCGCCTTTTACCGCTGGCTTGGGTGCGGCGGCCGCTCCCTCACCGCCGCCTTCGGGTGAACCTTCCGCGTTGGCCGCCGGTTTGTCGGTAACGGGAGTTTCGGCGGCGGGTTCGGTCAGAGCGGGTGTTTGAGCTTCCGTGCGAGTGGATTGGGCCGCCGCCGACTGGCCTGATGGCGCGGTAACGCCTTTGCCGGTTACCGGGGCAATTGTGGATTTCAGTGAATCAGTACGAACCGCATAGAGGTTGGGGTCGTAGTTTTTACCCTTGTGAAAAATGGCTGCTGCGATGGCAACGATTAGAAGCAGGATGATGGCGCTGGCAAAACTCTCGGCTGCCGGCACGCGCGTGCGGACGAATTGTTTACGTCCGCCGGAGCCGTATTGTTTCCCGATAGCCATGGCAAAGCAGACGCGTTGGGTTTCAAGCGGGTTTCAATCCCCGCTTATTTAGGCGAAATAGCGTTCCGCGCGACGGATGATTTCCGGATAATCCGTTTTGAAATGGCAGGCATCACGCAGGGCGGCGAGGTTCACCTGGGACGCATCCCGGCGGAGCGCGGCGAGCGCTTGATAATAATCGCGCGCTTCCACATTTCCGTCTTGTTCGTAATAGGTGACAAAGCGCGCGATGTCCTGGTAGGCAAAATCCATTTGCTTGGAATTTTCCTCGCAAGCCGGGCAGCCGGTGCACATGGTGCGGCGGCCGGCCATGAGCGTTTCCCGGAGCAATTCCATGTGCGCAAACTTGAGCGGTTCCTTGAAGCTGCGCGCGGCGGCGGTGCTGGTCTGCATCTGGTCCACGTTATCAATCATGTTGCAGATGACGGAAATGCGCGGGTCGCTCCACGCCGCATGCAGGACGGCTTGATGGGTGGTGAGGCCTATTTTATCAAATTGAGGTAGACGGCGCGGAATGTCGCCGGTGCTGCGCATGGTTTTCATGGCCACGAGACCTATGCCAGCAGCATGCGCAGCGTCCAGGGCTTTATCCAACGGACCGCCCTTGGGATAAAACGGATTAAACGCAAGCATGACGATGTCGATAAAACCGCCCTGGGCGGCGGCATTCAAATATTCCGGGAGATGGCCGTCGTGACAGGAAAATCCAACCATCTTGACCTTGCCGGAACTGCGCAACTGGTCCGCCACTTTTTTGTAGGCATCGCTCTTGGGCCAGTTCAATGAATCCTGGCCGTATTCTTGCGGGCCAATTCCATGGATGTAAAAAGCGTCGAGATACGTTGTGCCACAGGCGGCCAGGCGTTTATCAATCATCGTCAGGAGCTGTTCCGGGCCGTGCACCGGATGATCCTTGGAGACGAGAAAAATTTCTTTGCGGCGCTCGGGATATTTGGCGAGCCATTCAGCAATGATTTTTTCCGAACGGCCGCGGATGTAACAGTCGGCAGTGTCGAAATAGCGAATGCCCATGGACCAGGCAATGTCCAAGTAATCCGGGCTCATGGCCGCCATCATGCCGCCCATGCAAAGCATGGTGACCTTCGGGCCGCTTTTGCCGAGTTGACGGCGCGGCAGTGCATCGGGGGTGGCCGGTGCCGCGGGTGTGTCAGCGGCGGACGCAGACTGGACCATCAGTGTGGGGGCGGCAGCCAGGGCGACGGGCAGCGTCAGGGTGGATTTAAGGAAATCTCGGCGGGACGTGGCAGATTGATTTTTTTTCATATGCAAGCCTACGTTAATCAAGCTCCACCCTAACACTGTAGTTGTCTGGCTGCAAACAGGAATATATGACAACAGGAATATACGACCTGTCTCGGGTTCTTTTTTGCCAAGTCAGGGAGGGAAGGCGCTCACATTCGCGCACGGGGTTTGACCGGGTTGCGCTTTAATTCTGCCACCAGGCGGTCCACGGCGGGAATGGCATGCGCAAAAAACTGTTTGAAGCCGCAGCATAAATAATTGAGCCCCGGCTCGCCGTCTGGCGTGCGGATGACCCGGTTCTTCGGGCATTCGCCCCAACAATCCGTGAGGTAGGAGCATTGGCGGCAGTACTGCGGCAACGTGTCGCTTTTGTCCCGGCCAAATTGCTGCTGCGAAGCAGAAAACACCATGTCGCGCAGACTGGTGTTCTTTACCTGGCCAATTTGGTAGGCAGGATAAACATAATGGTCACAGGCATACACACTGCCGTCATGCTCCAGCGCCACGGCCCGGCCACATTGCTCGCTGTAAATGCACATCTGCGAGGGCAGGCCGAGATGTTGGGCCACCAGCGTCTCGAAATGGTTGACCATCACCCGGCCCAAGTCTTGATTCAGCCAGCGGTCGAAGACACGACATAAGAATCGTCCCCAGTCATCCGGGTCCACCGACCATTCAGTGACAATTGAATTGGGATGTCCCGGTCGCGCCTCAGGTTCGCCATCTTTGGGCAGGGTGGAGGCGTCCCACTTCTGCGGCGCAGTCAGTTTGAAATCCTTGAATTCAACGATGGGAATAAATTGAATGTAGGTGGCGCCTAATTCCTGCCGCAGAAATTGGTAAACATCCTTGGGCCGTTGTGCATTGAAACGATGCACGCAAGTGAGCGCATTGAATGGCACGCCGTAACGCTGGAGCAGTTTGGCTGCCTGGTATACGAGGTCAAAGGTCGGGCGACCGCCCTTGGTCACGCGATAGTGGTCGTGCAATTCTCGTGGTCCATCGATGCTCAGTCCCACCAGAAAACGATGCTCCTTCAAAAAGGCACACCATTCTTCATCCAGCAAGGTGCCATTAGTTTGGAGGTCGTTTTGAATTCGCTGTCCGGGCCTGGCGTACTTCTTTTCGAACGCCACCACTTTGCGAAAGAAGTCCAGGCCCAACAGCGTCGGCTCGCCGCCTTGCCAGGAAAACACCACTTCCGGCCCGGACGCAGCCGCGATGTATTGTTGGATGAACTTTTCCAGCACCTCGTCAGACATGCGTCCAGTGGCTGGGCCGCCTGGCAATGTTTCCTTGCTGAGGTAATAACAATAGGTGCAGTCCAGGTTGCAGGTGGACCCCACCGGCTTGGCCATGACATGAAACGGCTGCGGCTTGTCGGTCCCGGCATGAGTGGACGGTGTCATGAACAGTCGAGGCGACTCATCGTCGGTTACACTGGCAGGCCCAATGCCGCCGGGTCCAGCACCACCGTATCTTGTACCTCCTGTTGCCAGTGTTTCAGTTTCTGAAGCAACTCTGTCACCGTGGTTTTATGATCTGCTGCGGCGAGGCTGTTCATTTCCCACGGGTCTTTTTCCAGATCAAAGAGCTGATACCGGTTGGCCTTGGGATAGAGGATTAATTTGTATTTGTCCGTGCGCACCATCCGTTGCAGGTCGCGATACGCGCAATAAACTGAATCGAAAACCGGTTCCGGCCGGCCGCGCAGGAGCGGCGCTACGCTGGGAAATTGCACGGTCTCTGGCTTGGGTACGTTCGCCAGTTCGCAAATGGTCGGGAACAAGCAATGTTGATACATTAACGCGTCATTCGTATGTCCTGCCGCAATGCCGGGCCCGGCAACGATAAACGGCATGCGCACCGAGCAGTCGTAGAGGTTTTGCTTGCCCAGCAACCCGTGTTCGCCCACGGCCAACCCATGGTCACCGGTCACGATGATATAAGTGTTGTCTGCCTGGCCGGTCTTTTCCAGCGCCTCCACAATGCGGCCGAGCTGGTGGTCCATGTAGGAGAGCAGCGCATAATATTCGCGGCGATGCAACCGCACGGCCTCGGGCGTGCGCGGGAACGGCGCCAACTGCTCATCGCGAATATGGAAATCGCCCTGGTCAAAGGGATGTTCCGGTAGAAAGTTTGGCGGCAGCTCGATTTTATCTTCCGGATACAAATCCAAAAATTCCTTGGGTGCCTGCCGTGGATCATGCGGCGCGTTCCAAGCCACATAGAGCAAAAATGGATCGGACTGAGTGGCTGCCTGGTGCAACAGGTCGATGGCGCTGTCCGCGTAAAGTTCGCAGGAATGCTGGTGCTTTTGGTAACGCGTGCCGGCCTTGGCCGGTTGCGGTCCATCTGGGGTATTGGCTTTGGCGGGCAGAATGTTCCAAAGTTGCTTGGGCGTCCATTGGCCAAGATATTTGGGGTCCCACGGGGTCCATGGATCATCTGGGCGCGGGCGGTTGTATGCCAGGCCTTTCTCGTCCGTAGATGGATAAAAGCCCGGACCAATCGACTTGCCGGTGATGAAACTGCGCAACGCCGTTTTATCCCCGTTATGCCATTTGCCAGCGATGTAAGTATGATAACCCGCCTGCCGCAGGGTTTCCCCCATCAATGGATAGGTGCCGCAATCTTCGCCGCCGCAAGTCCAGACGAACCGGCCCGTATGCATCATTGCGCGGCTAGCCACGCAGACAGCGCCCGTCCAGGTGCCTTGATGAAAACAGTGCGTAAACGTTGTGCCCCGCGCCACGAGACGATCCAGCGTGGGCGTGTGGACTTCGGAATTATTGAGCGCCTTGATGCTGCGATAGCACTGGTCGTCTGCTACGACTACCAGGAAGTTAGGTTTCTTGCGGGGCGTCGGCGATTCCGCTGCGTTCAATCCAAGGGGTGCCAGCAACACCGAGGCGGAAGCGCCGCCCACGGTTTTCAGAAACGACCGGCGGTCGATGGTTGGAAACAGATCGTTGTTTTGCATGGCGCCACGCAATTTCAAGTGCAGTGCTATTTTTCATCTTAACGCTGCGGCAGGAAAGCACAAACACCTTAAATAGGGGGAGAGTTGGCTGGTGCAACCCGGTTTTATCAGAAAAGCCGGTTGCCGTTGTCGGCAAACTTCCAGATCTAATTCAGACCAGCAGAGCCCCATTATGGGGGGATTTTCAACCTGTTTTACCGGGTTGGCGCGGCGACAAAGTTGCCTAGCCCGGCCTTTTTATGCCGGTAACATTTGCCCTTCAGTGGATGAAACCCTTGTAAAACAAGGGGAAATTAGTGATGGCACGTTCGTTGCTATTCGTCTCGCGTATGGAAGTCAGCCTTTACTCAGCCGCCGCCGCGATGAACGCGACGGAGAGGTGGGAGGATTTGGTCGCGGACAATTTGTCCATGACCGCCGTACCGGGTGCGCGGCAGCGCGAAATTAGTTTCACGGCCGTGCAGGCCGGCTTGGCGTCAGCGTCGCCAGATTCTGCCACTAACAATTTTGTGATCCCCTTTGCCGGGGCCACTACTAATTTTTCCCAAGGTGAATTGAAATCCACCGGGGGTAATTTAGACACGGCCTTGGAAGGGCCGGGCTTCTTTACGGTGGAAATGCCTGATGGCTCCAAAGGTTATACCCGCGATGGTGAGTTCAAGCTGAACAATCAAGGGCAGTTGACCACCAAGCAGGGTTACACCGTGGTGAGTAACGGCGGAACCTTGACGTTTGACCCCACTAATACGGCCGCCATAACCATTGCGGTGGATGGCCAGGTCAGCCAGGGGCCCGACCTTAAGGGCAAAATTGCGGTGACCGAATTTGCCAATTTAAAGGCTCTCAGTGACGTTGGCGGCGGTTTTTTCAAGGCTGAAGGCCCGCTGGCAGCGCCCAAAGCCGCCAGCACCACCAGTGTGCGCCAGGGTTTTGTGGAAGCTTCCAACACCTCGCCCACGCTGGCCATGGCCAGCCTGATTAATTCCTCGAGAATGTTTGAATCCAACCAGAAAGTCATGGAAATGCAAAGTGACCGCATGAGCAAAACCATCCAGGACTTGAGCGGCACAACCTAATTTGAATCTCCCTTGATATGTTACGCGCCCTATACTCCGCCGCCGCTGGTATGCAATCCCAGCAGATGAACCTGGACGTCATCTCGAACAACCTCGCCAACGCCAATACGACGGGGTACAAGATGACAAAATTGCAGTTTCAGGATTTGCTTTCGGTAAACACGAGGCAGGCGGGTTCGCAGCAGGGCGGCGGCAACCAGTTGCCCTCCAGTTTACAGATTGGCCAAGGCTCGGTGCCGGTGGCCACGGAACGCTTGTTTACCCAGGGCGATTTGTCCCAGACCGGTAATAATCTGGATGTGGCCATTCAAGGCCAGGGATTCTTCGAAGTGCAAATGCCTGATGGCACCCTTTCTTACACCCGCGACGGTTCGTTTAAGACGGATTCGCAAGGCCGCGTGGTGACCAGCGACGGTTATCCCGTGCAGGGCGGTTTTCAGCCCGTTCCCGCAGGCACCACGGGCATTACCATTACCGCCAGCGGCTCGGTGACCTATGCGACGGCCAGCGGCAATACCAATTTTCAAGTCCAGCTCGCGCGCTTCATCAATCCCGGCGGTCTCGATGCCGTGGGACACAATTTGTACAAGGAAACCGCCGCGTCCGGTACGCCGGAGCTCGGCAATCCTTCCGAGAACGGGTTTGGCGAATTGCAACAGGGTTCGCTGGAACTTTCCAACGTCAGCGTGGTGCAGGAAATGGTCAATCTCATCCTGGCCCAACGCGCCTACGAAGTGAACTCCAAGGCCGTGCAGGCGGCGGATGAAATGATGCAACAAAGCAATAATCTCCAACGTTGATGAATCGCGACCATACATTTCAATTCGTCCGGGTTTTGCGGCTGATCAAGCTGCCGGCACGGCTGGGCTATGGATTGTTTTTGTGGTTATGTCTGGGCGGCGGTTTCGTTTCAGACGTGCGGGCTGGTGAAACAGCCACTCTTCAGTTGCTGGCTGCGGCACCCGTAAGCGGTGATGGCATTTTCGTTCCCCAAATTTTTACGTCCGAACAACCCTTGCCTGCCATCCATCTGGCCGATGCGCCGGCTTTCGGCAAGAACTTGATACTTACGCGCGCTCAGATTTGTGATCTTCTGGCCGCGAATGCGCCGGGCGTTGGGACCAATTTCTCCGGTCCTGACACCATTAAAATTTTCCGCCGCGCCCGCACCTTGGGTGAATCCGACATCATGGGCATGCTCACGGCAACGCTTCAGCATGATTACATCAAAGACCGGGGCCAGCTTGAACTGCGCTTTGGCCAGCCGTGGAGTCCGTTGATAGTGCCGGATGAGCCGCTCTCGCTGGACGTTACGGAATTGCCCAGCTCGGGGGTGACCTCCGGATTTATTGTCCGTTTCAACCTGCGCGCCGGCAATGAAACCTTGGGCAATTGGTCTGCCAACCTGAAGGCATCTGTCTGGCAGGAAGTTTGGGTGGCCAGCGTGCAACTCAAGCGCGGTGATCCCGTTTCGCTGAACGCGTTCACGCATGAACGCCGCGATGTGTTGAATTTGCACGAACCGCTCGCAGATTTTGCCAATGGCGAGGATGCCTTGGAGATTGCCGAACCGGTGCCGCCGGGTCAGCCGTTGCTGGCACGCATGGTCAAGGCCCGTGCCGTGGTGCATCGTGGTCAGCGCGTCGATGCCGTAGTACAGGACGGCGCCATGAGCGTGCGCGCCAAGGTGGATGTTTTGGATGATGGCGCGCCGGGGCAGGTGGTGCATGCCCGCAACGCCGTAACGCACCGGGACCTCACGGGCACCGTACTCAACGACCGAACCATATTAATTTCACTATGAAGAAACCCTCCCTTAAACCGCTTTGGCTGGCGCTACTGGCGCTGCCGCTTTGCCTGAACCCGGTTCAAGCCCAGTCACTCTGGCATGACGACACGGCGCGGCCCATCTTTGCCGACAAACGTGCCGGTGCCGTGGGTGACATCCTCACCATCGTGGTGCAGGAAAACACCACCGCCAGCAAGAACAATGAAACCAAGACGGAAAAGAACTCCGGCCTGACGGCGGCAGTTTCCTCGTTCCTGTACCCCGGTTTTTTGAGCTACAAAGGTTCGATGCCTGCCGTGCAATATAACTCTGACATCAAGCACGACGGTAGCGGCGCCATCAATAATTCCGAAACCATCGTGGCGCATGTGGCGGTGAAGGTGATGGATGTTTTGCCCAATCACAACCTGGTGATTGAAGGCCGCCGCGAAACGTCCTTCAGCAGTGAACATCAGACCATTATTTTACGCGGGGTGGTGCGGCCCGAGGACATTGGTTCCGATAACACCGTGCTGAGCTACAACGTGGCTGAGGCCACCATCTCCATTGCCGGCAAAGGCACTGTGACCGAGAGCCAGCGCAAAGGCTGGTTCACCCAGATTTGGGATAAAGTCAACCC
>Ga0265327_10001276_pt1 | contig 33155 bp, 29 predicted proteins | sample 41621metaG_FD_202089 | JGI IMG/M metagenome (GOLD analysis project Ga0265327, IMG submission 202089) | Rhizosphere microbial communities from Carex aquatilis grown in University of Washington, Seatle, WA, United States - 4-16-21 metaG | ecosystem: Host-associated > Plants > Roots > Rhizosphere...
ACCAACTACCAACTACCAACTACCAACTACCAACTACCAACTACCAACTACCAACTACCAACTACCAACTACCAACTACCAACTACCAACTACCAACTACCAACTACCAACTACCAACTACTAAGAACTGTCGGTTGCCATTCCCAACGTCAGTCCGTAGACTGAGTTCCATCTTGTCGGGGTGCCTGTTGTCAGCGGGCTGAGATCGCAGTAGCGGATCCCGTCGAACCTGATCCAGGTCGTGCTGGCGTAGGGAACAAGATAGGAAATGGTTGCCGATACCGTCGTCGCCGCTTTCTCCTGTCCTTTTCTTTTCTCGCATGCCGACCTCTTTGTTCTACTCTCATTTGCCCTTCTAGCTAGGGGAATTTCAAAGGGAACGCATCATGAGCCAGCCCAAGCATCCGTTATTGCGCGATACCGCCCAGGTGGATACGGCCTCGGTACAGCCATTTCCGGCCTCGACCAAGATTTACGCGACCGGCAGTCGCGCCGACATACGCGTGCCGATGCGCGAAATTCATTTAACCAGTACGCCAGTGCTAGGTAAGGATGGCAGCTCGCGGCTAGAGCCGAATGCGGCGCTGCGCGTGTACGATACCTCCGGCCCCTACACCGATCCCCATGTACAAATCGATATTCGCAAGGGCTTGCCGAGCGTGCGCGAGGCGTGGATCGAGGAGCGCGGCGATACCGAGTTTCTCGACAGCGAATCGTCGCATTACACGCGTACGCGTCTGCACGATCTGACGCTGGAAAATTTGCGTTTCGATTTAAAGAAACGCAAACCGCGTCGCGCCAAAGCCGGTCGCAATGTTTCGCAGATGCACTATGCGCGGCGCGGGATTATCACGCCGGAAATGGAATACATCGCGATTCGCGAAAACATGGCGCTGGCGCAGGCGCGCGAGCAGGGCTTGCTGCAGCACCCGGGACAGGCGCTCGGCGCCAGTATTCCCAATGAAATTACCGCCGAGTTCGTGCGCGAGGAAATTGCGCGCGGTCGCGCGATCATTCCGGCGAATATCAATCACCCGGAATTGGAGCCGATGATCATCGGGCGCAATTTTCTGGTGAAAATCAACGGCAATATCGGCAATTCCGCGCTCGGTTCGTCGATCGAAGAGGAAGTGGCAAAACTTACCTGGGGAATTCGTTGGGGCGCCGACACGATGATGGATTTGTCGACCGGCAAAAATATTCACGAAACCCGCGAGTGGATTATTCGTAACTCGCCGGTACCGGTCGGCACCGTGCCGATCTATCAAGCGCTCGAAAAAGTCGACGGTGTCGCCGAGGATTTAACCTGGGAAATTTTTCGCGATACCTTGATCGAGCAGGCTGAGCAGGGCGTCGACTATTTTACGATTCACGCCGGCGTGTTGTTGCGCTACGTACCGCTCACCGCAAAACGTTTGACCGGTATCGTCTCGCGCGGCGGCTCTATCATGGCGAAGTGGTGCCTGTCGCATCACAAAGAAAATTTTCTGTACACGCACTTCGAAGATATTTGCGAAATTATGAAAGCCTACGACGTGTCGTTTTCGCTCGGCGATGGCCTGCGTCCCGGCTCGCTGGCCGATGCCAACGACGAAGCGCAATTCGGCGAATTGCGCACACTCGGCGAACTGACAAAAATTGCCTGGAAACACGATATTCAGGTGATGATCGAAGGCCCGGGTCACGTGCCGATGCATATGATTAAAGCCAACATGGACGAGCAGTTAAAGCATTGCGACGAGGCGCCTTTTTATACGCTCGGACCGCTCACCACCGATATCGCGCCCGGCTACGATCACATTACTTCGGCGATCGGCGCGGCGATGATCGGTTGGTACGGCACCGCGATGCTGTGTTATGTCACGCCGAAAGAGCATTTGGGTTTGCCGGATAAAGACGACGTCAAAGACGGCATCATCGCCTACAAAATCGCCGCGCATGCGGCGGATTTGGCGAAGGGCTTTCCCGGCGCGCAATTGCGCGATAACGCGCTGAGTAAGGCGCGCTTCGAATTTCGTTGGGAGGATCAATTCAATCTCGGCCTCGATCCCGATACGGCGCGCGCCTTTCACGACGAAACGCTGCCGAAGGATTCCGCAAAAGTCGCGCATTTCTGTTCGATGTGCGGGCCGAAATTCTGCTCGATGAAAATCACTCAAGACGTTCGCGACTATGCGGCAGCGCAAGGCGTAGATGCAGCGAACGCTGAGGAAGTTCGCATGCTCGATGTCGAAGCGGAGATGCGCCACAAGTCCGAGGAATTCAAAGCGCAGGGTAGTGCGATTTATCATAAGGTTTAAATCCCCCCTAGCCCCCCTTTTTCAAAGGGGGGATTAGTACTGACAAGGAGGTTGGCGTGGAGTGTTATCGAAGGGATTTGAAGCTGCTGGCCAGGGCGCTGCGAAACAATATGACCGACGCTGAGCAGATATTGTGGCGGGAGCTGAGGCGCGGCAGATTCTATGGAGTGCAGTTTTATCGGCAGAAGCCGTTACTGGACTTCATCGTCGATTTCTATTGTCCTCGGATGGGGTTGGTGATTGAGATCGATGGTTGCCAGCATCTGGAGCCTTATCATGCAGAGCGGGATCGTCGTAGAGATGAGGCTTTGGCAGCGATTGGCTTGAATGTTCTACGTTTCAGTAATCGGCAAGTGCTGTTGGAGCGTGAGGCGGTATTGGCAGCCATTGAAAAACAGACAATGACGAAGGTATTGAAGTGAATATCGGCATCGCCGGCGCAGGGTTGATGGGGCGCTTATTAGCGTGGCAGCTATTGCGCCGCGGCCATCGCGTCGCGCTGTTCGATCGCGATCGCGCCGGCGGCGATTTATCCGCTGCGCGCGTCGCTGCGGCGATGTTGGCGCCGTATAGCGAAGTAGTGGCGTGCGAGCGCGAAATTTTCGATTGGGGCCGCGAATCATTAGCGCTTTGGCCGGCATTGTTGGAACAACTGTGTATCGATAGTGGTATTGAGGTTTTTTTTCAGCAGCGCGGCAGTGTGGTCGTGGCGCACGCGCAGGACCGTAGCCAACTACTGCAGTTTAATCAACGCTTGACGCACTGTGCGCCCGATCGCATGGATCATGTGCAGCAGCTCGATCGCGCCGGGGTGCAAGATTTGGAACCCGATCTGGCGGTAAATTTTCGCGAAGCTACTTTTCTCCGCGAAGAAGGGACGTTGGATAATCGAGAATTGCTTTTGGCGCTCGAGGAGGCGATTCGCAAATTCGGTGCCGAATGGCGGGAGGGCGTCGATGTGGCTAGCGTCGATGCGGGAGCCATACATTACGACGACACAGTTTTTCGGTGCGATTTAGCGATCGATACTCGAGGCGTCGGCGCCAAAAAGCAGCTAGCGGATTTGCGCGGCGTGCGCGGCGAAGTGTTATGGGTTTATGCGCCGGAAGTGAGGTTGAGTCGCCCGGTTCGATTGATGCACCCGCGCTATCAGTTGTATATCGCGCCGAAGCGCGCGTCGGTGTACGTCATCGGCGCGACCGAGATCGAGAGCGAAGCGATGACGCCGATCACGGTGCGCTCCTGTTTGGAATTGCAATCGGCGTTATATAGCGTACATAGCGGTTTTGCCGAGGCGCAGGTGTTGCACGCTTACGCCAATTGCCGGCCGGCCTTTGCCGACAATTTGCCGCGCATCGACATTTGTGCAAATGGAAATGCTGCGTCGGCTTTGCTGCGCGTCAACGGTCTGTATCGGCATGGTTATTTGCTGGGTCCGCTGGTGTTGCAACTGGCGTTGGCGGCTATCGAAGGCGATATCGCTCACCCGATCGTACGCGATGTGAATTATTTGCAGGTGGCGAATATCCGATGATTGAAGTTGTATTGAATGGCGAGGGCCGCACGTTGCCGCCGACTACCTCCGTGGCGAGCGCGCTGCAGCAGTGGGGTTATCGGTGCGAGCAAATTGCCGTTGCGATCAACGGCGAGTTTGTCGCGCGCGGCGAGTATGCAAATACGCTGCTGCGCGCGAAAGATTTTGTCGAGGTGGTTGCGCCGGTACAGGGTGGGTAGATTTTAGTAGTTCGATTTTAGGTGGACGTAGAGCCGATCGTTCGCACTGTGTTTTTATCTAAAGCCTAACTGCTAAGCCCTAACTACTAAAACCTAACTACTAAGGCCCAGCTGTTACGCTAGTAGAGAGCGAGGCAATGAATTCTAACGATCCTTGGGTTCTATACGATAAATCCTTCACCAGCCGACTTCTGATCGGCACGGCGCTGTATCCGTCGCCGCAGATCATGCGCGATGCGATTGCCGCCAGCGGTGCGGAAATCGTTACCGTGTCGCTGCGTCGCCAGGCGCCCGAGCAGGGCGGCGGCAATACCATTTGGGATTATATTCGCGCATTGAATTGCACATTGTTGCCGAACACAGCCGGTTGCCGTAGCGCTAAGGAAGCGGTGACGTTGGCGCAAATGTCGCGCGAAATTTTCCAAACGAATTGGATCAAGCTGGAGGTTATCGGCGACGATTACAATTTGCAGCCGGATCCGTTCGCCACGCTCGATGCCGCCGAGCAATTAATCAAATTAGGTTTTGCCGTGTTTCCGTATTGCACCGACGATCTGGTGTTCTGTCAGCGCTTGCGCGACGCCGGTTGTCAGGTACTCATGCCGTGGGGCTCGCCGATCGGTACCGGCCGCGGTTTAATGAATCCCTATGCATTGCAGACGATTCGGGAACGCTTACCGGCGCTGCCGTTAATCGTCGATGCCGGTATCGGCAAGCCATCGCATGCGTTGCAGGCTTTGGAGCTCGGTTACGACGGCGTGTTGTTGAATACAGCCGTCGCGCAGGCGGCAGATCCTATTTTGATGGCGCGGGCATTTGGCGAAGCGATTAATGCCGGTAGAAAAAGTTATCGCGCCGGCGCGATGCTGGAGCGCCAAACCGCGCAACCGAGCACGCCGACGCTGGGAACCCCGTTTTGGCACAATAATTAGGGCTTCCGACAAAATGAACTTTGAGTCCGTGCAATGTTTAGTTCGAGCGTAGGCGCAGTGATGTAGCGCTTTCCCGGACGCGCAAAGGCGTGCATCCATGCCCCTAGGTTTTCGACAACAGGCTCGCCGGTCGCCTTCCTGGCGATCCACGATCCGGGAAAGCGCTACCTCACTACGCTTTCATTTTTCGCGCAAGCTCATTTTGTTAGAGCGTTGGTTATTGGTTGTTAGTAAAAATAAAGGAGAGCGCGTTGATCGATTCAAAACCAACAACGAATAACCAACAGCGAACAACTAAAGTTGCCTGGACCATCGCCGGTTCGGATTCGGGCGGTGGCGCCGGCATTCAAGCGGATCTCGCGACCTTTCGCGATTTCGGCGTGCACGGTTGCAGTGTGATCACCGCGCTCACCGCGCAGAATTCATTTGCGGTCGGTTATGTGGAGGCTGCTTCGCGCAAAGCGTTGGCGGCGCAGATCAATGCGCTCGATTGTGATCTACCCGCCGCCGCGATCAAATTGGGTATGTTAGCGAATACCGAGATCGCGGCATCGGTGGCGAAGTATCTTGCCGACTATAAGGGTTTTGTCGTTTACGATCCGGTCTTGTACGCGAGTAATGGCGCTGCTTTATTCGAGGGCGACGGTCGGCAGTTATTGTGCGAAAAGTTGCTGCCGCGCGTGGATTTGCTGACGCCGAATCGCGCCGAAGCGGAAGCATTGCTCGAGCGGAAATTGCCGGATATTCATGCCGTCGAACAAGCTGCGCGCGATTTGGTGGCGCTCGGTGCGCGCTCGGTATTGATCACGGGCGGTCATTTCGACACGCACCACGAACAGCGTCTCGATTATTGGAGCGACGGCAAAACCGGTTTTTGGCTGGCCGGGCCGAATATCGATACGATCCACGGCCACGGTACCGGCTGCACATTATCGTCGGCGATTGCCGCTGCGGTGGCACGCGGCTTTGCGCTCGCCGATGCATTGGTGTTGGCGAAAATGTATGTCGTGCGCGGTTTGCGCCGCGCAGTGCAACTCGGCGGCGGTCCGGGCGCGGTCGGTCACGACGGCTGGCCGCGGCAGATCGAGGATTTGCCTGTTTTGTCTCGTGCGCTGCCCGCTACAGCGTCTGCAGCGGCGTTCCCGGGTTGCGACGGTGAATTGGGTTTGTACCCGGTGGTGGATTCGGTGGAATGGATCGAGCGGTTGCTGCCGCTCGGCGTAAAAACTATTCAATTGCGTATCAAGGATCAATCGCTCGCTGCCGTCGAGGCACAGATCGTTCGCGCCGTCGCCTTGAGTCGGCAGTACCGGGTGCGATTATTCATCAACGATTATTGGCAACTCGCGATTCAGTGCGGCGCTTACGGTGTGCATTTGGGGCAGGAGGATCTGGATGCGGCCGATCTCGACGCGATTCGCGCGGCCGGCCTGCGTCTGGGCGTCAGCAATCACAGTTATTACGAGCTGGCTCGCGCGCACGGTTTACGGCCTAGCTATTTGGCGCTGGGGCCCATTTTTCCCACTACCACGAAAGCGATGAAGTTTGCCGACCAAGGTCTGCGGCAGTTGCAGGATTGGGCAACCTTATTAAAGCCGGTCTACACTCTCACGGCTATCGGTGGTATCGATGGCTCGCGCGTGGCGTCGGTGTTAGCCACCGGTGTTGCCAGCTGTGCGATGGTGAGCGCGATCACCAAGGCCGACGATTACGCGGCGGTGACTCGCGAACTGCTAAAACAATTCGACGTTTAATTCAGCCGATCGTTAAAACTTTACGCGCGGCATGGGGTAGTGCCCATCTGCAACGGAACTGCATTTATGCAGGCGTAATTTATGCAGATGTAGTGCGTGCAGTGGAAGATGTGTGGTTTGGTATCTGGAGAGATTGGCATGATCGCCATGGTGGAGTCGTTACAACGAAGTTTTATCCCCGCCTTATTGTTGGGGCTCGCAACCGGTGTGTTGGCGTTGATACCGGTGGTGGGGTGGGTATTGGGGTTGGCGGTATTTGTTCTTGTCAATAAATATACCGAGCGCAGCTCGTTTGCTGCGGATCTCATCGTGATGATGGTGATGTGGGCGGCGATCCAGCAATTGGCGACGCCGCTGTTGGCTTGCTAATGGCAGCAAAATTGAAAGAACTGTTTCGGCGCTAAAAGCCCGCTTGCGGCGCAGCGCTGAATTCGAATAGATTGTGAGCTCTTTCTTCGGACAGTTGCGGTTGTCGCTACGTGAATTACTGGCTATTTAAAACCGAACCGAGCGAGCTTTCGATCGACGATCTGCAGCGTTGCGGAGCGCGTGGCGCGTGCTGGGAAGGCGTGCGGAATTATCAGGCGCGCAATCTATTGCGAGACCGGGTCGAATTGGGCGATCGCATATTTATCTATCATTCCAGCTGTGCTTTGATCGGTGTCGCCGGCTTGGCGCGAGTCATTAAGGCTGCGTATCCGGATCCGAGCCAGTTCGACGCAGGCAGCCATTATTACGATGCTGCCAGCACCGCCGCAAAACCGCGCTGGATCGCAGTCGATGTGCGCCACGAGCAATCGTTTGCTGAGATTATTCCGCTGGCCGCGCTCAAAGCCAGTGCCGCCTTGGCGGCATTACCGGTCGTGCAAAAAGGCAGCCGTCTCTCGGTCAGCCCGGTCAGTCGGGCCGAGGCCAAGGTGATTTTGGCGATGAGCAGCGCTTAACGCGGGGCGCTTTTAATGATGGTGGCCGCCGACACCGTGCGCATGTCCATGCGCCTGTTCTTCCTCGGTAGCGGCCCGCACATCGACAATTTCGATGGCGTAGTTGAGCGCTTGCCCCGCGAGCGGATGATTGGTATCCACATCGACCGAGAATTTGCCGACCTTGACTACGGTCACCAACGTAGATCCATCTTTGGTGTTTAGCTCCACCGCTTGGCCGGGTCGCAATTTGCCGGCATGTTTTAAATATTTAGCGGGAACTCGTTCGATCGAATTCGCTTTCAGTTCGCCGTAAGCATCGGCCGCCGCCAGCGCGACTGCGAATTGATCGCCGCTTTTTCTACCGTCGAAGGCGGCTTCTAATTTGGGTACGATATTGCTGGCGCCGTGCAGATACACCGCCGGGTCGTCGTCGCGATTGGTTTCGATCGTTTTGCCGTCGGTATCGCTAAGGGTGTAATAAAAACTGACGACTGCGCCATTTTCCACTTGCATGGGCGTATTCCTAAGCGTTTGTTGAAGAGGTATTTATCGATGGCGCGTATGTTAGTGGCAATATCGGTATTTGAATAGCGTTTACAATGCCGGCACTAATGCCGACGCTGAGGGTGGGGAGTCTTGCTATGGCCGATATAATTCCGTTTGCGCGCGGCCCCAAAAAAAAACACAACACACCGCAGCGCAGCGTGTTGTGTCAAAATGGCCATCATCGTTGGGTGGTCTGGCAGCAAAAACCCTTCGACGTAAAGCAGGGTAAGTTGATAACAATCTTTCGTTGCGAGCGTTGCGGCGCAGAGCGTAGCGAGGCGCGCTAACGCGGTTAATCGAGCTTGGCGGCAATGGCGCTCAATAAGTCCTTTGCGGCGGAGCTGCCCTCCACGGCTTGTACCACCAGGGCCATGCCCAATATATGCTCGGCTATCACCGCATACATCGGCGCGTCTTCAGCTTCGGCGGAGTCGCGTAGATAGAGAAACGCGCGCGCACTGATGTCGTCGATAATCTCCTGCATACCGGGCTTGCGGTAGTCGGCGAGACTGATCACGTTGTTGGCGCTGGACATAATGATTACCGATGCGGGAACTTGAACAAAGTATAAGCAGTGAATTGCGGTCTGAAACTAAGTAATTACACCTAAAGAGAAATCTGCACTGACGCGCGTTTTGCGCGGGGTCGTCGAGGCGATGCTGTTGCGAACGGAACTGCGCTCCGTGTTGGATTCCGATTTCATGCGCGCGATAATAGGCGTCGAAAGTATCTATTTATTGGGAATGCCATGACTGAAATTACCGCCGACGGTATCGAACAGATTCCCCTCAAGCAATTTACCGAGAAGGCTTATCTGGATTATTCCATGTACGTCATTCTCGACCGAGCGTTGCCGAATATTGCCGATGGCCTTAAACCGGTACAGCGACGCATTATTTACGCTATGAGCGAGCTGGGCCTGAAGGCGGGCGCGAAATATAAAAAGTCAGCGCGCACCGTCGGCGATGTGATCGGTAAGTTTCATCCGCACGGCGATTCCGCCGCGTACGAAGCAATGGTCTTGATGGCGCAGCCATTCAGCTATCGCTATCCGCTGGTTGATGGTCAGGGCAACTGGGGTTCGCCGGACGACCCCAAATCGTTCGCGGCGATGCGCTACACCGAATCGAAGTTAACCGCTTTTGCCGATCTGCTGTTATCGGAGTTAGAGCAGGGAACGGTGGACTGGGCGCCGAATTTCGACGGCACCATGGACGAGCCGGTGGTATTGCCGGCGCGCGTGCCGCACGTTTTGCTGAACGGTACCACCGGTATTGCGGTAGGTATGGCCACCGATATTCCGCCGCACAATTTGCGCGAAGTGATCGGAGCCTGTATTTATCTGCTGGACGACCCGTTTGCCGGCGTGCGCGCGTTATGCGAGCACATTCAGGGCCCCGATTTTCCCACCGAAGCCGAGATCATCACGCCGCGCGCGGATATTCTCGCGCTGTACGAAACCGGCCGCGGCAGCTTGCGGATGCGCGCGCTGTGGCGCGAAGAAGATGGCGATATCGTTATTACCGCCCTGCCGCATCAGGTATCCGGCGCGAAAGTGCTGGAGCAGATCGCGCAGCAGATGCAGCTGAAAAAGCTGCCGATGATTCAGGATTTACGCGACGAATCCGATCACGAAAATCCGACCCGCCTAGTGATTATTCCGCGCTCCAATCGCGTTGACTTTGACGCCGTGATGCAGCATTTGTTCGCCACCACCGATCTGGAGCGAACCTACCGCGTCAACATGAATATGATCGGCACCAACGGTCGCCCCGAGGTGAAATCGCTGCCGAAAATTTTGACCGAGTGGCTACAGTTTCGCACTGAAACAACGCGCAAGCGTTTGCAGTTTCGCCTCGACAAAGTATTGCAACGCCTGCATTTGCTCGACGGTTATTTAATCGCCTACCTCAATTTGGATGAAGTGATTGCGATTATTCGTTATGAGGATGAGCCGAAACAGCGCTTAATCGAACGCTTTGAGCTCAGCGACGCACAGGCCGAAGCGATTCTCGAATTAAAGTTGCGCAATTTAGCCAAGCTCGAAGAAATGAAAATTCGCGGCGAGCAGGACGCGCTCGCCAAGGAGCGCGATGGCCTCGAGGCGATACTCGGGTCGGCGGCGAAATTGAAGAAATTGATTCGGGATGAATTGCAAAAGATTGCCGATGAATTCGGCGATGCGCGGCGCTCACCCATCGTGCAGCGCGGCGAAGCGAAAGCGTTCAGCGAAGAAGAGTTGGTGAGCGCCGAACCGATTACCGTGGTGCTGTCGGAGGCGGGCTGGATCCGCGCAGGCAAGGGCCACGATCTCGATCCGCTCGGACTCAGTTATAAATCCGGCGATGCATTTAAATTTGCGGCGCGCGGCCGTAGCAATCAGCCGGTATTAATCCTCGATAGCACCGGTCGCGCATATACCGTGGCCGCGCACAATCTGCCGTCCGCGCGCGGTCAGGGCGAGCCGTTGACCGGGCGTATCAGCCCACCGTCGGGCGCTACCTTTGAAGGATTACTAATGGGGGCCGGCGATCAGCAAGTATTGCTGGCATCCGACGCCGGCTATGGATTCGTCACCAGGCTTGGGGAGCTGGAGGCAAAAAATCGGGCTGGTAAAACCATGCTGACGCTGCCCGCTGCCAGTCGTGTAGTGCCACCGGCGTTAATCGAGGCGGGCGGCAAAGAGCTTTTTGTCGTGGCGGCAAGCAACGATGGCCGGCTGTTGATGTTCCCTCTGAGCGAACTACCGGTATTGGCGCGCGGCAAGGGCAATAAAATGATCAGTATTACCGGCACTAAGGTAGCGACCCGCGAGGAGTTCATGACCGGCGTGGCAGTAATTTCGGCAAAAGATACCTTGCGAGTAGTTTCCGGTAAGCGCTTCCTGAATTTAAATTTCGCCGAATTGGAGCATTATCGCGGCGAGCGCGGACGGCGGGGCAACAAGTTGCCGCGCGGGTTTCAGAAGGTCGATTCCATTGCGATCGTAGCCGACTAGCCGTATCTATAGGGGGTTGACCAGGCCGGTAGGATCAGTTGGGGCCATGTTCCTACTGCTAGGATTCCCACGGAATTTTGCGTTTTTATTCGCTTATAACCATTTGAGGGGGAAATTTCATTCTAATCTAACTGATCAAGTGTTGATATGTGTAACGTAATTCGGTACAAAGGAGTCACTACTCCATCGACTCTTTGGTGAGGGATCGGTAGGGGCAGACAATAAGAGTCAAAATGACTCATAAGCAGTTCGGTTGTTCCCTAGCAAAACTAGCAGTCCAAAAAAAAGCATAATTAACTGATAAAACCATAATTAACTGATAAAAGGTGAATGAGAATGAAAAAATTAGCTTTAGCAATGGCTGTTTCAGCCGTCATCGCATCCCCGACCTTTGCAGCAGCAGTTGCCTATACCGGCACAGCTAAATCCGGCACGGGTGCTAACGCCACATCCACGGTGGGCACCATAAATAACGGTATTCAAGTTTCGGCAGGTTCTACCACCAAAGTATGGTACGTGAATACGGCTTTGGGTACCGCCAGCAACAAGACCGCGCCGGCCATCCAAATGAACGTAGCCAGCAATTGGAGTTTCGACTTCAGTAACCTGGCTGCAGTGACCTTCAGCGGTAATATCCAGTACGGCACCTACGCCACTCAAACCAGCGTTACCGGTATTGCAACGGTCGATGCTCGCTACACAATCCAGAATGCCTTGCAAACGTTCTCCGGTACCGGTACGTGGAACGCAGCGACCAATACCCTCACGTACAACAAGCAAGTCAGTGGAACGACTGGCGGCGCTACGGTAGGAACGAACACTGGCGGGCAATGCGTAAATGGTGCGACTAGCTTTCTTGCTAAAGCTTGCGACAGCGCCACTGCTGCGACACCGTCCTGGGAAGGCTTACAGTTTAGTCTGGTATTCTCGGCCGATAAGTTAACCTACACCGGCTCCGTGACAGGCACCGACAGAAGCGGTTCGGGCTTGACCGCGAACACCACTACCATCAACTGGCAAGTCAGTGGCAGCACACCGAATCCTGTACCGGTACCTGCAGCCGCATGGTTGTTCGGTTCGGGCTTGATCGGCTTGGCCGGCACCGCACGTCGCCGTCGCTCGGTATAGTTAAGTCGTAAAAATAGGGCTTCAGAGTTCAGTCGATTGTTAGTGACAACGCAAAGATTGAACAAGGGATTTTTAGCGATTGATCTCTGGGCGCTATATTGAATTGCTACGCTGCTTTCCCGCGGCGTAGCAAATTGTCGTTCTAGCCCTATCTCATAAGACTTATCGTTCGGTCACCTGCTAACGTATACGTGTTTTCGTCAAAAGTATTCGCGTTTTTCCACGCTACAGCGTACGCAATCGCCAAATAGTGTTTTAGTCCGCTGGCGATCAGTCGCAACTTTCCGCAGGTATTCGTTGGCACTGTTTAGAGCCGATCGAAGCGTTTTTGCCCCAAATATTATTCGCCCCATCGTTGTTAATAGGTTCAATGTATTGGCAAAGCTTTGGCGCTAAAAACTCCGCCGCGTCCAAAAACTGGGAAGGTTTGTCGCTGAGCCTCGTATTCTCAGAAGACAGAAGCACATTCTCCGGCGCTTTAATGGGCACGGATACGAGCGGTTCCGGTCTGACACACCAGTACAATCCGCTGGCAGATTTCCGCTACTGAGCCGGCGGTGCCCGTTCCGCAAGTGCATGGTTGTTCGGTTCAGGTCCGCTAGGTTTGGTGGGTGCGGCACGTCGCCGTCGCGCCGCGAAATAATCGCTAAACCCTGCAGAATTCGATCGAATACTTTCGAGACCGAATTGAGCGGCGAGTTGTGTTCGGCTGAACTCTGATTTTGCAGCATCGCTACGCTGTGATTTGTTCGCGCAGCGTAGCGAATTGACGCTCCAGCAATATGTCATAGGGTGTATTTAGCGCGGTAATTCGCCAAAAATTATTCGCTCTTTCCTCTGAACTGCAACGCTCGCCGATCGCCGGGTGCCGCTTTAGCTGGCTATCGATTAACAGCGGTCCCTCGTTAAGTGCTTGGCGGCACGCCGTTTGGAGTCGGTCGATAAGCTCTTGCGTGCGCCAGATATTATTCACTTCATCGACCGCTAATACGGCCAGCGCGATAGCAAAAACCCGATCCTCCCCAAACTGTTTCGCAAATAACTGCAGTAATTGTGCGCAGCAGACGGCGCGGAATGGCCCTTCGGAATCTTCGTTGAGCGGAAAGCGCACGGTAATCGCCGACGCGCGACCTACCCATACTTTCCCGCCGTACAACTTGCCTATTATTTCGACCATTTCCAGCGTGCGCTGACGACTTGTATCGTCGCCTGGCGGTAGGACGATCTGCATAAGAATAATCGCTTGCTCGATAATTTCTGACTCGGCAACTAACACCGGAGGCGGCGGTACATCGAGCATGCGCGCCAAAATATCCGTGCCCCGATAGTCGAGCTCGATTTGTTCGCCGCTGAGTTTGCGCGTTAGCGCGAGCAGCACGGCTTCGGCGCGATGCCCCAGCCAGAGACCGCAAGCGGCGCTGAGTGCGGTTAAAATCAGCGATAGCAATACCAGATCGCCAAGCTGCGGATAATCGCTATGGATTATGCCGGGACGCAGGCTCAATACCGCGCTGCCGATAACGCTGTCCTGCCAGTGAATGGTCGCCGGATAATCCCAGCTATCGGCACTTTCATCGCCCGCTGTGGCGATTAATTGTTGTTTAAGGTCGAATACGACGGCCCGCTGCACCGCCGGATCCTCGGCAAATTCCGCCAGCGTGGCTTGCAGGCTGAGCGCATCGTTTTGCACTAGAGGACGCGCCGCGCTTGCCGCCATGCGCGATGCTAGCGCGTTGGCAAGCTTATCGGTGCGCTCGTGCAAAATGCGCTGCTGGTTGTATTGCGTAACGGCAACGATCGAAAGGGCGCTCAATAAGCTGAGCAGAGCCATCGGTAGTGCAATTTTTAAAGCTAGCGGCAGGCGATACCAGATTATTCGCATTGGCGGCGGCGATCCAAACTCGATGATAAATAAGATTCGTTATTTTGATAAACATAACGTGGCTGCCTAGTATACGCGGCGGCATGTCGGCAACGATATGTTCAAACAATAGACCCAACAATGATAGCGCGGTTGGTGGCGCGGGCGGCGACGGCTACAATAGTCGGGTTAAACTGCAGGCCCGCATTCAGGAGCGCCGCGTGAAAGAAATAATACTGATTAATGTCGCCGGCCAGGATCGCCCCGGTGTGACCTCATCGCTGACGGCAATCTTGGCGCAGTTCGATGTCAATGTGCTGGATATCGGTCAGGCGGTAATTCACGACACATTGTCGCTGGGTATGTTGATAGAGGTGCCCGCCGCGGCGGAGTCGTCCTCGCTGCTCAAGGATGTATTATTTCGCTGCCACGAACTGGGTCTGCAGGTACGCTTCGCGCCGATCAGTGCCGAAAGCTATGAGCATTGGGCGGCCGGCCAGGGTAAGTCGCGCCATATCATCACGGTGCTGGCACGCAAGATTACCGCCGAGCATATCGCCCGCGTCAGCGCCACCGTTTCCGAGTTCGGGTTGAATATCGATCGCATCGATCGTTTATCGGGGCGCGTGCCTTTAAATAGTGGAGATGAGCACGGCGGCGATCAGCCGCAAAGCAAGGCCTGTGTCGAAATTTCGGCGCGCGGGCCGCTCGATAACGATGAGTTTCGCAGTCGTTGCATGGTATTAGCCAGTGAACTCGATATCGATATCGCGTATCAGGAGGACACGATGTTCCGGCGCAACCGGCGTCTGGTGGCGTTCGATATGGATTCGACATTGATCGATGCCGAGGTTATCGACGAGTTGGCGAAAGCGGCCGGGGTCGGCGTGCAGGTAGCGGCGATCACCGAGCGCGCGATGCGCGGCGAGCTCGATTTTACCGCCAGTTTTCGCGCGCGCGTAGCGCTGCTGAAAGGGCTGGACGAAAGCGTACTGAACACCATTGCCGCCCGCTTGCGGCTCAATGAGGGCGCCGAGCGACTAGTATCCACACTGAAAAAGATGGGCTACAAAACCGCCATTCTATCGGGCGGGTTTAATTATTTCGGCCAACACCTACAACGGCAGCTCGGTATCGATTACGTATTTGCCAACGAACTGGCGATCAGCGATGGCAAGGTTACCGGCGAAGTGATCGGCGAGGTTGTCGATGGGCAGCGCAAAGCGGCTTTGTTGCGCGAAATAGCCGCCAGGGAAAATATTTCTCTGGAGCAGGTGATTGCTGTCGGCGATGGCGCTAACGATCTGCCGATGTTGAGTATTGCCGGTCTAGGCATCGCCTTTCGGGCCAAGCCGATCGTCAAGCAATCGGCGCGGCAGTCGATTTCGACCCTGGGGCTCGACGGCATTTTGTATTTGCTGGGTATCAGCGATCGCCATGCCGATTAAGACAGAAATCCATTTTTCGCGCGATAGGTGTGTCGGCTCCGTATTCGAATCCGCATTTACTCTAGGTAAACTCCGGTTTTCCGCGCTGTACTTCCTTGGCCCCATCGCGAAAATTGAGTTTCCGGTCGGGCGCTGGACTCCTCCTTCATTCTGATGATTCGCTACCTGTTTCCCGCGCTGTTAGAATGGGCGCCCGCCAGATCCGGATCAGGAGTTGCGAGTGACCATCCGCTACGTCGAATCATCGCGTTTGCCCACGCCTTGGGCCGTGTTCGAGATGCACGGTTTTGAAGACGATGAGACCGACAAAGAACATCTGGTGTTGACGCTGGGCGACTTCGGCGACGGCGAACCGGTACTGTGCCGCGTGCATTCGGAGTGCTTGACCGGCGATGCGCTATTCAGTCTACGTTGCGATTGCGGTGCACAACTGCAGACCGCGTTGCGGAAAATTGCCGAGCAGGGGCGGGGCGCGTTGTTATATCTGCGCCAGGAAGGGCGCGGCATCGGTCTGTTGAATAAAATTCGCGCGTATAAATTGCAGGATGGGGGTGCGGACACGGTCGAGGCCAACGAGCAATTGGGATTCGGCGCGGATATGCGCGAATACGGTATCTGCCGCGAGATGCTACGGCATTTAGGCATTCGCTCCGTGCGCCTGATGACCAACAATCCTCGCAAAGTGCAGGCATTGCGCGATGAAAATATCGACGTCGTCGAACGTATTCCGCTGCAGGCCGGCCAAAACTTACACAACGTGAAATATCTCGCCACCAAGGCCGGTAAGCTCGGTCATCTGTTCGATCATCAGGGGGAGAGTTGAGGTTTAGTTGTTGGTTGTTAGGTCTTAGTAGTTAGTTAAAACCTTCTTTGTTGCGCTGAACTACCGAGTGCCGATCAAGAGTTGAATTCTAGCGTTGATATTTTAGTACGTAATGCAGCGCAGCATTCTGGAGTCTTTAACTAACTACTAAGACCTAACAACCAAAAACTACACGCCCCTCAGGGCGTGAGGCACAACAGGCGACGCAATACCGAGTTGCACCAGCCGGCGTTGGATCGCTAATTCGATACCGCTTTCATCGAGTCCGCAATGGGCGAGTTGCTGCGCGCGAGTGCCGTGATCGACGAACTCGTCGGGCAGGCCCAGTTGTAGCAGCGGTATCAGGATGCCGCGGCGATTAAAATATTCCGCGACCGCGCTACCGACGCCGCCTTGGATCGTGTTGTCCTCCAGCGTGACCAGTAATTGATGACGCTGTGCCATCGCCTCGAGCAACGCTTCGTCGAGCGGTTTCACGAAGCGCATATCGACCACAGTGGCGTCGAGTTTTTCCGCCGCAGGTAATGCCGTGCCGAGCAGTGTGCCGAAATTCAAAATCGCTACGCCTTTACCCTCGCGGCGAATAATGCCTTTGCCGATCGGCAATGCCGTCATCTCGGTTTCGACAATCGTGTTGGGTCCGGTGCCGCGCGGATAGCGCACCGCCGCCGGGCCGCGATACATAAAGCCTGTGTAGAGCAATTGGCGCGTTTCGTTTTCGTCCGACGGCGCCATCACGACCATGTTAGGAATGCAACGCAGATAACTTAAATCGAAGGTGCCTGCATGTGTGGGGCCATCTTCGCCGACTAAACCGGCGCGATCGATACCGAACAATACATCCAGGTTTTGCAGCGCGACATCGTGGATCAATTGATCGTACGCGCGCTGTAGAAATGTCGAATAAATCGCGACCACGGGTTTCAGCCCATCGCAAGCCATGCCGGCGGCGAGCGTGACCGCGTGTTGTTCGGCGATCGCGACATCGTAATAACGCTCCGGAAAGCGCTGTGCGAATTCCACCATGCCGGAGCCTTCGCACATGGCGGGGGTGATACCGATTAATGTCGCATCGCGCGCGGCCATATCGCACAGCCATTGTCCGAAGACATCCTGATACTTCGGGCTTTTGATTTTTTTGGGTGCGGCTGCTGCGGTGTTCGCCGTCTGTAATGCCTGCGGCTCGAGTTTGGTGATCGCATGGTAGCCGACCGGATCGCTTTCCGCGGGCGCGAAATCCTTGCCTTTCTGCGTGATGATATGCAGCAGCAACGGTCCCGGCAGCGCGCGCATATTGCGCATGGTGTGGATTAGATTCGGCAGGTCGTGACCGTCGATCGGGCCGACGTAATTAAATCCCAGTTCTTCGAATAGCGTCGCCGGCGCCACGAAGCCTTTCATATGCTCCTCGACGCGTTTTGCAAAATCCCAGGCCGGCGGAATTTTCGACAAAACTTTTTTGCTGCCGCTGCGCAAATTGTTGTAAGTGCGCGATGCCCATATTTTTGAAAAGTAAGTATTGAGGCCGCCGGAGTTGCGCGAGATCGACATTTGATTATCGTTGAGGACCACCAGCATATCGGTGCCGCAGTGCGCGGCGTGGGTCAACGCTTCGAACGCCATACCGGCGGTCATCGCGCCGTCGCCGATCACGGCTACCGTCTTGCGACCTTTGGCTTCGTGTTTGGCGGCGATCGCCATGCCGAGCGCGGCGCTGATACTGGTGCTGGAGTGGCCGACGCCGAACGTATCGTATTCGCTCTCGCCGCGCTTCGGAAAGCCCGCCAGACCATCCTGCTGCCGCATGCTATGCATGCGCTCGCGCCGGCCGGTAAGAATTTTATGCGGATAAGTTTGGTGGCCGACATCCCACACCAGCCGATCGTCCGGCGTGTTGTAAACATAATGCAGCGCCACCGTTAGCTCTACTACGCCGAGCCCCGCGCCGAAATGACCGCCGGTTTGCCCGACCGTGTACAGCAGGAATTCGCGTAGCTCCGTGGCTAACTGCGGCAGCTGGTTCTCTTCTAAACGACGCAGATCGGCGGGCTGATCGATGTTATCCAGAAGCGGAGTAGCGGGGCGCTGACGCGGAATTTCGTTGAACATGCCGGGACGGACTGCCGTGTGCGGGAAAGAGGGCAATTGTAAACGAAAGCGCTGCTTTTGACTGCTGGCGGCGCGCGGTCCGATACAGCCAGTGACCGATACAGCTAGTGGCGCCGCTCGATGATATAGGCGGATAGCTGCCGCAGCCGATCGGCGCGCGCGTCGAAGCCATGCAGCGCGGCTAGCGCTTGGCGATGCAGCGCCTGCGCTTTGGCGCGCGCCTCGGTTAAACCCAGCAGCGCCGGATAGGTCGGCTTGGCGCGGGCTATATCGGCGCCCTGCTGCTTGCCGAGCGTGGCGGTGTCGCTGGTGATGTCGAGAATGTCGTCCTGCACCTGAAAGGACAAACCGATTGCGGCCGCGTAACTATCCAGCGCTGTTAATTGTTGCGCATTCGCGCCGGCCAGCAGCGCGCCCATGCGCACCGCCGCGCGAATCAACGCGCCGGTCTTCAGGCGGTGCATGGTTTCCAGATGCACGAGATCGATCCGTTGCTGAACCGCCGCCAGATCGATGGCTTGACCGCCCACCATGCCGCGCGGTCCTGCAGCTGCAGCTAATGTGTTTATCAGCGAGAGCTTTATGTCGGCGCTGGTCGACGGTAATTGGCTAAGTAATTCAAAAGCCCGGCTTTGCAGGGCGTCGCCGGCCAAAATTGCGGTGGCCTCGTCGAAGGCGCGATGGCAGGTAGGATTGCCGCGCCGCAGATCGTCGTCGTCCATCGCCGGCAGATCGTCGTGCACCAGCGAGTAAGTGTGTAAATATTCGACGGCGCAGGCGGCACCATCTAACGCGGCCGCGTCGCACTGATCGGTCACCGCAGCCGCTGCAGCGTATACCAGCAAAGGGCGCACGCGTTTGCCGCCGTTCAGCAAGCTGTAGCGCATGGCTTCGAATAGCCGCGCCAATTGCAGTCGGGTCGATGCGTCGCTGTATTCGGAGTCGAATATGCCCAACTGCGAGGCTAGTTGCGCGTTGATCCGCGCGCGACATAACTCGATATAATTTTCTATCGCGGTGCTGTCAGTTATCGCGGTGTTGCCAGTCACCGAGGTGTTGATAGTCTCGATACTCATGCAGGTTGATCGTCTGCGGCTGTTGTATCGAAAGCTCCGGTATCGCCGTTATCGGACAATAAAAGCTGTACCTTTTGCTCGGCTTGTTGCAAAGCCTCCTGACATTCGCGCGTGAGCCGGATGCCTGCCTCGAAGGCCAGCAGCGACTCCTCCAGACTCATATTGCCGCTCTCCATGGCGGCGACCAGCGTTTCGAGTTCCGATAAGGCGGGTTCGAATTGGAAGGGTTTTTTACTTTTCGCCATGATATTCACTCGCGATCGGGGCCGGCGGTGGCGGCCAGCGTAAAGTAGCCGCGTATTATAAGCGCAGCGGTAGCGACCTGCCCATGCGCAACGATACCGATAATTTGCGGGTGCTGGCCGCCTGTTTCGCAGAAATCATCGGCGGCGGAGAAAATCGTTTGGTTCGAGTGGTTGAAAAGTGGCCATAATCCTGTCGATAATGGCGAAGCTTCAGTTGCGCACCTTTTATTTGTTATTTATTGCTGACTAATTAGTGCGCGGCCGATCTTCATTCGTCGAATATCGCGCCGCCTGATTTGGGAGCCAGTACGTGCAGATATTGCGTTTGAACAAGGCTGGACAGCCGATCGATTGGTTGAGTTGGCAGGAAGCGGTTTGCTTATACTCGCGCGAATTAGTGCTGTGGACGCTAGGCGACACGATCTTCGAGATACGCGGCGGTCGCAGTCGTCATACGGGCGAGCGCACAGTGATCGAGTTGCCGAGCATTCTCGCCTGCGGCGGCGAGCAACTGGCGCGCCAGCGGACCAAGCCGCCGCTTACCAATCGCGCTTTATTCGAACGCGATAATCAGCAATGCATGTACTGCGGCCACTCGCATAGTTACCACAATTTAACCCGCGATCACATCGTGCCGCGCTCGCGCGGCGGTCGCGATAGTTGGGAAAATGTCGTGGCGGCCTGCCGGCGCTGCAATCAATTCAAGGGCAGTCGGCGCGCGGAAGAGGCCGGTATGGAGTTGCTTGCGCTACCGTATCGTCCCAATCCCGCCGAATATCTCGCGCTGGTGAACAGCCGGCGTATCCTGCCCGATCAGGCGGATTTCTTGAGCAAACAATTTTCCGCGAATTGTCGCTGGCAGATGCGCGACGCCGCATTCTACGGATAAAAAAGTACGACTGAAGTTGTGCCCGCCAACCGATACTCTTTTCAAAACTTCTTTGTACTGGTCGATTGCGGCGGCGCTTTCCCGTTGGCTTCTTTCGATGTTATTGCGCTCTAGTAGAGCGGGATATAAACCAGTGTGCTTTCGGTGTTTTGAAAAGAGCATTCGGTCGCCGGGCGGTCGAGCTTGGTGCTATCGAATACGCCGCAACTGACAACTAGCCCTACGCGATATCGGTGAATTCATAATTCATCGTGCGGCTGGGGGCCTGCAGATAATGTCCTTGGATAAAATCCGCACCTACCTGCCATAGCGTCGCCAGCACCGAAGCGTTTTCCACAAAGGGAATCACCACTGCCGCCGATTCGGCGCCGACCGCCGAGACCAATGTTTTTAGCGGTTGCGTGTCGCCGCCGTTGAGCAGATTACGGGTGAAGTTTGCATCGATCTGAACGAGATCGACCGGTACGCTTTGCAAGGTTTTTAGCGAATCCATAACCCGGCCGAAACCGCCGATCGAGAAGCGGCAACCGAGTTGCCGGATAGCTTCGGCAAACGCTTTGGCGGCCACGATATCGTTGATCACATCGATTTCGCGCAATTGCAGAATGAGTGTCGAGGGTGGCAGCGCAGCGGCTTTTAACGCTACGCCAAGCCAGCTTAATAATGCATCGTCCTGCAATACGTTGGCGGTCAAATTAATAAGCAGACGCGTGTCGTTGCCGCGCCCGCGATTTTCCGCCAGTTGCTTGGTCGCCTCCAATAATATCCAGCGATCCAGTTTTGCATTGTGGGCGCTGCGGCCGAGCGCTTCGATGAAATTGTCCGGCAATTCCAGCATATCGGTATCGCCGCGCATCCGCAGCAGCACCTCGTAATGCTCGCCGCTGGCGCCGCGCAGACTGATAATCGGTTGAAACAAAATCGCGAAGCGCTGCTCCGCCAATGCATCTTCCAATGTGTGCTCGGGACTGAGCTGCTGCGTTAGCGCTCTATTGTTCAGCGCGCTGTCCTGAGCCAGCGCAACGCCGCCATCGCTACTGCCGCGCGTCGTTTCGGCAGCGCCGAAGGCGCGCTCCAGCACTTCGTCGGCCATACAACGACCGACGGCGGCAATACCGATATTAATCGTGCACGGTGTTTTTGCGCCGGTTGCCGCAAAATCGTAAGCCGCTACTTTATCGCGCAGTTGCCAGCCCAGTTCGAGCGCGCCCTGATCGTTTAAGTCGTCGACCAGCAATGCGAAGTTGTCGTCGTTGAGGCGCGCTAACGTGATTTGCGGATCCGGAGACGCAGCTTTTAATATCTGCGCCACCGTCTGACTGAGTGTCATGGCGCCATTCAATCCCAATTCGCTGCGCAATTCGTCGTAGCGATCGATCCCGATATAAAGCAATCTGCCGTTTTTACGATGCGCTAGCTGTTCGAGTAAATAGTGGCGCGAATACAGTCCCGTTGCCGGATCGTGGATGGCGGAGCCGGCGGCTGTCGCCGCGGTTTGATTTTCGATAATTAATTGCGTGCAGGGATCGTCGTCGTAGGTGGCATTCATCAGGCGCAGCGTCGCTTGAAATGTCTCGCCGTCGGCGCGCATGCCGGTGAAGACGAATTGCCCCTCGATGCCGCTTTTCAGCGCTAATTTAAAACCTTCATGATCGTTGGCGGTGATGAGATCGATGATCGGGGTGCAGTCGAGCTCGTCGCCGGCTGCGTAGCCGAAACGCTCGGCAAATAGCGGGTTGGCGTTGACCACCATGCCGTCGGCGAGATAGGCGATGGCCTGATCGGACTCGCCCAGCAGTAAGGCATTGCGCTGTTCCGCTTCCTCGAGCTGTTTCCGCAATTTACCGATGGCGCGGCGCTGTTCGATATTGTTCAGCTCGCGCAATGCGGCGCCGACGATGCGCTGTTCATCGGCGGGTTTGATGACGTCGTGCACGCCGGCGGCGAACAGTGCGGCGACATCGTCGGTTTCGCGCAAGGCCAGCACCGGAAAGTCGATGTCGCCGCGCTGCAGGTGTTCGAGACAGGCCTCCAATTTAAGCTCTGGATGGCGATCGTCGACAATCAATAAATCCCAGGGTTGTTGCAACGCGCTCGCCAACTCCTCGGCGGAGTCGATGCGATGTGCGCGCGCCACCCGGCCGACGCTGCGGAATAGACTGACCAAATGCTCGCTGTCGTTATCGGAGCCATTGATCAGCAGCAATCTGATGGTATTTTTACGTGCCATGGATAACCTGAGAAACGACCGCTAAAGCGCTAATGCCGCGCAGCATAATTCACCTGCTTATCGGCGGCTGGTGTCAATTATAAAATGTCCCAGAGACCATCGAAGCTAATGCCGGTATTTTGTTCAGCGGCGATCGGTTCTGCAACATCGGCCACAACAGTGCTCAAGCGCCGAAATTCGAATAAATTAAAACTCGGCGTGGATACAATTTTTTTGATCAGTTGTACGCGCGTCTCGCGACCGCGACACAATAGCGAAACCTTTTGCCCGGCCCGAAAGGGCAGGCGCGGCATTAACAGCGTAGTCGGCTGACCGGTTTGTTTCACCTCCGGCAGTAACAGTACGCGTTGATAGTCGCCCTGCGATCCGGTCTTATGAATGACGCGCGCCCCGTAGGGGTAGCCGCAGGGACTCAATAATTCGATGCCTGCCTTGGGGCCGTGTTCGGTCGCTCGCAACCAGCGAATGACGCCGATACTCCATTGCGCGTGCGTGCTCTCGTTGATGCCGACGATTTCGCCAGTGCGCACCTGCGCGGGGTTGCTCGGCGGCCAACTGATGCAGAGGCCGCTGGCGCTGACATTCACGCGCTTGACGATATGGCGCCGAGACTTCTCCTGCGCTTTTTCGATAGCGGCCTTTTGCTGTTCTTGGCGAATATGGTAGTCGATGTTATCGACCGAGATTTCGTTGAGTCGTGCGCTCGGGGCATAGGCTGTCGCCCATATATCCTGTTCAGTATGCACTGTCGCGGATGCAGTGCGACCGTGAACCTGCGCGCGCAAAAAGGGGTTCTCTTCCTGCATGGTCAACGTGATTGGCGGCTGCGGCTCCTTGCCCAGCAATGCCTGGAAGTCTATCTCGGCGGACAAAAGGTGGTGGGTGCCATTCAGGCCCACCACGATATTGATTTCTTCTTGTACCTCCATGCGCAGGAATGCACGGGTACTGACCGAGCCCCAGTTGTGCGCCAAGTGTGCCAGCAGATCGGTGCTGAGAGGCTGTTCGCCAAAGGCCGTTTCGTACTCCTGGCAATGGCTTCTCTCGGCCAGATGGCGCGCCAATTGCCGGGTTTCCACGCCGAGCCAGCTATGTTGGGGCTCGGCAGCTTGTCGGTAGACCGGACCTTCATCGCTCTCTGGATCGATAACCAGTAGAGCTTCCAGTGGCCCCATCAGTTTGCACAGCCCCGCCCAACTCGCAGCGTGTTGAAAAATCTTCGTCAGGTCCTCTTGGCGCAGTTGTGTGGATTTGGCGCTGCCGAGCAGCAAGGCGCGCAGATAGCTCGCCTGCACCGAGCAGTCGCCGGCCAGCGGGTCCGCCACCACGACGGTATCGATCTGCGTCGAGCGCGCCCATGCGGCGAGCCGATGAATGGCCCGCCAGTTGCCTGCGGTGGGGTCGCGATAGAGCTGATAACTGCGCAACAGGTTCAGTGTGTGCTCGGTAATACCGCGCTGCAACGCTGTGGCCAGGCAGACATGTTCGAGCCGGCCTTGTGTGTTCGAGCCGAGCGTTTGCACGGCGGCCAACGTATAGCCGGTCGCCAATTGCGCATGTAACTCGTGGGCCAATTGGGCAACTTTTTGCGCTTGTTCCGATAGCACGATGGGTTGATTCAAGTAGTGGCGGCGCAGACCGGCAACTGCAAAGCGGATCGGCGGGCGCAAAATTTCCAGTAATTGCAGGCGCAGCGATGGTGTCAGGTCGACGCGATTGAGCTCGTTGATTGCTCGATAAATCGCCTTGGCGGTAAGGCCAAGATTTGCCTTGGGAAGCGCTTCCAGCCAACTCGTCAGCGAATCCGGATCGGCCGCAAATAAAGTCGGTGCGGCGAGACTCTGTGGCGGGGTATCGAATTGAACTGCGTACTCACTGGTCATGGGTTGGCGAACTCGGGGTTACTTCAATTGCTTGTGCGGGTGTTGGCGGAGGATTTTCGCGGATGGGTGCGGACGCGACGGATATGAAATCCATACGTCGCAAATCGCGCTGCATACTGCGTAGGTTGAAAATCCGTGCCGCTCAGCGAGTCTAGCAGCTCCAGCAAAAAGCGCCGGAGCGCGCGTCGCTAGTGTTAACAGGCGCTAGCTGCGCCCGGATTTATATTTGTTCGCCGAGCTTCTGCCCCATGCGCACCGGCGTGCCGGCCGCCAGCGCTGCCTGCCACTGGATGGCGTTGCGTCCGAACAGCAAAATAGCGGTCGAGCCGAGCTTGAAGCGGCCCATCTCGGCGGCTTTTTCGAGCTGAATGGGATTGGCTGAAAAATCTTTGCGGGATGGCGTGGAATTCGTCAGCGGCGGCGCAACTTGGCCGTCCCACACGGTTTCGATGCCGGCAACGATCATCGCGCCGACCAATACCAGTGCCATCGGCCCATGGGCTGTATCGAACAGGCAGACCAGGCGCTCGTTGCGCGCAAACAGGCGCGGCACATTGGCGGCGGTGAGTTGGTTCACCGAAAATAGGCGGCCCGGAATATATATTGTCTGGCGCAATGTGCCGACACAGGGCATATGCACGCGATGGTAGTCGCGCGGCGACAGATAGATTGTGGCAAAGCTGCCATTCTCGAACAGCGCGGCCATTTGCGCGTCGCCGCCGAGCAACTCCAACGTTGAGAAGGCCTGGCCCTTGGCCTGAAAAATACGCTCGCCTTCGATCGGGCCGAGTTGGCTGATGGCGCCATCGGCGGGGCTGACAATAGCGCTGCTGTCGATAGTCCGGGCACCGGGTCTTAGTGCGCGGGTGAAAAATGCGTTAAAGCTTCGGTAGCTGGCGAGATTTGGATCGAGCGCCTCGCTCATGTCTACGCGATAGCGGCGACTAAACCAGCCGATAAAAGTATCTTTGATCCACGCTATCTCGCTATTGGCCAAGCGGCCGACCAAGCGCGACAAGGCGTGATGCGGCAGCAGATACTGCAGTGCGATAAATCCTACATCTTTAACGGACTTCAACCCCATGTGTGTACCTTATCGACGACATTTATGAGTATCGGTTGGCGAATCGGCAACCGGTGGTGGCGCGTATTCTACCCGCTGCAATTGAGTCTGCTGAAAAAACTGTTTGAGCGGTTGGGTTTTATGGTTTTGCGGCGAGTCGCGTCAAACACAGGGAGAGTTGCTGGCAGAGCTGTTTGAACAGTTGATGTTGACGATCGTCGGGAGTCTCGCTTTTGTTGTCCGCATACAACAGCGCGGTTGCGCGCTCGCCGGTAAATATCCCCATTAATAGAAAGCGATCGCAATCGATTGCGGCGCGAAACTCGGCCGGTAGGTGGGTCCAGAATTTGGCGCGATTTTCGGCACTTAAGCGCAGGCAGAGCGGTTTGCTGAGTAGTTGGGTTAATAATTGATTGTTGCGGCTGAGATAGCGAAATTGCCGCAGCGCCGGCGCCTGTTCGGCCCCTTTGCTCAACACAGTTTGCAATTCGCCGGTGCCGGCTCGTACCAACAATGCGGCGACGCGTTTTAAGCCGAGCCCGCGCTGCATGGCATCGACCACCAGTTCAACGGCGATGCGCGTGCTGTCGATTGCGCCGGGCGTGCGCAAACGTTGCATTGCCTCGCTTAACAACGCGGAGGCCGCACTGTTATCGGCCTGTGGGCGCATTGGCTCGGGTGCGACTGCAACATCGGCAATAGCGGTCGCAATGCGATTAACCGGCGGAGGCTCGGCTGCTGGTCGCGGCGGTTCCCATAGCCAGGCTTGGCGCCAGCCGCCTAATAATTTGGCGGCGGGCGTGAGCAACCCGGAGTCGCCGCAATCGCGGCTGAGTACTGCGGCGGTTTGATGGCAATTGGCCAAAATAGTCGCAAGTGGGCGTCGGCAGGCAGTCGTGGCGATACTCATCAGGCGCAGGCAGCGGCGCGACTGCCAATCCCAGTCGGCCTCTTCGGCCAGGGCATTGGCGACGGCTACGACCAGTGCCGGGCGATGACACAGCTCATGCAATTCTTTACTGGCAAACTTCGGAGGCTCATCGAGGTGCGCGGCGTGCTCGAGACCGACCCATTGACGCAAACTGCCGGTGGTCTTGCGCTGCCAACTCTGTCGGCTCATCTCGGGCAGCAGCCACAACTCCGCGACCGCGGCGCCTAGTTCATAAGGCGTACAGCCGAGCAGGTCAATAGTCTGTCGAGTTGAGATCGTTCCTTGACGTGCGCGCAACTGCTCCAGTCGGCCACAGATTGGGCCTGCCTCCAACCATAATGGCCAGACCGGCGCGGCTGCAATCAGTGTCGACCAGAACACCTCTTCGGCGGGCCAGAGGCCGGTGCCTTCGGACCACAACAATGCCTGTTGCGCCGCATGCCGGCTGCGCATAAGTACCTGCCGGTACGCTTGCGCATAAGGATGGTCGAGCGCCAATACCGGCGCCTGCTCGAGCAAGGTCTGGACGCGGCCCGCGCCCAGCAGGCCAATCGCGTGATCGAGCGTATGCGCTTCGCGGTCGTAGCGCTGCAGCGCTTGATTGGCGGCGCGAAATAACAGCAGTACCGACGCGGGGTCTATGGCCAATTGGCGGGCTATATCATGGGTGCTGCCGCCATCGCTCAGTAACTTGAGCGCGGCGGCGCGGACCTTGCCGTCGACGGGTGGTTGCAACGGCCCCAGCAATTCCAGCCAGGCATTCAGGCTGCGGGGGTGGCTGTCAGAGTCGGGCATTGCGATCCGCTTCGCTTATGTGAGGGAGCTATATATTTGAGTTATGCCCAGCAAGAATAGCGCAGATGCGAATTAATCAAGGCATTTGCGCGATGATCGCCTTGAAGCTGTCCATGCGCGCTCGGCTGATTTTTCCGTCGGCCAGCGCCTGCAACAATGCGCAACCGGGCTCGTGGTCATGGCTGCAATCGCGAAACCGGCAGTGGCCCAGCCAGGCGCGAAACTCGACAAAGCCGTTTTCGATAAGCGCGCGACTGATATGCTCGAGGCCAAATTCGCGAATGCCCGGCGAATCGATTAAATCGCCGCCGCCCGGCATGTGAAATAGCTGCGCGGTGGTCGTCGTATGGCGACCTTTGCGCTCGATCAGCGATAACTCGCCGATGCGAATATCGCGATCCGGCACCAGCGTTTTTATCAACGACGATTTACCGACGCCCGATTGACCGACGAATACGCTGACGCGATCGCGCAGTTCTGCTTTTAGTTCGTCGAGGCCGTGTTCGTTGACGCTGGAGGCGTGCAGTACCGGATAACCGATGGCGCGATACTCGGCGAGCAGGGCATCGATCGTTTTGCGGCTCGCGGCATTCAATAAATCGACTTTATTCAACAGCAACAGTGGCGGTATCGAGACCGCCTCCGCGGCGACCAGATAACGATCGATCAAATTGGCGAACGGCTCGGGTTCGGGCGCGATTACGATGATGATGCGGTCGACATTGGCCGCCACCGGCTTGGGCAGTTGCGTATGGCTGTCCGGCCGCGCCAACAGCGAGCGGCGCGGCAGACTCGCGACCACCACGCCGGGTGTTTCGGCGCTGGTGCTCGCGCGCCAGACCACGCGATCGCCGGTCACCAACACCTCTAGGTTGGCGCGTAGATGGCAGCGCTGCACGCTGCCGAGCCGCTCGCCGTCGAGCGCTTCGACTTCGACCTGGCGGCCGAAGTGCGCGGTGATCAAACCTTGCTGCTCGGCGCCCAACGTATCTTCGCCCCGCTCCTGCGGTGTGCCGCTGCCGGCACGCGTCGCGCGCGCCTGCTGCTGGCTGCGGATGCGCGTGGTCTGTTGCTGCGTCAATCTTCGTTTGGTCAAGTCGCTCTCGGTTTTGCTTAAAGTTCGGACGGCATTATGGCCGATAGCTTTTGCTACAATCCATCTCCCATACCCATCGCCCTCCCTCACGCGGAATTTGTCCATGAGTAACGAATTGAATTTGATCTGGATCGATCTGGAAATGACCGGTCTCGATACCGATAACGATCACATTATCGAAATCGCCACCATTGTCACGGATAGTCACTTGAATACCATTGCCGAGGGACCGGTATTTGCCGTGCATCAACCAGAATCCGCGCTGGCCGGCATGGATGAATGGAATACGCGTCAGCATGGTCAATCGGGTCTTATCGAGCGCGTGCGCAACAGCGCTATCGATCTGCAGGCGGCGCAACAACAGACCCTGGCGTTCCTGCGCCAGCATGTGCCGGCCGGCAAATCGCCGATGTGCGGCAACAGCATTTGCCAGGATCGGCGTTTTTTAGCGCGCGAAATGCCCGAGCTCGAAGCGTTTTTTCACTATCGCAATCTCGATGTCAGTACGCTCAAAGAGTTGATGAAACGCTGGCGCCCGGATTTAGCGGGCGGCCTTAAAAAAGCGGCGACCCATCTGGCGTTGGACGATATTCGCGAATCGATCGCCGAGTTAGTTTATTACCGCGAACATTTCCTTAAGCTGAATTAAGTTAAATTTTGCCGATTATCGCGCTGTGTTGTTGCAATGACGATTGTTGCGCTAACGATTGGCGCTGCAATTGTTGTTGCAGCGCCCAGGCGACGTGCTCGCGCACTAGTTCCGAAGGGTGCGCGCTGCGCGCTTGCAGCGCCGCGACGATATTTTCCGCATAGGGCGCATTGCCCAGCGCCACGGCAATGTTGCGCAGCCAGCTGAGATAGCCGATGCGGCGAATCGGCGAGCCGGCGGTATTATCCAGAAATTGCTGTTCGCTCCAATTAAAGAGCGTAATCAATTCGACATCGGCGAGACCATGGCGTGGCTGAAAGTCGGCCTCGCCGGTGGTTGCGGCAAATTTGTTCCAGGGGCACGCCAGTTGGCAATCGTCGCAGCCGTAGATACGATTGCCGATCGCGGCGCGAAACTCTTCCGGAATACTGCCGCTCAGTTCGATGGTTAGATAGGAAATGCAGCGCCGCGCATCGACTTGATTCGGCGCGACGATGGCGCCGGTCGGACAGATATCGATACAGGCGCGGCAACTGCCGCAGTGCTCCGTGACTTGCGGCCGATCGATCGGCAGCGGCAGATCGGTGTAAATTTCGCCGAGAAAAAACCATGAACCGGCTTTGCTATTGATCAGCATACTGTTCTTGCCGATCCAGCCCAGCCCGGCTTTTTGCGCGAGACCGCGCTCCAGCACCGGAGCGCTATCGACTAGCGCACGGAAATTATGCGGCGCGATTTCATCGTTGATACGCTGTGCCAATTGCGCCAAACGTTTGCGCATCAATTTATGGTAATCGCGGCCCAGCGCATAGCGCGAGATATACGCCTTATTGCCATCCGCCAAAATATTTTCCGGCTCGTCCTGCGGCGGCAAGTAATCCATGCGCACGCTGATGACCCGCAGGGTGCCCGGCACCAACTCTTGCGGTGTCCATCGCATCGCACCGTGCGCCGCCATATAGGCCATTTCGCCATGGTAGTTGTTGTGCAGCCAATTTTTTAAATGTGCCGCATGAGTTTCGAGATCGGTATCGGTAAATGCGATTTGTTGAAAGCCCAGCGCTTTGCCCCAGGCGCGAATGGCGTCGGCGACGGCAGCGAAATCGAGCTGAGGGTTCGTATCTGACTTGGAGTTTGACATACGCCGGTGGCTATGGGGTTGCAGCGTTAATTCTGCCAGAATGCACGATATTTGAAAGTTCGGATACTGCTAATGCCAATCGTTTCATCCCCGCCCGCAGCAGAGTCGCTGCCGCTCGATTTGTATAACGCCGCCGCGGTGCGCGAGTTGGATCGTATCGCTATCGACGAATTTGCCATTCCGGGGATTCTGTTGATGAAGCGCGCGGCGCGCGCGGCTTTCGCTGCGCTATTGGCGCGATGGCCGCAAGTCGAGCAATTGCATGTATTTTGCGGCACCGGCAACAACGGCGGCGACGGTTTTATCGTCGCCGCGCTGGCGCGCCAGCGCGGCTTGGCAGTGACCGTCTGGCAAGTCGGTGCAATCGATAAAATCGGTGGCGATGCCGCTAAAGCGCGCCAGTTTGCGATACGCGAACAGGTCGAAATAAAAACATTCGACGGTGTTGTGCCCCAAGCTGGCGTTATTGTCGATGCGTTGCTCGGTACCGGCTTAAGCGGTTCGGTGCGCGCGCCCTATAACGAAGCGATCGGGGCGATTAACGCCAGTGGTTTGCCGGTGTTGGCGCTCGATATTCCGTCGGGGTTGTGCAGCGATACGGGCTCGATATTGGGCTGCGCGGTCAGCGCGGACGCCACTATTTCTTTTATAGGTTTGAAGCAGGGTTTATTTACCGGCAGCGGGCCGGATTGTGGCGGCCGCGTATTGTTCGCCGATCTGGCTGTGCCGACCGTAGCCATCGAGCGCGTGGTGCCAACGGCCAAACGTTTGCAACTGGAGACGCTGTCCGTCTTATTGCCGCCGCGGGTGCGCAATGCGCACAAAGGTTTATACGGCCATGTATTGGTGATCGGCGGCGATTACGGCATGGCCGGCGCGGTACTGATGGCGGCGCAGGCCGCGGCGCGCGTGGGTGCCGGACTGGTTTCATGCGCCACACGACCGGAGCATATCTCCGCCGTGGTCGCGCGGTGCCCGGAAATTATGGCGCATGGCGTGCGATCGCGCGGCGATCTAGAGCCGTTGCTGGCGCGGGCGACCACGATCGTTGTCGGTCCTGGTTTGGGGCGGCAGGCCTGGGGCGAGCAACTCCTGCAATGCGTTTACGAGCATGCCGCCAATGGCGCATCGAACTTGGTGGTGGATGCCGATGCGCTGAATATTTTAGCGGGCCGCCGCGCGGTAACTCAGCCGCATAGCGCACAGTGGGTGCTCACCCCCCATCCTGGCGAAGCAGCTCGGTTACTGGGTTGCAGCAATGCGGAGGTGCAGCGGGATCGCTTTGCCGCCGCGCATGCGTTGCAACAGCGTTATGGCGGTGCGGCGATCTTGAAAGGAGCCGGCAGTTTAGTGGCGACGGCGAGCGGCATGGGTGTATCGAATTACGGTAATCCGGGGATGGCCAGCGGCGGGATGGGCGATGTCCTGAGCGGCGTGCTGGGGGGCCTATTGGCGCAGGGATTATCGATCGACGAAGCTGCGGCGTTGGGTACTTGCCTGCACGGCGAAGCGGGCGATCTGGCCGCCGCTGGCGGCGAGCGGGGTCTGTTAGCCACCGATTTATTGCCGCAATTGCGCGCGCTGGTGAATCGATGAGCGCGGAGCAGCGATTCTGGTTGGCGGACGAGGCGGCGACATTGGCGCTCGGCGCCGAATTGGCGGATGTATGCAGCGGCGGCGCAATACTTTATTTGGAAGGCGAACTGGGGGCCGGTAAAACTACCTTGTGTCGCGGGTTATTGACTGCGTTGGGGCATCGCGGCGCAGTGAAAAGTCCAACCTATACCTTGGTCGAAACCTACGTTTTACCCGCTACGCAGGTCCATCATTTTGATCTCTACCGCTTAGCCGATGCCGAAGAGTTGGAGTACATGGGTATCCGCGATTATTTCAGCGACTCCACTTTGGTGCTGGTCGAGTGGCCGCAGCGTGGCCACGGTTTATTGCCACCGGCGGATATTGTGGTGGATTTTCAAGCGGTTAATACCGGGCGGCAGGTTTCGCTGAGCGCTCGCAGCGCGCGCGGCGAGCATTTGCTGCGAGCGTTTAGTAATAGAAAGGCTAGTAATATCATATAACTATGGGCTACTCTTAAGTTTATGCTTAAAATTTCGTGGCCCCGTCTTATCCTGTTGAGCTGCTGTTGGTTGGCGGCGAACTTGGCCGTGGCCGCCGAAACGATCGATAGTGTGCGTTTCGATCGGCAGGCAGATCGAACCCAGCTCATTCTTCAGCTCAGTGGCCCCGCCAAATACAGTGTCGTCACCATGGCGAATCCCGAGCGTTTAGTGATCGATGTACGCAATGCGCGGTTGCGCTTCGATTTGGCGAGGCTGGCGCTGCAGGATTCTCCAGTAAAGCGCGCGCGCAGCGGCGTGCGCAACGGTACCGACGCGCGTTTGGTGTTAGAGCTCGACGGCGCCGCGAAAACGCGTAGCGTATTGCAGAGCGGAGAGGGCCAAGGGCAGCGGCTGGTAATCGATATTTATCCACGCGCTAACACCAACAAAGTAGTTAAAACCGCTAAGAAAGTCGAAACTGTCACGTCCACCGAAGTGCGGGTTTCCAAGCCTATTAAAGAGGCCGATGGCGAGGGGC